>SXGQ01505330.1_pt1 | contig 11560 bp, 10 predicted proteins | sample 3178371 | NCBI WGS metagenome assembly SXGQ01 (sample SAMN11356859, study PRJNA531348) | freshwater metagenome | isolation source: freshwater sample F1-20 | place: China: Fuxian Lake, Yuxi | collected 2017-12-25 | reverse complement strand
TTATTTCGATTGATTATTCGTCAATGTTCTCTATTACCTCTTGGTGGTGATTTACTTAGCTCTTTAAGTGGAACACCAGCTGGTGAACAATTACAAAAAATATTGATTACTACAATAATGAGTATGAAAAAGACAGCGATATGAAAAATTTAGAGCAATTTACGAATCGAAAGAAGCCATTGAGAAAGGAAGATAAAGCGAAAAGAATTGAGGGAAATTGCAACTCAGCTTCAACACGCTAGCGCGCGTTCAATCTCAAACTGACCAATTAAGCGAGTAGGTCAACAGCAAAGCTCTCAAAATAATAAGCTCTCAACAGCTCTCTCGCTACGACCCGCCATGGACAATACTTATTCGAGGGACAATGATATTATGTTTGGTTATATCTCTCCTCCTTAATCCTCGATTCGCTAGTATGTTCACAAAATTTTTTCCCCACCAAATAAACTCTCAAACCGGTGGTGGGTTGTGGTTTTGCAATTGCTGGGGACTTCCTATTGTTCCTAGCGGCGGGGGCATTAGCAGCAGCACCCAGTCTGGTTTCAAGCCTTTGATAATTTCAGGTAAACGCGCGCGCACGGTGGATACGCACGCCCATTGTTATTTCCAAGCAGGACTCGATTTAATGGGTGCAGAGGCAACTACAGTTTTGCCGCCCGTGAAAGGTGTGCCAGCGCATTTTTTGCAACAAGACGAGCAATTAAATGCGCGCTTTGCAGCAATGGACAAAATGGGAATAGATATGCAGGTGCTCAGCATCAACCCGTTTTGGTACAAGAAAAATCGTGAGATTGCACAGGCTATTTGCAAAATACACAACGAAAGTTTTGCTGAGTTATGCGCCCAGCACCCCAAGCGCTTATCAGCCTTTGCGTCACTGCCAATGCAATTTCCTGATCTCGCAGTAGAAATGCTCGAAGAAGCTGTAAAAAAATACAAGCTCAAAGGTGCTGCCATTGGGTCATGTGTGGCGGGCGTTGACTTTAGCCATCCCCAATTTCATCCGGTTCTCGCCAAAGCCCAAGAATTAAATGTGATGTTATTTGTGCATCCGCAAAGTACGCCTGAACTTGCGACTCGCCTAAAAGGTAATGGGTGGCTCACTAACGTGATTGGTAACCCGTTAGACACCACCATTGCATTACAAAAACTCATATTTGAGGGTGTCTTTGATAAATTTCCCAAACTCAAAATTTTGGGAGCACATGGAGGCGGATTTTTGGGCTCTTATGCACCTCGCATGGACCGTGGTTGCTTCGTATCACCACAAAACTGTGACCCTGAGATTGTCCTGAGAAAAAAACCTACCGAATACCTAAGACAAATTTATTTTGACTCGCTGGTTTTTACAGGTGAAGCCCTACGACACTTGGTAGCTGAAGTCGGCGCAAGCCAAGTCATGATTGGTACAGACCACCCAATACCTTGGGTAGACGATCCTGTTGGACACGTCATGAATACGCCTGAACTCAATGACCAAGACCGACTCGCCATACTTGGCGAAAACGCCATTGACGCATTGATGCTCGATATCTAAATTCAATAGCGCATGTGCTTGACTTTTTACTCAAAGGAAATAAATTGAAACCACTTTTCACCTTTTCTAGACGCTTGGCATTAACCCTGGGCCTGGCGACCTGCTTTATGTTGTGTCTGCCAGCATTGGCACAGAGTAATTACCCCAATAAGCCGATTCGAATGATCGTTCCCTTAGGCGCCGGCAGTGCTGTCGATGTCGCTGCCCGTTTGCTTGCACAAAAGATGTCTGAGAATATTGGCCAGTCGATAGTGATCGAAAACGTCACTGGCGCATCAGGCATCATTGGCGCAGACCGCTTGGCCAAGGCCGCCCCGGATGGCTACACCATTGGTGGTTTTAACGACAGCGTCCTCACCATGGTGCCTAACCTCAACTCTAAAACCCCTTTCAATCCGGTCAGTGATTTTGCGCATATTTCACAAGTTGCCACTATTGAATTCAGTGTGGCTGTGGGCAGCAATTCGAAATATAAAACTGTCGCAGAATTAGTCGCGGCAGCCAAATCAGCACCAGGCATGCTGACCTTCGCGTCCGGAGGTAACGGCAGTCCACAACATCTTGGTGGTGCACTATTTGCCGCGCACACCGGTATTGACATAAAACACGTTCCTTATCGTGATGCAAGCCTGGCCGCCCAAGGGGTTGCAGGCGATCAAGTGGATATGACTTTCCAGGGGATTGCAACAGTTGCCTCTTTGGCAAAGGGGGGTAAGTTGCGTCTGGTCGGTGTGATGACTGACAACCGTCAAGCTGAATATCCTGGTACCCAGACCCTCAAGGAACAAGGAATACAGGGATTTGAATTCAGCACCTGGTTTGCAATGACATCACCTAAAAACACGCCCAAAGAAATCGTTGATTTCTTGCATAAAGAGGTTGTGAAGGCTTTGTCTGACCCCACTATCAAAGAGCGTTTTGCATCCCTTGGACTCAAACCCAACGGAACCTCACCAGAACAATTAACTTCTCTGGTGAGCAATCAACTAGCCCGCTACGGAAAGGCTATTCGGGACAACAACATCAAGGCAGAGTAACGCAAAGCTAATTCCTTAGTGCTCCATTGTTGCAATAAAATCTAAAATATAAATATGAGCAGAGTTGAAACCACAAAAATAAACAAAGATGGTTTACGCTATAAATCCAAAGAAGGTGGTACCCCATTTGGTGGCTCTTCACACATTGGCACCATGAGTTGCTACAAGTGCGGAGTACACAAACTCCGCACACTTGGAACATTTAAACGTCTACTTGGTCAAAGCATGTTTATGTGTAGTGACTGCAAGCTAATCGACTGATAGATTCGCCATTCAGGAAGAATTAACTTGACGGTTCCCCTCAAATACCTGGCCCTCAATATTTAGTCACTTTTCTCGGCATACGGCGGACAAAATACCCACAAACCTATCACCCATATTGCACATGCGATGTAGAGCTTCAAAAAGGAACTCAGTGACAAATCCCAGTACAACAAGTGATTGACATGGTGGGCAATAAAAGACTGATGTGCATGGGTACCGCGAAGGTAAGCTTCAATTATGGTCAGCGGGCAAATTAAGCCCACCACTGCCTCAAACGCTACATATATCATCAGCCCAGCATGCACCGTACGAAATAGTCGCCCACGTACCCATTGCCAACTGAGAACTGTTCCCACCGGAATTATTAAAAGTCCTAACGCTACGAAGGCGGCCACCATAAAGTGCGTTATCAAAACTAGATCCGCCAAAAAAATCATTTTTTTAGACTCCTGATTAAAACAAGTCCGAAAAGATCAACTACCCCGGTTGTCAGTCATTTGGTTTACGCGTAATCCGCAAAGGGCAGAAGAACTGGCCCAAAGAATTAATGGTGTTCGCAGCCAAGCGCTTCTTGCCTGGTTCTGGAAACTCCTTGCTCCAGCTGTAGTCAAGCCCCTGCGCAATACCCCCCTTGCGGCACAACTCAGCACTCCTGTCATCACCCATTAGGACAGTTAATTTACACTAGTGCCGCGCGCAGAAGCGGCGCGCTTGAGTTAATAACTGGGCATCAGTTAAGACTTTTTGAGTTTTATCGCCAGGGTGTGTACCCCTTGCTTGGGGCAGTAGATTCCCTAAGTGAAAAAAATCTAAAAAGCTTTAAATAATCATAAAGTTCGTAAAAAAATTCATTTCCAATTAATTAACTCAACAAAACAAATACCTTGAAGGGTCTATCAATTGCGCAAGGTAGCTACATACACCATACTTGTTCAATAATTTCCAACAAAACCATAGGAGAATTTTGATGATCCCACCGCGTTTTGAATACCACGCGCCCAAAACCGTTGGTGAGGCAGTTGCCCTGCTTGGCCAATTGGGCTCGGACGCCAAGTTGCTGGCTGGAGGCCACAGCTTGCTGCCCATGATGAAGCTTCGTTTTGCTCAGCCCGAACATTTGATCGACATTAACCGCATCCCCGAACTCAGGGGCATTCACGAAGAAGGTGGCACGGTCGTGATCGGCGCCATGACAGTGGAAAACGAGTTGATCAGCTCCCCCATTTTGCAAGCCAAAGTGCCGTTGTTATGCGAAGCGGCCAAGCTGATTGCCGACCCACAGGTACGCAACCGCGGCACCATCGGCGGCGACATTGCCCACGGCGACCCCGGCAACGATCACCCTGCGCTGTCTCTTGTCATCGATGCCTCTTTTGTACTCGAAGGCCCCAAGGGTCGTCGCACCGTGGCCGCTAACGGCTTTTTTCTGGGCACCTACATGACCCAATTGGAAGAAAACGAGGTCATGTGCGAAATCCGCGTGCCCGCTTTTGCGCACGGCACAGGCTACGCCTACGAAAAACTCAAACGCAAAACCGGCGACTGGGCGACCGCCGGTTGCGCGGTGGTCATTCGCAAAAAGGGCGACCAAGTCAGCCATGTGCGCATTGGCCTGACCAATGTGGCACCTACTGCACTGCGCGCTGAAGATGCTGAGGCGGCTTTGCTGAACAAGCCCTTCAACGCGGCCAACGTACAAGCAGCAGTGGCAGCAGCCATCGCTATTTGCAGCCCCGCTGAAGACTTGCGCGGCGACATCGAATACAAAACAGCCATGGCCGGTGAAATGGTCAAACGCGCCCTCAACAAAGCCTGGGCGCTGTGCGCTTAAATTCAAGGAATACACCATGACCAAAAAACTCATCACCGTCTCCGTAAACGGCAAGAAAGAAGAAAAAGCGGTTGAGCCGCGCACACTGCTGATCCACTTTTTGCGCGAAGAACTCAACCTCACAGGCGCGCACATTGGTTGTGAAACCAGCCACTGCGGTGTTTGTACGGTGGACATCGACGGCCAATCGGTTAAGTCCTGCACCCATCTGGCGATTCAGTGCGACGGCTCGGAAGTGCTAACTGTCGAAGGTCTTGCCAACAAAGGTGTGTTGCATGCGGTGCAAGAAGGCTTTTACAAAGAGCACGGTTTGCAATGCGGCTTTTGCACCCCTGGCATGCTGATGCGCGCCTACCGCTTTTTGCACGAAAACCCCAACCCCAGCGAAGACGAAATTCGCCACGGCATGAGCGGCAACCTGTGCCGTTGCACGGGCTATCAAAACATCATCAAATCCGTCCAGTACGCCGCCAAAAAATTGCAAGAGCCTGTCGCGGCTTAAAGCACACCCTTATTTGATCGGAGACAAACATGAACGCACCGGTACTGACTGTAGAAGCCCGCGAACTCGCGTTGGCTGGCATGGGCGCCTCGCGTCTGCGCAAAGAAGACGCCCGATTTATCCAAGGCAAGGGCAATTATGTCGATGACATCAAGATGCCCGGCATGTTACACATGGACATTGTGCGCAGCCCCATCGCCCATGGCCGCATCGTCAAAATCAACAAGGAAGCCGCCATGGCCATCCCTGGTGTACACGCGGTGCTGACCGCCGACGATTTGAAGCCTTTGAAGCTGCACTGGATGCCCACCCTCGCTGGTGATGTGGCCGCCGTGTTGGCCGACGAAAAGGTTCACTTCCAAATGCAAGAAGTGGCCATCGTCATCGCCGACGACCGTTACATCGCGGCTGACGCCGTAGAAGCCGTGGAAGTGGAATACGAAGAATTGCCCGTGGTGATGGACCCCTACGCCGCGCTGCAGCCTGGCGCACCGGTCATTCGCGACGACTTAGCCGGCAAGACCGAAGGCGCCCACGGCAAGCGTGAGCACCATAACCACATCTTCACTTGGGACGCGGGCGACAAGGCCGCTGCCGACGCCGCTTTTGACAAAGCCGAAGTGACGGTGTCGCAACACATGTACTACCCGCGCGTGCACCCCTGCCCGCTTGAGACCTGCGGTTGCGTGGCCTCATTCGACCCGGTCAAGGGAGAGTTGACCACCTTCATCACCTCCCAGGCTCCGCACATTGTGCGCACCGTGGTGTCCATGCTGTCTGGAATTCCTGAATCCAAAGTGCGTATCGTCAGCCCCGACATCGGTGGTGGCTTTGGCAACAAAGTGCCGATCTACCCTGGCTATGTTTGCGCCATCGTGTCTTCCATCGTGCTGGGCCGCCCGGTTAAGTGGGTCGAAGACCGCATTGAAAACATCTCGAGCACTGGCTTCGCCCGCGACTACCACATGGACGGCGAATTGGCCGCCACAGCCGACGGCAAGATCACTGGTCTGCGTGTGAATGTAGTGGCCGACCACGGTGCGTTTGACGCCTGTGCCGACCCGACCAAGTTCCCAGCCGGCATGTTCCACATCGTCTCTGGCTCTTATGACATTCCTGCGGCACACGCCAGTGTCAAAGGCGTATACACCAACAAAGCTCCTGGCGGCGTGGCCTACCGGTGCTCTTTCCGCGTGACCGAGGCGGTGTACCTCATTGAACGCATGGTTGATGTACTGGCGCAAAAGCTGGGGATGGACAAGGCGGAGATCCGCTCCAAGAACTTCGTCAAAAAAGAACAGTTCCCCTACAAAAGCGCCTTCGGTTTTGAGTTTGATTCGGGTGATTACCAAACCGCGCTCGATAAAGTGCTTAAAGCCGTTGACTACAAGGGATTACGCGCAGAGCAAAAGGCCAAACGCGCCGACCCGAACAGCCCCACCCTGATGGGCATTGGTTTGGTCACCTTCACTGAAGTCGTCGGTGCTGGTCCTTCCAAGATCTGCGATATCTTGGGTGTTGGCATGTTTGACTCCTGCGAAATCCGCATCCACCCCACTGGCAGCGCTATTGCCCGAATGGGCACGATCACGCAAGGTCAGGGTCACCAGACCACTTACGCGCAGATCATCGCCACCGAGCTGGGTATTCCATCTGAAGTCATACAAGTGGAAGAAGGCGATACCAGCACTGCACCTTACGGCCTGGGTACCTATGGCTCACGCTCCACCCCCGTGGCCGGTGCCGCCATTGCTTTGGCCGCGCGCAAGATACACGCGAAGGCCCGCAAGATCGCCGCCCACATGCTCGAAGTCAATGAAAACGACCTCGACTGGGAAGTCGACCGCTTCAAAGTCAAGGGTGACGACAGCAAATTCAAGACCATGTCAGAAGTGGCGTGGCAGGCCTACCACCAGCCACCCGCGGGCTTGGAGCCAGGGCTTGAAGCCGTGCATTACTATGACCCGCCCAACTTCACCTTCCCGTTTGGCATCTACCTGTGTGTGGTCGACATCGACCGCGCTACCGGCGAGACCAAAATCCGCCGCTTTTATGCGCTGGACGACTGTGGCACCCGCATCAACCCGATGATCATTGAGGGACAAATACATGGCGGTTTGACTGAAGGTTTTGCCGTTGCTATGGGCCAGCAAATGCCGTTTGACGCACAGGGCAACTTGCTGGGCAACACGCTGATGGATTACTTCTTACCCACCTTTGTGGAAACCCCGCACTGGGAAACCGACCACACCATCACACCCTCGCCACACCACCCGCTTGGTGCCAAGGGCGTGGCCGAGTCGCCCCATGTTGGCTCCATACCTACCTTCACTTCGGCGGTGGTCGATGCTTTTTCTCATCTGGGTGTGACCCACCTGGACATGCCGCACAATGCTTTTCGCACTTGGAAAGCCTTGCGCGAGCACGGCGCTGCTTTGTAATCAGGGAAACTCATGGAAGTCAACCTCGACAAACAATACCAGCTCGATGTGGATACCACACGGGCATGGGCCTTGCTCACTGACCTCAAAGCGGTGGCCAGTTGTATGCCTGGGGCGGAAATCACAGAACAACTGTCTGACACTTCTTACAAAGGCGCGGTCAAGGTGAAAGTGGGCCCAGCTGTGGCCCAGTTTGGCGGTACGGTGGACGTGATCGAAGCGGTGACCAGTGAGCGCAAGATGGTTTTGCGTGGCAAGGGTGCCGACAAGGGCGGTTCCTCAGCCTCGATGGACCTGACGGCCATCATCACTTCCCACCCCAGCAACCCCTTGCACTGCGTGCTCAACGGTCAGGCCGCTGTGATCGTGAACGGCAAGTTTGCGCAGTTCGGTGGCCGCTTGATGGTGCAGGTGTCAGACATGTTGCTGGCGCAGTTTGTCGAAAATTTTCGCCAGACCGCACTGAGCTTGCCAACTGCGAATGGCGCACCATCTGACACAGCACATGACGCGGCATCTTCAAAGGCACCCGTTGTAGCCAAAGAGATTAACGGTTTAGCTATTTTTTGGTCCTTGGTCAAAAGCTGGTTTGGTAGCTTGCTCGGTAAGAAGGTCTGAGCATGGCCCCCTCTGGCCTGTCCGTGCAACCTGCTGCCGAGGAGCGCTTGCTGCGCGAACGGCTGCAAGCCTCGGGCTATTTAGCCGACGAAGATTTGGCCACCACCGTTTGGCTGGCTTCCTCGCTGCAGCGTCCCTTGTTGATCGAAGGTGACGCAGGTGTAGGTAAAACCAAGTTGGCCACCGCCTTGGCCCAATCTCAAGGCGCCACGCTGGTGCGCTTGCAGTGCTTTGAAGGCTTGGACCTGGCGCAAGCTGCTTACGAATGGAACTATGGTCGCCAGCTGATGGCAATTCGTTTGAATGAAGCGCAAACCGATGGCGCAGCCCGTGTGCGCGAAGCAGACTTGTTTAGCCGCGAGTATTTGCTAGAGCGACCCTTGCTGCGCGCCATCAGCCAGACTGGCCCCTGCGTGCTGCTGATCGACGAGATCGACCGAGCTGACGAAGCCTTTGAAGCTTTTTTGCTCGAAGTGTTAGCCGACTACCAAATTACTGTGCCCGAAATCGGTACGCTTTGCGCCACCCACATTCCGCAAGTGGTACTCACCAGCAACGGCACACGAGAGTTGTCCGACGCGCTGCGCCGACGCTGCCTATACCACTACCTCGATTATCCGACGCTGGCACGTGAGATCGCCATCGTTAAAAGCGCTTTGCCGCAGGCCGACAGCCATTTGGTAGAGGAAGCCGTGCAGTTTGTGCAACGCCTTCGCCGTGAAGACCTGGCCAAGATTCCTGGCATCGCTGAAACCTTGGACTGGGTCAGCGCTTTGTTCAAGTTGGGCCACAACAACTTGCCAGAAGACATGGCGAAAGTGTTGGGCACTTTAGGTTGCTTGCTCAAAACCCGTGAAGACCGCTTTTTGATGGGGCCAGATCGACTGCGCCAACTGGTTGAAGGGCGACGTTCTGTGGGGGTGGCCGAAAAGGGTGCAGCCCAGACGCAGGTCGCCGTATGAAAGACACCCCAGCCAGCATGCCATCTGAGCGACTGGCGAGTTTTGCTGGGCTTCTGCGCGAGCACGGCCTGACGGTGGGTGTGGCCGAGCAACTGGCCATGCTGCAAGCGGCCTTGCACTTTGGCCCTTTGCAAGAAAAACCCCTTCAGGCGGCTTGGCGTGCCATTGCTTGCCACAGTCACCGCGAATGGCTGCTGTGGCCGGATGTGTACGAACGGTTTTGGCACCCCGAGAAACTGCGCGGTGGCGTCAAAGTCAGCGGCCAAACCCGCCCCAGCCGTAACCTGCGCCAAAGCGTACAAGCCTTGCACGATCAGATGGACGCGGCCCAACAACCCAACACCCAGGCCGCCCGCCAACAGCAGGCTGCGTCCCAAACTGCGGGCTACATGCCCTCGGCAGGTCTAGACAAACACGACACGGGCACGCCCCGCGCCCAAGGCGGCGCCAGTCGCACCGAGGCTTTGCACCAGCGCGATGGCCAGATGTGGCTGCCGCAGGAGCTCAACGCCTTGCAACAACTGGCACGCCAAATCACCGCCAAGCTACAACCCCGCCCCACCCGCCGCTGGCGCTTGGCACCACGTGGTCAACGTCTGGATTTATGCCAGACCCTGCGCCGCAGCGTGGCCTGGGGCGGCGAGCTGATGCAACCGGCTTGGAAAGTCAAACGCGTGGAGCCCCCGCGATTGTTTATCTTGGCCGATGTAAGCCGTTCCATGGAGTCTCATGCCGCGCTGTTTTTGCGCTTGGCACGCGCCTTTGCTTTGGAAGCAGACGCCCGCGTGTTTGTTTTTCATACCCGTTTGGCCGAAATCACGTCTTACATGCAGCGTGACACCCCAGCCATTCAGGAAAAGGTCAACGCCGTCACAGCGGGTTTTGGTGGTGGCACACGTATAGCGGCCAGCCTGCAAGACTTTGCCCGTCAGCACGCTCGTGCGCAACTTAACCGTGGCTCGCGTGTGTGGGTGTTTTCGGATGGGTTCGACACCGACGAACCAGAACTGTTGAGCGCTGCGATGCAAGAAGTTCGCGCACGCGGGGCTCGTATCACATGGTTTCACCCTACCCGCCAGGTGCCCGCCGCCGCGGCTGTGCAACAGGCTCGCGGCTGCATAGAGCGGTTCGTGCCCTTCGCCAGCTTGGCCGACCTCGCAGCCGCAAGGCATTTGTTGCACTGAACTTTGAATTCAAGGAGATCGCTATGAACCGCCACGAATGGATCACCCAAGCCGCACGGCTGCACAGCGAAGATCAAGCCTTTGCCTTGGTCACTGTGTTGAGTGCGCAAGCACCTACCTCGGGCAAAGCCGGCGACAAAGCCGTCGTTATGGCTGATGGCCAAATCCATGGCTGGATAGGCGGTGGTTGCGCCCAACCGGCCGTTCTCAAAACAGTGCGAAGCGCCCTGCTCGATGGGCAGCCGCGCAAAATTCGTATTTCTCCCTCTGAGGAGAGCGCTGAACGCGATTTGGGGGAGGTACTCGAATTCGGCATGGCCTGCCACTCGGGAGGTACTCTCGAATTGTTCATCGACCCAGTTTTGCCCTCAGCCACATTAGCCGTAATAGGCGATTCGCCGGTGGCGCGTGCCTTGGTGAGCTTGGCTCCGCGTGTGGGTTTGCGTGTGGCAGTGGTGGCCCATGCAGCGCAAGCGGGCGACTTTCCTGATGCCGACACTATGTTGTCCAGCGACGATGCCTCGGCTGTCAGCGCGCAACTAAGCTCGACCCCATTTGTGGTGGTGGCCACACAAGGTCGCCGCGATCTGCAAGGCCTTAAGGCTGCTTTGGCTCTGCAACCGCAGGGCCTGTGGTTTGTCTCCAGCGCCAAAAAAGCCAGCGTGCTTCGCAGCAGCTTGGTCGCCAGTGGCGAAGACGCTGATGCAGTAGCTCGCATCGTAGCGCCTGCAGGCGAGTTCATTGGTGCCCAAACGCCCGAAGAAATTGCCCTGTCTGTGCTCAGTTCGGTGGTCGCTGCGCGGCGGGCGCGCCAAGCCAAGCCTGCTCAAGTCCAACCTGAGCCGGTTCAAGTATTCTCAGACTCAGCGGCAATGCCCGAGGCGGCACAAGATGAGCTCGTCGTGGCTGGGGGGTCGGCGGTCGCTACAGCCGTCAAATCATCTTGCTGCGGAGGCTGAACATGGGTTGCATTCTCAAAGGCGGAGGTGGCTTGTATAGCCGCTTAGCAGTGGGCGCGGTGCTGTTGGCGGCGGGTTCGGGCTCGCGCATGGGTCAGCGCCCCAAAAGCTTGTTGGAGCTGGGTGGTGTGCCGCTGATTCGCCGGCAGCTGATTGCGCTGTCTGGCGCAGGCATGGACGAGGTGGTGGTGGTGCTAGGCCACTACGCCGAGCGTATCGAAGAAG
>SXGQ01124679.1_pt1 | contig 11561 bp, 2 predicted proteins | sample 3178371 | NCBI WGS metagenome assembly SXGQ01 (sample SAMN11356859, study PRJNA531348) | freshwater metagenome | isolation source: freshwater sample F1-20 | place: China: Fuxian Lake, Yuxi | collected 2017-12-25 | reverse complement strand
GGGTGTATGCAGGAACCGTAAAGGTTGCCAAAACCAAAGCATCAAGCGGATCAGGAGGAGCAACAGGAGATATGTCACTGACTCCAGTTACAATAAAGAACAAAGGCGAGCCGTCATCAGGATCTGCTTTAACACACAATTTGTCGATACGGGGTAGATAGTATCCGTAATTTACTTCGGTCGTACCATCACCTACAGAGAATTCAGAACTCCCATAAGGCTTGATCATGTTTCCGGAAGTGACTCCACGACGGCGGAAATCCAAGCAATTTGCAAGAGAAATCGTTTTTCCTGTACGGTTGCTTGTATAAAGGGGGATTTCTCCGTATGTAAATGTGGGATTATCTGCGTGTAGGTAAGAGTGCAAACCAACAAACGGTAAGCACTGTGGTCCTCTGTGATCGAACCGTGAGTAACTAACTGTAAATACAATATTAGAACCCTGTCCAGAATACCTAGCCAAGTCTTCAGCAGCAATCTTCAGGTACAGTCTTGACTTTTCGTAGTATGTTTCTCGACCACCATCGTCTAGTTCAAAATCATCTGCAATAGAAGTGCTTGTTCCGCTCAAAACCACCGATGAAATCGTATACACATCAAAATGATTCAGATCAAAATACAGTCTTCCGTATTCATCAGGTCCAAGCAAATCAGTATACGAATTGAACTGTTTAGTAGTATTAACGGAAACTTTGTATCGTAGACTTGAGAAATTGTCTGTATTTGGAGTGTATTTTACTGGAACTACAAGTCTAAAAGATCCAGTATCGTATCCCGTAGGAGCATTATTGATTTCAAGACTGATGCTTGAAAGGTCTGCTGACGAGGAAAGGGTAGTACCTACACCAGAAGGGGGAGTAAACGACTGACCGCCACGATTTGTATCTGTAGCAATAATAGCCAGTTCATTCAGATCGTCTGCTCCTGCGATGGTTGTATTGTCATACTCAAAGAACGAAAAAGCACCAGTATCAATCAAACCAAAAAGAGCAGTTCCTAGTTTACTTCGGTCAACAACCCACTTTGTAACTGTTCCCGTTTTTGTTGCTGCAATAGGATCTGTAACCACTTTTGTGGTCATGCTAAAGTCTATATCAGACACTGCGTATCCGGGCTGGATAGGATACACCAATGTCGATTCGGTTGATTTAGTGGCTGCACCAAATATTGACTGTACAGTTCCCACAGTGAAACCATTACCACTCGCTGTTTCGTAAATAAACGCTGTAGTTGCTCCTGATATTGATCCTGAAACTCCATACAGGTACATACGAGCATTGTATCCCGTATACGGACTGATAGAACGAACATCAGGAATCAATCCGTGAACGTATCCAGTTGCAACAAGAGTACCAGGAGCAGTAGTTGTTCCCGAGAAAAAGCGTATAAGAGAAGACCCGCCGTTTAGTGTTGCGTAGTTGTTTGCAAGACTAACTCCATTATTTCCAGTATTTCCCAAAGAAACACCAATATAATTACCAACCGAATATAAGAAAGACTTACTGTCTGTTTGTTCTGTACGTGCTCGGTTGATAGACAGAACCTGTGGGAATTGATTGTCTACTTCTACTCCGTAGACATATGCTTTTCCAGTTCCAATCACCACATCAATAGTATCAACATTAGACGAGTCTCGCAGATTAATATCAAACGGATACACCGTGTACGATCCAGATTCGTCGTAAGTGCGTTGAGCAAGAACCTTTTGAATGTCACCGTAAGTAATTTTTTCACTCTTGCGGGTAACCCTGCCAGTTTCAAAGCGCAACAATTCAACAAAGTCGTCAATGTCTTCAGCAATTTCTATTTGTGAAAGTGTAGGAATTATTTTATAACGATCAGAACCGGGTGCATTGTAGTTGTATGAACCAATAGCAGGGTCGCGTAGAGTAGAGTCCTCGCTTTCCGTTACAGAATCGCGCACCAAAGCAAACCCAATCTTCTTGCTCAACTGTGTAAAGTTAGAGAAATTAAAGTCTCTGTAAGTGTAGCCACCAGAAGTAACCACCCTATACGGAGAGAAAGATTGCTTTGCATTTTTAACAAAGAATCCGTCTACGTAAAAGAGTCCACTGTCTACAGTAACTAGTTTGCAAGTTCCAGCACTAGGAAACCCAACATTAGCGGCTTCTAGGTTTGCAGTAGCAGTTTTTTCACCATTGGTGAAAAATACAGCAGAATCTCCATTAGAAATAGAACCCCTCAAAGCATCATATACAATAATCACCATTCCGTCAGACGAACTATCAGGTTCCACGTAGTGAACAAATCTGCCCTTGAAAGTTGCATTTTCAATGTACCCTCCAACCAAGTCAGAAAGGTCTTCCAATTTCAATCCGGGATTCTTCATCAAACTAATCATTGCGTAGTTGGAGTTCTTGATACTTACTCCACCACCGACGATTCGGGATCCGTCCTTGAAAAGGTGATCACCAACCGTAGAAATTTGATCCTGAAGAATTGTCTGTAGTTGCGTCAGTTCTCGTGCTTGGATTGCATAACCAGGCTTAAACAAGACCCGAAGGAATCCCTTTTCGGTATCAAAGTCATCGTAATAAGGATTGATGTTAAAAATATTAGTGTATGGCATCTTTTTTGGTTCAGAATCCTAAACGGATACGGAACTCCTCTTCTTGTTTTGCGCTTCGTTGAATGTACCTAACATTGTCTATGTATAGCACTTCTCCAGAAGTCAGTAGAACCTCTGGTTGCTTCACAGCAGAAACCAAATACGCTCCAAGAGTAGTACCAGTTAGCCCGTGTGTTGCAACACTTTTGAACGCTCCTTTTACATTTGTGAGATACAGCCTTCCAAATGACGGATTAACGTAGTCCCAATTGTAAACCGTTCCGTATCCGTAACGAGAATATCCCCCAGTGACACCTTGAACAATCACATCACCAACAGAAAAACTGTTTGGAGAAAGGGGAGACGAAGTTACATCTACCACTCCAATAGCAGAACCAACACTGCTAGACATTTCAAGCAGATACAGTCCACGATATGAAGGAACATTTTCAAGATCGTAATACTGATCACCAACACTAACTACTTTGAATAGAGGAGCGGTAGTAGTTCCAGTTACATCAGCATAAGTTGCTATTATTGGAACATTTTGAGGGCTATTCTCGGAAACCCAAACTTCTTCGCCTAAAGTAGAATTTACAGTAAGAATGTTTCCAAGGGATTCAGAAACCGACCCAATCATAGGACTAACACCTAAAGTGTCTGCTGTGATCAAGAAAGGCGTTTCGCTAGTTAACTGCACAACCAGTTTAGAATTAAAATAATCAATGGAAATAATCCTACCACGGGCAACCAACTGGTATCCGTACACGCTGCCATCAGAAAGCACTGTATTAGAGGCTATGGTCTGCTCTACTGTTTCGCCAACAGAGAATCCTAATGCTGTGTTTAATTGAACATCGTACAGGTTTTTTCGATCTTCGTAAGTGATGAAACGACCGTTTCGTGAATTACTTTCAAGTTTTACTGTGATGTTATTGTTTACATCTTTGTTAGACTTTAAAACAACTACCTTTCCTGATGTATAGGTTTCACTGCCTATCAAGAAGTTGTTTTTGCTACCAGTAAACAGCGAGGTCACAACGCTTTCAGGAATAGCAAATCCGTAGTTCTCTCGCAGTACCACATCACGATACGCTACCCTTTCGCTGCCTGCTATCCGACCTGTACCGTCAGAAAGAACTGGATTTTTAATTATGCCAAACTGACGATATGTTCCACCACCAATAAACGCTTCAGAGTCGTACTCCGTGATTGTTGAAATCACAATAATGTCTTTCACATTCAGTTCTTTAAGAAGATTACTACCGTGACCGCCCTTGGGAGACAAAACTGCTGTTAGCGTGGGATGCACCGTGGCTGCACTCTTCTCGCTAGAAACAACCGCTTCAACGTTGGTGTATCCTTTGCCCTTATTTACAAGAGTGACTGAAGTTATACGATTAGTGGAGTTTAATGTAGGATAGCCATACGCTCCAGTTCCGTTTCCGTGAATGGTCACATGAGGAATTATTTCAACAGACGCAAACGCTCCTGTTTGCGTTGGAGTCACAGTAAACGGTATAAGGTCGTCGTCAACAGTGATGCTGACATCATTGTTTCCTATTGACACATTACTGATGATTCCGTAGTTATTGGTTTCCGATGGATTGACTTGAGAGTAGTTAACTCTAATGGCGTGACCACGGTAGTTTGCTGCATACGCAACATTGAATTTAGAAACAGAACTAGACGATACCTTGAGAACGCGTGTATCAGGATTCCAAGAAGCCACTTCAATTGTAATAGGTGATGCCGCAGTAGTTGAAATTGCGTAAGGATACACACCCGCAGAAGCACCAACAGCGTTTGTGACAAGAATACGGTCTATTTCTCCGTCTACTGCCGAGTTTTGCGTGTTGTATTGATTTGTTGTTTCTGTGTCTGTTGACTGTACTGCAAAGTCAATAGGAATGTAATCAGTTAGTTCGTAGGGCAGGTTGCTTTCGCGCAGTGTAGCCAAGTACTTCCATGTGTATCCGTCTGACAATGTGAAAGATTCGGGACCGACAATTTCTGGTTTTACTGTTGATTGCCCACCCGAATTATTCAACAAACACTTATAAATATTATTTTCATTGGTGACCACATAGAAGATTTTAGGATCATTGTCATCAAACAAATCTGTGCTGTCACTGTACTGATCGTAAACGGTTCCGCTTGTCCACTCATAACGGGGCAGAGCATACAGCACATCACTAGGAGATATTTTTTTGCACGCGATAATGTTGTTCATCACATCGTATTCGGACAAAACGCTGTCGGTGTAGTTTGGTGGGTTGTTCTCGTTCGTCCAAGGAGTAGCCTTAGCCACAAAGAAAAAGTACTGGTTTTCTCCTGCTTCCAGTTCTCGCAAAAAACTTTCTGCGTAAGACCGTTCTAGTGATGCTTTAATGTATTGCGCCATTGACTCCTGCTCCTGTGTTACAAACCAACGTTACCGTATGTATCGCCTGCCAAAAGAGTTCCATCAGCCAAAACAGTGCCTGCTGATTTGTAAATGAGATTGGGCAATCCAAAGAAATTTGCAAGTGTGAGTCCCGAAAACTCACTCCCAAACGGCAGACCAGAAATGTTCTTGGTGTTTGGATGGGATTCAACAACCCAATAGGTTGTTCCCTTTTCGTAGGTGCTTGTATGTGATCGGTAGTACTTGTCAGGCAGTTTTGTTTCCAAATCAGAGTACTTAACACTCAAGTAACCGTATACGGCTTGTCGTTCGTATTCACTCAACTTTCGGTTAAACACTATGACCTCGCAAAGATGCACATCACCGTTATATCCAGTAGCAGTCAACACAGCGTTAACAAACGCTTGAGATCCAATCGGACCTCCTGAAGGAGCAGAAGCCGCTGGACCTGGGTCAGGACGGATATTAGTGTTGAAACTTGCAAGTTTAACCCGTCCATCATAAATAACCGTTGGAGTATCACTGCCTTCTGACTGAACAGGCGTATCATCTGCAATTACAATACTACTAGGTTTGCTTACCCGTCGTCCAGTGGAGCGCGAACGATTTGTTGCAGGATCTCCGTTCCACAGAGCAGAAATTCTAGATTCTCCGTCGCGTGCTGCCTCAACCACAAATCTACCTGCATCAACCAAAGAAACGTGTGGATCGTAAGACAACTGCCTACGGTTGCCCACAGGAATAGAATTGCCCAAAATGTCACCTGACTCCCAAGGAGAAAATATAAACGCTCCAGCCAAATACGGATACAGCACCTCTTTGACTTCTACTTCTCCTGTTGTACTGCCTTCAATAAGTCCGTATTTAAAATTATAGTATCCTGCTAATGGATCTTGATATGCTGCCGTGCGATCAATTATATTATACGAACGCATCTTCATCACAGATCCATATGTGCCTTTATGACCGCGAACACGATCTGAACTGTGCACAAACAATCCAGTTCCATAAGAGTCACTGGTCTTTCTGCACACCATAAAGAAATCCATCTCTTCATCCAAAACTATAGGCTTACGCAACCACATATGGGTAGCGGAAAGAATTTTCTCTCCAGTGCCTCCAGTATTAAAATTCAACATTTGATCGCCTTCCAAGTAGTCAAACTTGAAAGAAGTGCGTGATTTTGGAACACCAATTGTTTCTACCAGTGGTCCTGCCCATGTTCTACCCGAAAACTCCATCTGCACTCCCCACACGTCTGCGGTTGCACCTACAGAGTATCCACCATACACAGAAAAGAAAGCAGGATATCCTGAAACTTCAGTGCACGAAGGCGCAAACGCTGCACTGGAACCGTATAGTACGACTCGATACCAGTTATCTTTTAGAGGCACAACATACGCCCCTGCGTTTGAAGCGTTACCCTGTCCCCCGAAAGTAACTGTGGTTGAAGATAAGGTTGCTCCACTCAAACTGTTTTGAACGGTAAGCAAAACGGGATACGTTTCGTTTGTAACATCACGCAGCGCAAAGTAGTTTTTGTTACTCGACACTGGTCTGTAGTAGCACGAAAACACTGCTCCCGTGGATGCAGGAGAAACGGCATTCACACCACGAAGAATATTGGCGGTTCCCACAGGATATGTGCCCAAATTATGATTGCCGACTGATAGTCGAGTTGCAACCGGAATAGTGGGAGAGAAGGGTCCGTCTACCAAAGATGAAGTGAGTCCAACCATTCCCCACTGCCTCACGTCACTGTGGTCTAGACTGTTTGTTACGTCTATTTTCCATTCAGAAGTGTCAGGAGAGTACAATACTCCCACGCTAAACTGTATTGCTGTTGCTCCTGTGGTAGAGTTGTCGTTCACCACCAAAGTGGGACGCAGTTTGTCTATCGTAATTCCTGCATACGAAACGGCATTAACTCCAGCACTTGTGGTAAAGGTTGGCACTACAGGGTTTCCCTTGTACGCCATTTCCAAAAGTGTAACAGAGTGTCCACTGATGTTTGCTGCATCAAAGTAAAAAGTAGAATCCATATAAAATGTCTGCCCGTATCCAACATATTTTTGACGCTTTACCACGCCGTCTTTTCTCCAAATCAAATTCGGCTCAACATATTCCATTTCAAACACAGAATTGTCAAATCCGTTCATTGTTGAAGAACTTTCATTGATGTGTTCGTTGTTAGCAGAACTGTCGTAGTTTATGTAATAGACGTTTCTTGGCTCGGAAACGGCTGTCGAGTATGGACCATAGGAATACACCCAGTTTCCTGGATAATAAGAACCAGTTGCCACATATGAAGCAGTATTCAAGCCAACCATGATCAGCCTGCCTGTAGTGAATCCTCCGCAAACGCCGTTAAACCTGAACGCTATCTTCGTTACAGGGTGAACAGAATCGTAAGCCTGTCGTCCCCATGCATTAGTAGTCGTTGCGTTATGTGTAATAGTAGCAACAGAGTTCCATTTGTCCCAAGTGGGTGGAAGCCCGTGATTTTCTTCAGGAGAAGCGTCTCTCCAAATATCCAAACACGCACCTGTGACAACCGATCCACACACTCCAATGTTTTCAGGCTTTAGCCACAGCACCAACCCAGGAAAATGATTTGGTTCCAAAACAGTTTCCTTGTTGCGCCTCCAAGCAGTGGTGCTGCCTAGAGGAGCACCAATAGAATTGTGTGCGGTTAGCCCAAATTCGTCCATCACCGTGTACGTGTACCCCAAATTTGTGCTGTAGAACAGCGAACCAAGTGCAGCCGTTCTACCGTTTGGTCCCACTTCTGTGGTAGAGCCAATATACGGATTGTACCCGATGGGATAGAAGTCACCAGTGGCTCCGCTCCATCCGCCCGCAGGCAGAGACGCACCCGGAGGTGTGGTTTTGTGTGGGTGTGTATTGGGGAGATTGCCGTCAAGGTTGTACTTGTGAGCCAAGTAGCCCTCAATTTTTTGACGATCCGCAACACCCACATCTCCCTGATAGCACAGCACTTCAGCGATTTCGCCGTCAAACGCACCAACCAAAGAATCCCAACTATTCATTCCTATTTGTAGAGGCTGTGTTGCAATGGCTGATGCTGTTGCGTGTGCCTCGGACACTGTTCCCAAACAAACACCGTCCACAAACAGTGACATTGGACCAGAGTTTCCCGCACCGCAAGTGAGTGTGTGAGAGATGAGTTTCCACTCTCCAGTAGTACCAATACTTCCAACTATCCCACTAATTAGGTTATTAGTTCTCCAAGTGAACGCAGCAACTTTTGGAACTGTAAGGTCTGCCCCCGTGAGTCCAAACAGTATTCCACGATGTTCTCCACGATCACCAATCAACTTATTACCTGTAGTAGAACTTCCAAAATTGTTCATCGTTGTTAGTCGTCGTGGTTTTGCAACAGCAAAATACGAAGTGGAAAGTGTCAAACCCAATCCACCCATTGAAGGACCACTCAATCCCAAAGACCTCAATGCCGAAAAATCACTCGGACCACTGAAATTGTACTGTAGTGGTCTGAAATTTACTGACGGGTGAGTGTTGATGGCTTCGCGCTTGAAATTGGGAGTAAGCCAAACGGTTGAGTTAGGAAGCGTTGGATTGTGACTAAAAGTGTGACCACCAACAACACTAATCCAACGGTTGATTCCAAAAATGTCTTCCGCAGTAGCGGTTCTTCCGCCAGGATTAGATCCAATCGTAGCGCGCTGTAAAACATATCCCCACCCTGCTGTTATGCCGTCGCTAGTGTTTCCACGAATATTGTATCCACTCAACCACACCTGTAGTGTTGCACCCTTTACCTGATTGGGTAAAAAGTAACTACTTCGTAGATTGTTGAATGTGCGTGGAGTATACGGCGTGTAACGACCAATTACTGGTGTCTCAAACTTCGTGAATTGTGTAGATGAGGTCAGTAGGTTGTCTATCTCAGACTTCAACAACACCGAACCAAACATTTGCATACCCACAGGGTGAACCAGTCGCTTAAGAATATCAAAATACTGATCAATACCTACACGGCTCTTTAGTTCATAGGAAAACTCTTGATAGTAGTTTCCGTCCTGTATTTTTTTGTTGGACGATACCTTGCCACTGTTACCCTTGAAATAACCAGGATATCGAGTCACAGCAGTACGAAGAGCGTAAACAACTGCTTGCTTCTTTCCCGTAGGAGAGAAAATATTCACTATAATGTCTGCCCCGTAGTTCAATCCGGAATTAATGATTGATATACGCTTAATGTTTCCAGCAAATCCAACCTGTTCAACACGAGCAGAAAAGCCAATACCACCAACGTCTAGTAGTCTTGGACTTTCGGAATCTGATGCGTTTTCTGGATCAGGCTCTGTTTCAGCCTCTGATCCAGATCCTTGTTGACTATCAACATAAATTTTAGACGCGATGGCAGAGACACTTACAATATCACCTATCCTATAGCCCTCTCCAGGAACTTCGATATAGAAATCACCAAGGACACTGTGAGGGGTTTCTCTATATTCCTGTCCAGATGTGGTGGTAATTCGCACCTCTTCGTTGGGTAAAAAAGTCCCAACAAGATTATGCAAAAATAGTTCCGTGATTGCAATTCCATCCTGCGTATACTGAACAACGGAGTCGATGTCCGCAGAACCACGAACTTCTCCCGTCCCGCTAATCTGAATTATTTGTCCACCTTTTGCAGAAAACAGGTTTGAGCCGTTGAAACTACTGATTTTTATAGAGACAGGCTCAATCCACTGACCGTCAGAAGTTTTTAAAATGTCTGACTTGGGGTAGTACAACTCTAGATCGCTGTCATACAGCACACGAAACAAAAACTTATAAGAACTCTCTGTGCCTTTGTTGCCGTAAAAGTCACGAATCTTTTTCAGTAAGGTCTTTTTGTTTGGTTTGTTTTCTGATGTATTTGTAGCCAATTCTTTTGGGAACCCATCCAAGTAAGTACTATTGAAATGGGAAAAGAACTGCTCTAAATTTTTGTCCGCGTCGTATACTGCATCAAGATGCTGATTAACATATCCAGGATTTCCAACCAAGTCCATCCACTCGTAATAAGACTTAATGAAAAGGACCAGTTTTCTATAATCTGTGCGAACGAAAGTAGGAAACTGCTCCTCAATAAAAGGGGCAAGTGCCTTTTCAAGTGTTTCGTCTGCGCTGTTCAGAATAATGCTTTTGATGTCAGCCATTTCACCCTCGTATCATGCTCTTGCGAGCGGTCTGTGTGGTCAAAGAAACAGTAACCGAATCGTAGTAACCACGAGACACCCGTAGAATCTTATTTTCAAACACAAACAAGTCTTGGTTTTTTGGTTTAACTGTTATACTAATAAAATTGGTGTTTGTAACTGGACGGAACTTACCACTCAATGTAACCAGTCCCTTGTCGTAGTTAACAGTTCCAATTTTCATCATTACCATCTTCATCATACCCTCATCATCAAATGTAATGAGGTTTAGATTTCCTCTTCCATCATCACTCACAAGTACATTAGAAACCATAGTGTTGTCCATATTCATATGAGAGAAAGTGCTTGATGTAACAACAGACTCACTGGTGTCATTTGGTGAAAAGTCTGGTGTGTGCCCTTCATGGGGGCTGTACAATGGATTCTTGAAATCAATTTCCAGTCCTCGGAAAGCAGCAATAGTTGCTACAGGAACACTCTTACGAAGACGGAGAGATGTTTGATTGCCCAAGATAGAAGTGTCTAGATTGTTTATGCCTTGGGTCAATTTAGACAGATACAAGTTAGACCCAAAACTTTCAAGACCAGTAGAAGAGTAATTGAATATGTACGACACTACAAGGGCTTTCAATGTACCAATTTGCAAAGTAGTCCTGGAAGGATCAAATGTTATCAAAGAGTCCACTATCACATCAACGTAATCAGGATCTACTATAACTGGTGTAATGCTGACAACGCTAGAGGTTTCTTTTAGAGTATTAACTAGACTAGTCTTGTCGTCCGTACTCAACACGTTTCCAGAAACAGGCTTGACTGCTATAAACACTTTTCCGTATTGAGGAGGAGTAATTGTTTCTCCACCGTACACAATCACAGAATCAGTGTTTGGATATTCTTTATACACCTTGGCGATATAGTCCGACTCCGTTACTGCTCGTGACTGTGATTGGTAAAATCGCGGAGCAAGAAACTTGATACGACTAGAAGATTCGGGACTGGCTCCACCCGAAGACGCACTAACAGTTTCAACTGTTCCCAAGCCACTAATAGCAGTGGTAAAAGACGAAATTCCGTTTGCTGCTTCTCCGTTTGTTTCTAGGTATTCAATGGTTACTAAACTACCGTCTGTTGGTTTTGCACCCAAAAAATTGTCACCAAAGAACACTTCATATACACCTAATTCCTTTTCCTGAAGGAAGAATACCTTTGATGTGGTAGTGAGATTAATGTAGTTTGTACTGTACGACCACACATCGGTAGAACCACTGCTGTCTGTCGGAGAAGCCTGAACACGAACCCGTAAAGTAGAAGTGTCTGCTTTGTTGTTTGGAATCGTGAGCAGAGTTCCGTTTTTACGGTTGCTATCGTAAATGTAACTTATACGACGAAGTGT
>SXGQ01044290.1_pt1 | contig 11561 bp, 11 predicted proteins | sample 3178371 | NCBI WGS metagenome assembly SXGQ01 (sample SAMN11356859, study PRJNA531348) | freshwater metagenome | isolation source: freshwater sample F1-20 | place: China: Fuxian Lake, Yuxi | collected 2017-12-25 | reverse complement strand
TTGCGGGCCTCGTCCAGGATCAACGTCACCGTGTCGTTCTTCTGGAGCACGCGCCCACGCTAATTCACGGGGCTGCGCACGGGACAACGCCCCCCGACGGTGCGTAGCCTTGCGCTGTGCCGGATTCCCGTCCCCTGTCGACCATCGTGATCGTGGGCTCGTCGGTGGCCGCCCTGCGCGCCGCGGAGACGTTGCGCCAGTCCGGGCATGAGGGTGGCATCACCGTCATCGGGGCCGAGGCAGTGATGCCGTACGACAAGCCGCCGCTATCAAAGAAGTTTCTTTCAGGTGATGTCGACGCGGACCGCATCATGCTGCGCCGGCCCGAGATGTTGGAGGAACTTCGCATCACGTGGCGTCTTGGTTCTGCGGCGGTGTCGCTCGACACCGCGGCGCACGAGGTGCGCCTTGCCGACGGGTCAGTTGTGGTGTGGGACGGGCTCATCCTGGCCACCGGGGGCCAGGTGCGCACCCTGCCCACCGTGCCGATGACGGGCGGCGTGCACGTGCTCCGCACCCGCGACGACGCCGACGCACTGCGCGCCGGGCTGTGCGAGGGAACCCGCTTCGTGGTGATCGGGGCGGGGTTCATCGGTCTCGAGGCCGCGGCGACTGCCGCACAGATGGGCGCCCGGGTCACCGTGCTGGAGGGCGCGCCGGCGCCGCTGGTCCGCGGGCTGGGGGCAGAGATGGGCGCTGCGGTTGCCGCCGTGCACGCGCGCAACGGGGTGGACGTGCGCTGCGGCGTGAGCGTGACGGGCATCGTGGAGCGCGAGGGACACGTGCGCGCGGTGACGCTGGGTGACGGCACCGAGGTGGAGGCAGACGCGGTGCTCGTGGGCATCGGCGTCACGCCCGCCGTGGGGTGGCTGGAGGGGAGCGGGCTCACGCTGCGCGACGGCGTGGTGTGCGACGCGAACCTGTGCGCGGGAGTGCCCGGCGTGTACGCGGCCGGCGACCTGCTGCGCTGGCCCAACGCGATGTTCGCCCACGTGGAACCCGACATGCGCGTGGAGCACTGGACGAACGCCGCCGAGCAGGGTGCGGTCGCCGCGCAGAACCTGCTGGCGTGGTCGCGCGGGGAGGACCAGACCCCGTACTCGGCGGTGCCGTTCTTCTGGAGCGACCAGTTCGACGCGCGCATCCAGTTCCTCGGGCGCAGCCACCCTGATGCCGAGGTCACCGTGGTGGCCGGCAGCACGGAGGAGGGCCGCTTCGCCGCGACGTACGTGCTGCACGACAGGTTGATCGCCGTGCTCGGCGTGACGATGCCGAAGATGGTCATGCCGTCGCGCGCACTGCTGAGTGTGCCCACCACGAAGGCCCAGGCGCTCGCGCACTTCGAGCGTCTCAAGAACCCGCCGGCACCGGCCAGGTAGGAACGAGATGCTGCCGGACCCCGAACGCCTGCAGACCTGGAGGGCGTTCCTCACCGCGCACGCCGCGATGGCGAAGATGCTGACCCACGAGCTCGCGGAGGAGTACGACCTGCAGCTGCCGTGGTTCGAGGTGCTGGACGCACTCGCCGCGAACGAAGGGTCCATGCGGTTCAACGAACTGGCCGAGCGCACCATGACGAACCCCAGCAGTCTCTCCCGCCAGATCGACAAGCTGGAGGAACGCAGGTTCGTGGCCCGCGAGAAGTCCACGCTCGACGACGGCAGGGCGGTGGAGATCGTTCTCACCCCGCGCGGCCACGACATGTGGAAGGAGGCGAGCCCGGGGTACTACCGCATCGTGCGCAGGGTCTTCACGAACAGCCTCACGGAGACGGATGTCATCGCCCTCACGCGCATCTTCGGCAAGGTGCTGGAAGCGGACTGACCCGGCACCGACACGGCCCGACCCCGGGTGCGAAGCCGACCCACGGGATCGGAAATCTGGCCAAATGACAGCGCCGTTCGATTCTTGGTGGGGCAAGCGGACGGGGCAGACTTTGCGCCATGCACAACGCAGTCATTGTCGATGCCATCCGCACACCACTGGGCAAGCGCAACGGGCGCCTGAAGGAATGGCACCCCGTCGACCTCGCCGCCCAGACACTGAAGGCGCTCGTGGACCGCAACAACTTCGATCCTGCGTTGATCGACGACGTGATCATGGGCTGCGTGATGCAGGTGGGCGAGCAGAGCCTCAACATCGGCCGCAACGCCGTGCTCGCCGCTGGCCTGCCCGAGACGATCCCCGGCACCACGATTGACCGCCAGTGCGGCAGCAGCCAGCAGGCCGCCCACTTCGCCGCGCAGGGCGTGATGGCCGGTGCGTACGACATCGTGATCGCATCCGGTGTGGAGGTCATGACCCGCGTGCCGATGGGTGCGGCGATGGCAGAGGGCAAGTACGGGTTCCCGTTCGGCCCGCAGGTCAGCGCCCGCTACGCACCCGAGGGCGGACTGGTGCCCCAGGGCATCTCTGCGGAGTTGATTGCCGACAAGTGGGGTGTCACCCGTGACGATATGGACGCGTTCGGCGTGCGCAGCCAGCAGCTCGCGGCGCAGGCCACCAAGGAGGGCCGCTTCGAGCGCGAGATCCTGCCCGTGGTCGACGCCGAGGGCAAGATGATGACGACCGACGAGGGCATCCGCGACACCACGCGCGAGTCGCTCGGTGCGCTGAAGCCCGCGTTCCGCCCGGCAGAGGAAGGCGGCCGCGTGACGGCCGGCAACTCCAGCCAGATCACCGACGGTGCGTCCGCTGTGCTCATCATGAGCGAGGAGAAGGCCAAGCAGCTGGGCCTGACGCCGCGTGCGCGTTTCGTGAACTTCGCGCTCGCCGGTGACAACCCGCGTTACATGCTCACCGCACCGATCCCCTCCACCCGCAAGGTGCTGGAGCGGGCCGGCCTGACGATGGCCGACATCAGCGTGACCGAGATCAACGAGGCGTTCGCCTCCGTGGTGCTCGCCTGGGAGAAGGAACTGCGCCCGGACATGGCCACGGTGAACCCGAACGGCTGCGCGATCGCCCTCGGCAACCCGCTCGGCGCATCAGGCACGCGCCTGCTCACCACTTTGCTGCACGAACTGGAGCGCACCGACGGTCGATACGGCCTTCAGACGATGTGCGAGGGCGGCGGCATGGCGAACGCCACCATCATCGAGCGTCTCGGCTAGCACCCCGTCTCCCTGCACGGACATCCCGCGCCGCGGCACCGTAGAGTTCTGGCATGCCTTCTTTCGGCACCGTCGTGTGGTTCCTCTGTGGCGTCCTGCTGTTCCGCTACATCTGGAAGATCGGCCTCTCGATGCTGCGTTCGATGGCCACGGCGCCCCCTCCGCCCCCACCCACCGGCGAGATGCGCCGGATCAACGTGCGCTACCGCTGCAGCGTGTGCGGTACCGAGTTACGGATGGTGATGGCCCCGGACGAGGATCCCCCGCCGCCGCGCCACTGCATGGAGGACATGGAGTTCATGACGCCGCGCTTCGAGTGAGCGCACCACCGGATCGACTGTTCGATACCCACAGGATGTTCTCCACAGATTGTGGACAACCGTGTGTGAAACAACGCTGCTGTGATTTTTCCCGACGTTGGCCCGCACGGGCCTGACGCGCGCTCAGTGGTACTTGGTGGCTGTGTACAACCCGCCGAGAACCCCGACCAGGCCGACACCCAGGTACCAGTTGCTGCGGCCCCCGGGCACCGCGCCCAGGTAGTACAGCAAGATGATGAGAGCCCCCACGCCGAGCAGGCCGAACATCATGTACGGCACCCAGGGGGCGCTGTGCTTCTTGTGTTCCGGCACGGGGGGCGTGTAGCGACTGCTGGCCGCCACCCCTGCCTCGTTGGTCTGCACAGCCGGCTTCGCGCCACCCTTCGGGGTCACGCGGCCGCCCTTTTTCTTCCTGGTTGCCACGGTCGCCAAGTGTAGACAATCGGTTTGTGGCGGGGAATTCCGTCAGGCAGGCTGTGGCATGGCCCGCATCGTCGTGATCGACAGCTACGACAGCTTCGTCTACAACATCGTGCAGTACCTGGGGGAACTCGGTGCCGAGCCCGTGGTGGTGCGCAACGACGCCAAGACCGTGGCCGAGGTGGAGGCTCTCTCCCCGGACGGGATCCTGCTCTCGCCGGGACCCGGCCGCCCGGAGGACGCCGGGATCATCTGCGGGGCGATCACCCACTTCGCCGGCAAGGTGCCGGTGTTCGGCGTGTGCCTGGGGCACCAGGCAATCGGACACGTGTACGGCGGCAACGTGGTGCGCGCCCCCGAGTTGATGCACGGCAAGACGTCCTCCATCACTCATCGCGACATCGGGGTGTTCAGTGGCATCGTGAACCCGGTGGAGGCGACCAGGTACCACTCACTCGTGGTGGACCGCGCCGGCCTGCCCGACTGCCTGGAGGTCACCGCCGAGACATCAGACGGGATGATCATGGGTCTGCGCCACCGCGACCTCGACGTGGAGGGCGTGCAGTTCCATCCCGAGAGCGTGCTCACCTCCGCCGGGCACCAGCTGCTCGGCAACTTCCTGGCCCGCTGCTGAGGGTCGGTCGTCAGCCGGGGGGTGGGACGGTGGTGGCCGCAGCGGCGGCCTTGCCCACGGTGATCACGACCTTCGCGTTCGGGTCGACCATCGTGTCGGTGGCGGTGCCCTGTGAGATCACCTTGCCGTCATTCGGGTCTCCTGCCGGCACGGTCGCGTAGCGCACGTCAGCAACAAGACCTGCCGTGGTGAGCGTGACCCTGGCGTCTGCCTCGGTCTTGCCCTCCACGGACGGCACGGCAACCTGCTGCGGACCGGCCGAGAGGTACACCGTGATCGCAGTACCCGAATCGACGGGCATGCCGAACACCGGGTCCGTGCGGGTGACGAGACCCTTGGCGACGGTCGCACTTGGCTCGTTCTCGATCGTGACCACGAACTTGTACGGCGCACCCTGCAGCAACGTCTGGGCGGCGGTGGACGTCTGGTTCGACACGTTCGGGATGATGACCTGGCCCGCACCCCCGGACACGACCACCTTCACGGTGCCGCCGGCGGGCAGTTGCTGGGTTGCCGCCGGGTCTTGGCTGATGATCTGGCCGTTGCCGAGCGTGGGGTCGAGACGCGTCTCGATGACGGTGAGCAGCAGCCCGATCGCCTGCAACTTGGCCGTGGCATCGGCAATCGTGATTCCCTGGATTGCGGGCACCTGGACCGGCGGCTTCGACGGGTTGTAGGTGAGCGTGATCGTGTCACCCGGCTTGGTGGGCTGGTTCGCGGCGGGGTTCTGCTCGTACACGGTGTCGTCGGCAACGCCCTCCTTGGCCACCGGGTTCGGCGTGACGTTCAGGCCCTTCTCCGTGAGCAGCCTGGCCGCGTCTGCGTACACCATGTTGACGACGTTCGGCACCTTCATCGCCTCGTTGCCCATCACGCTCGTGACAAGGAAGACCGCACCCGCGATCAGCACGAGCACGGCTGCGATCGCACCGGCGATGTAGCCGCGTCCCCTGCCGTCGTCCTCGAAGTCGGGCAGATACACATCGCCGCCACCGGAACCGCCTGCGCCGGCGGGCATCACCTGTGTGCGCTGCAGCAGCTGCGTGGCGGCCGACTCGTCGTCTGTTCCCGCGCCGCCGGCACCGTCAGTCCTGGTCGCGCCGCTCCCGGTCACGGCAGATGCCGGCACGGTGGTGACGGCAGTGGTGGGTGCGTCGAACTCGTCGTTGAACATCGGCATGCGGCCGCCGGCCTGTTCGTACGCGATGACCTTGTTGCCCGCAAGGAAGTTGCGCAGGTCGTCGCGCATCCCGTCCGCCGTGGCGTAACGGACCCGGGGCTCCTTCGCCAGGCACTTGGCCACGATGGCCGCGAACTTGACCGGCACCCCGGGTGCCACCTGCGGCAACGGCACCGGGTTGTCGTGCACCTGCTTGTACGCGGTGGCCAGTGCCGTCTCGGCAACGAACGGCGGCCGCCCGGCGACCATCTCGTACAGCACGATCCCGAGCGAGTACATGTCGCTGCGCGGATCGGCGCCCTCGCCCTTGGCTTGTTCAGGCGAGAAGTACGTGGCGGTCCCCATCACGGAGCCCTCCTGCGTGAGGCCCTCGTCGTGACCGGCGTCGATCGCGCGGGCGATGCCGAAGTCGGCCACCTTTGCCACGCCGGCATCGGTGATCAGGATGTTCGCGGGTTTGACATCGCGGTGGATCACGCCGTTGCGGTGGGCGAACGCGAGTGCGTCGGCCACCTGGGCGCCGATCCGGGCGGCCACGTCCGCTCGGAGCGAGCCGTAGCGTCGGATGATCTGGGCGAGCGTGTTGCCGGGCACGAACTCCATCGCCATGAAGTAGGTGCTGCCGTGCTGGCCCCAGTCGTAGACCCCCACGATGTTCGGGTGGTTCAGGCCGGCCGCGGACTGGGCCTCGCGGCGGAAGCGCTCCACGAAGGCGGGGTCGGCGGCGTTCTCGGGGAACAGCACCTTGATGGCGACCTCACGGTCGAGCAGCAGGTCACGGGCCTTCCACACCTCGGCCATCCCGCCCCGCCCGATGCGGTCGGCAAGCTGGTACCGGTCGTTGATGATGGTGGGGTTCGGGCCGGTCATAGGACTTGTGAAGGCTACCTGTGTAGGGCTTGGGGGGTAGTTCGCATCAGTCCGGCACGACCCTCATCGCCGTGTCCAGCAGGGTTTTCGCCACCGGGCCGGCCAGCCTGCCGCCGGTGCCCGTGCTGATCTCGTCGTTCACGCCCTTCAGCATCACCGCGACGACCGCGCGCGGCACCTGGCCCTCGCCGGCCGGTGCGAACGCGGTGATCCAGGCGTGGGAGCGCTGCCTCTGGCCCTCGGGGTTCAGCTGCGCCGTGCCTGTCTTCGCGGCCGCCTGCACGCCGTTCGCCAGGCGCAGGCAGCACGTCGCAGTGCCGTTCTCGACCACGCCGATCATCAGGCGGCGCAGCGTGGCGGCTGTTGCCGGTGCCATCGGGGTCTTCCATGTGCGGGGCTGCGTTGCCGAGATCACGGTGCCTCTCGCCGAGCGCGTGTCGGTCACCACGAACGGCGCGCGCATCGCGCCGCCGTTCGCCACTGCACCTGCGATCATCGCCAGGTGCAGCGGCACCACCTGCACCTCTCCCTGGCCGAAGCCGTGGATGGCGAGCAGCGCGAGCGAGTCGTCGAACTCCGCTGCCGTGCCGCCGAACGTGGACCATGCGGCACCGGGCAGGTCGAAGGGCAGCTGCTCGTCGAAGCCGAACTTGTTCACGCCGTTCACGAACAGTGACGGTCCCACGGTGACCGCGGTCTGTGCGAACGGGATGTTGCAGCTGCGCCGGAACACCTCCGCCAGGTCGCCGCCGCAGACCTTCTTGCCGTAGTTGCGGATCGGTTTCTTCGTGTCCGGCGGCGTCCATGACCGCGAATTCTCGAACACCGACAGGTCGTTCATCGCGCCGGTCTCCAGACCCACCGTCGTTGTCACGATCTTGAACGTGGAGCCCGGCATGTAGCGCTCCTGCCAGGCGTTCGCGAGCAGGGGCTTGCCTTCGTCGGCGTTCAGTTCGTTGAGGTAGCCGAGCACCGCGCCGCCGTCGTGGGAGGCAACCCTGTTCGGGTCGTACGAGGGGTTCGAGTACATCGCGAGCACGGCACCCGTGCGCGGGTCAAGCACCACCGCGCTGCCCTCGCGGCCCTTCAGTGCTGCTTTCGCTGCTTCCTGCAGCTCGCTGTTCACGGTGAGGTGCACCGTGCCGCTGGTGTCCACCTTCTCGAACAGGCTGCCGGTGGCCTCCAGTTGCTGCTGCGCGGTGCGGCCGGCCAGGACGTCGTCGAACTCCTTCTCTGCGTGGGAGCTGCCGAAACCGAACGTGTAATGGCCGGTGAGGTGCGCGTACAGCTCACCGAACGGGTAGGTGCGCTGCCAGTCGAACTTGTCGTTCGGGTGCGCCGCGCGGTCCACCGGCACGGTGTCGGCGATCACCTTGTTGTCGGCAGTGAGGATGCGGCCGCGGGGGGAGTCGAAGTCGCGCAGGGTGGTGCGGTTGTTGCGGCCGTCGGCACGCAGCACGTTCTGCTGGCGCACCTGCCAGTTGGTGAGCGACACGAACAGCGCGCCGAACAGCAGCAGCAGCACCGCGGTGAGATGACGGATGCGCTGGTTCACCGGCGCCCCTCCCGCACGGGCACTTCGCGCAGCTCGCGCGCGGTGGAGTCGCTGATGCGCACGAGCAGGGCGAGCAGAACGTAGTTGGCCACCAGGCTGCTGCCGCCGTAGCTCATGAACGGGAGCGTCACGCCCGTGAGGGGCACCACACGCAGCACGCCCCCCACGATGATGAAGGCCTGCACACCGAGGATCGTGGTGAGCCCCGCCGCCAGCAGCTTCTCGAAGTCCTTCGTGGTGCGCAGCGCGGTGCGCATGCCGGCCCCCACCAGCAGCACGAACGCCGCGAGCACCGCGGCCGCACCCATGAGCCCGAGCTCCTCGCCGATGGAGGCAAAGATGAAGTCGTTGTGGGCGGCCGGCACCATCTGGGGCGAGCCGAGGCCCAGGCCCGTGCCGGTCATCCCGCCGTTCGCCAGGCCGAAGAGGGCCTGGATGTTCTGGTAGCCCTTCGTCTCGTACACGGGCCAGGGGTCCAGCCAGATCGACACGCGCGTCTGCACGTGGCCGAACACGTTGTACGCGGCAACGGCGCCGGCGGCGAACAGGCCGAGGCCCACCACCAGGTAGCCGGTCTTTTCCGTGGCGAGCCACAGCAGCACCACGAACAGCGTGAAGAACATCAGCGAGGAGCCCAGGTCGCGCTGGCCCACCATGATCACCACCGACATCCCCCAGGCCACCAGCACGGGAGCCAGGTGGCGGGGCTCGGGCAGGGTGACAGGGCCGATGCGGCGCTCGCTCTCCACGATGAGGTGGCGGCGCTCGTCCAGGTACGCGGCAAAGAACACCGCGAGCAGGATCTTGGCGAACTCACCGGGCTGGAAGTTGACGGGCCCGATGCTCACCCAGATGCGCGCGCCGCCGCTCGAGAAACCGATGCCGGGCACCATCGGCAGCAACAGCAGGCCGATGCCGAGCGCGAGCGCGGTGTACTTGTGGCGGCGCAGGTCGCCCACGCGCCGCACCACGAACAGCGTGGCCACGAAGGCACCCACCCCGATGAGCGACCATGTGGCCTGCAGGCCGCCCCACCTGGCCGACAGCCGCGCGACCATCACCCAGCCGAGGCCGTGCAGGAACGCCGCCATCGGCAGGATCATCGGGTCCGCGCCGCGGGCCAGCATCCGCACCGCCACGTGGGCGAGCACCAGCAGGCCGAGCACGAACATCAGGAACACCGCGATCCCCGCGGGGATGCTGGCGTTGCGGCCGAGCGAGGCCAGCACGTACGCACCGGACGTGATGACCCCGGCGAGCAGGACCATGCCCAGCTCTGCCCGGCGCCGGCCGTCTGCGATCGTGCCGTCAATCACCTGTGGTCGTGGTGGTGGAGCCCACCGTGCTGCCATCCACTGTGGTGGTCGTGGAGTTGACGATCGCCTGCTCCACGAGTGCCAGGTACTGGCGCGCGGCGACACCGCTGCCGAACTCGCGGTTCGTGACCACGTCGCGCAGGATGTCGGCGGGCAGGTCGTCGCCGGTGAGGCGGGTCTCTGTGTCGACCGTGGGGTTGAACCACAGCACACCGCCGGCCCGGCCGCGCCAGATGGCGACCCTGTCGTCCTCGGTGAAACCGATGAAGTAGCCGGTGCGCCCGTACACGCCCATCACCACGATGACACTGAGGAGGATCGCCACGAGCGCGCTCCAGAACAGCGTCATGCCGATGCTGATGCGACGCCTCTTCCCCGTGTCCGGCACCTCCACGGGGGCGGGCCGCACGAACTCCTCGGTGTCGTTGTCGTCCGGGGTGACCTCCACCGGGGCCGAGATGTCGTCTGCGATGTCGACCACGATCACCGTGGTGTTGTCGCGGCCGCCGTTGGTGTTGGCGACCATCACCAGGGCCTCGGCGCACTCCTGCGGGTCCGAGTGCTGGCCCAGCACGCGCGCGATGTCGTCGTCGCTGACCTCGTCCACCAGGCCGTCGCTGCACAGCAGCAGCCTGTCCCCGGTGCGCACCTCCTGGGTGAACACGTCCACCATCACCGTGCGGTCGATGCCGAGCGCGCGCGTCACGATGTTTCGGCGCGGGTGGGTGCGGGCCTCGTCGCGGGTGATGATGCCCTCGTTCACCAGCTCCTGCACGTAGCTGTGGTCCACGCTGACCGGGTCCAGCCGGCCGCCGCGGAAGATGTAGGTGCGCGAGTCGCCCACGTTCGCCACCATCACGCGCGGTTCCTCGCCGGGGATCACCGCCATCGCGGTGACCGTGGTGCCCATGCCGGCCTGGGCGCTGTCGTCCAGGCTGGCTGTGTAGATGGCGGTGTTGGCCTGCTGCACCAGCTCGCGCAGGGTGGCGGGGTCGCGCAGGCCGCTGCGCACGCCGGACCGCAGCGTGGCGACCGCCAGCGCGCTCGCGATCTCACCGGCGTTGTGCCCGCCCATGCCGTCGGCCACCACGAACAATTCGCCCTCGGCAGTGAAGGCGTCCTCGTTCGACACCCGCACCATGCCGGCGTCGGTGCACGCCCCGTGCTTCAGTCTCATCGCGGCGTCATCCCCTGGTCTCGAGCACGGTGTTTCCGGCCTGGATGCGGTCCCCGTCACGGAGGCTGCGCTCGCCCTGCACGCGCTTGCCGTTCACGAACACGCCGTTCGTGGAGTTCGTGTCCACGATGGCGGCCCCACCCGGGCGCACCTCTATCCGCGCGTGGCGGCCGGACATGAAGGTGTCGTCGGGCATGGCGACGTCGCAGTCCTCGTCACGGCCGATGGTGAGCACGCTCGCCAGCGTAAACCTGTGGCCGCGCTCCTCGCGGGGCTCGATGACCACGAACGACACGGCCCCCTTCGTCTTGCGTGCACCGCGCTCCTTCGGGGCTGTGCCGCGCGGCGCCACCGGGGTGCGCACCTCGGACCACACCGCCCACATGACGCGGGCGAAGAACAGGTAGACCAGCGCGAGGAGGAGCACCTTCAGTGCGGTGAGGACCTGGTCCGGCATGGTGCGACCGCGGGGCGGCTACGAGGCCTCGAAGGTGATCTGGGCGGTGCCGAAGCCGATCACGTCACCGTGCACCAGAAGCTGGTCGCCGTTGATGGCCACCCCGTTCACCTTCGTGCCGTTGGTGCTGCCGAGGTCGCGCACGATCACGTCCCGGCCCGCGCACACGAACTCCGCGTGGCGGCGGCTGACGTTCGAGTCGCTGATGACGATGTCGCACTCCAGGTGGCGGCCGACCACGTAGTGGCCCTCGTGCAGCTCCACGCGCTGGCCGCCCGGCACCGTGATGACCGGCGGGGGACCCTCGCCCGTGGTGCGCAGCGGGATGACGGGGGCAAGGGGTGCAGCGGTGCCGGCCGGGACGGGTGCGGGCTCTGACTCCGCGGCAGGGGCGGCAACGGCCGGGACCTCGGCGCTGACGGCTTCTTGCTGGACGGTCTTGGCGGTGATGTCGAAACGGCCGCGGCGCAGCTCCGTGCTGGTGCGCAGGGCCACGCGGGCCTTGCCCTCCACGTGGTA
>SXGQ01295337.1_pt1 | contig 11565 bp, 14 predicted proteins | sample 3178371 | NCBI WGS metagenome assembly SXGQ01 (sample SAMN11356859, study PRJNA531348) | freshwater metagenome | isolation source: freshwater sample F1-20 | place: China: Fuxian Lake, Yuxi | collected 2017-12-25 | reverse complement strand
TGGGTGTTCTGCGTTCCGTAGGGTTTTCATACAGGTCTGTGACCCTGTGACTATGCGTTCCTTGCATAGTCGGTCACTAAGTCACGGGGTCTTCCCAGTTGAGGTGCTTCCCTTCTATGCAGTCCTCCATCCACTGATCCAATACCTCCTCTGCGTTCGTCAGGTCTGGGTTCCTTGCCAGCACCCCCCAGACCTCCCAGTAGATCTGTTCTACCTGCAGGGGTAGTCCTTCGTATCCCTGCATTGCTTGGGAGTCCTCGATGCTCTCGTGGATCAGCAACAGGCTCTGCAGCACCAGTCCTGTCTTTCCTCTCAGTTGGTTGGTAGATGCCCTGACCTCCTCTGGTTCTGGGCTGTTGAGTGGTTCGCCGATGATCCACCTGCGTAGCAAATTCCGTATGGGCATTGGTTTCTTGGTATTGGTTCCATTCTGGTCAGTCCACGACCAGGTGCATGGTTCCTCCTACCCAGACCTCCTTCAGGGGTCTTCCCTGATGGTCCCTACCTACCTCCCGTTCCCGTGATGCCCCATTAGTGGGGGTCCCTGAACTGGGATCCCACTTTCGGGACCCCCCAAATCCCTCTGGTTTTGTCCGTCCCTTCCTCATACATGCCTCGACCGCAATCCTTATGGGGTCCTTCCGTTCTGGCTGTTGGTTTTTGGGATGCGGTCTTAAGACCTGAGTATTAGTGGTAGGAGTCGTAAGAACCTGACCCGCCGCCCGTGTCGGTTCGTATGTCGATCTCTGGGGTAGTCGTTCCGACCTGAACCTGGATGCCACCACACGGGGTCTGTGCTGCTCCAGTGCCTCCTGGTCCTCTGGGAGGGCATACCAGTAGTCCCTCTTGTATCGGTGCTTCCACCGCTGCTCCCTGCGTATCTGGTTTGCTTCCTCCAGTTCCTTCAGTGCCCGTTGGATACTGCGGGTGCTGACCTCGACCAGGAATTCCCGTTCCAACTGGTCCCGTAGTTGGTCTGCTGGTAGTCGTGTCCAGGCTGTTCCCGACTCATCGATCTGTCCTCCTCGTCCCTTGCGGGCAACATTGATCCATCCCCTCACTACCCCTAAGCAGAGGGATGCGAGTGGGGTCAGTCGGATTCCCATAGCAGCGGCTGGACCCTTGAGGTCTGTTCGTTTTGGGTGTGGTTGACGCCCCTGCCAGAAGTCCCTTTAATGGATCAGCAACTGAGTCCTTCGGGTCTCCTGGAACCCCTTCCCGATTGCAGTCGGGGAGGGGTTTCGTCTTGGTGACGACCTGGAGTTGGTGCAGTTGTATCGGTTCTATGGGCTGTCGTCCATAGGCATCGGTCAAGTTCGTTCAGGTTTTTATGGCTGCTGGTTCGGATCCTTGATGCGTCAGTCAAGTGTCCACCATTCGTCAGTCAAGTGTCGTCTGGTCTTGGGGTTGAGGGGGTGTTCCCTGCTGGGTTTTGGTTCGTCCAGTGTGTCCTGGTTGACCGATTGGACTGGTTGACTGACGGGTGCTTGATAGGTCACTTCCCTTGATATGACTGGTTTTCTTGGTTCTTCGGGGGTTGTGTGGGTCTGGACGACTGACGGGTGGTTGATGGTTGATTGATGCTTGACTCTTCGGTAAACAAGGGTCAGTACCGTTCTGTCGATGCCTCTCCCTCCTTACGAACCCGATGGGTCCTTCCCCATCCCTGACCATGAGTTGACCGCCAAGGACCTGGTGGATCGGTATGGGGTCTCCAAGCAGACCCTCTACACCAGGCTCTCTGCCATCGGGGTCACGGGGTCCAAGAGGGGTAAGCAGGTCTGGTTCGACCAGTCAGAGGTGTTCCGTCTGGATGCTGCCCATCACTACTTGGGCATCGGATACGGGTTGAAGGACCTTAAGGAGGCGTGTGGGTCATTTGATGCTGAGGCTGTGGAGGTCGATGCTCCTGCCTCTGCTCCTGGACCTGCTCCTACCCAGACGGAACTCGTCATTGCTCCGCAGCAGGAACGAGTTGTCATGGCTCTGACCACTGCGGTGAGGCAGGCATTGGAGGCAACTCAACCTGCTCCTGTGAGGGATCCTCTCCGTTCCTATCGGTTGCTGCAGGAGGCATCGGACCAGAAGTATCAACTCACCTCCCAGTCCTTACGGGAGATCCTGGAGGTGGCTCAATCGACCATTAACTCCTGGTCTGCTGAGGTGTCCAGGAACGGGTTCCTACTCAAGAGGGTGGGTCCTGGTAAGTGGAGGGTCTATCGGGAGGAGGACCAGGCTGCTTGATTGGTTGTTGACTGATGGTTGATTGACGGGTGATGCAGAGTGATGCAGAGAGGTGTGTGACCTTGTGACTCTCTTTGTCACGCAGTCACTCTCATCTTTGCATTATCTTCCGTTGAGGTAGGGAAGAGTTCTACTTGGTTTGATTCTTCTTCCTCCATCCACTTCATGGAATTGGATATTATAAGTTCGTTCATCGTTGTATTATGGGTATTCTTCATAGGTATTAGTGCAGTATTCATTCCATTGGTTGATGCGAGTTCCAATACTTCTGGATCGTTGTCATATGTGATTAGGTAGTCACCCTTTACCTCTGACATTAACTGGAACAGCTGTTCGTGGTCTATTTCTGAGTATCTGTATAGTCGTTTTCCTGCTCTTTTGCCATTCTTGCCTGCCGTATATGGTGGATCCACAAAGTAGGAGACAGATTGATCGTTGCCATATTTTTGTATGACCTCAAGTGCGTCTTCTTGTGTGAATTGTATTCTATCCTTCATGGAGTTGATAGTCCTTATCCGTCGATCAAGGGTGGATGGATACCATCTTGATGCTATTCCCCTTCCATTTTCTCCATGTTTCAAGAGTCCTCCTCCTTCAGCAAGTATTCCTCCGTGACCACATCGGTTTCTGAGTATTGTTTTGAATGCTCGTGATCGTGTGTCTTCGGTTTCTGTTGACAGGACTTCCACAACATTGTCGTATGTCAGGTCAAAGGTGGTAATCCTATTGCATAACCATTCAAAGTCATCAGAAAGAATGGTGTGCCATACGGCTGCGACTATTGGATCAAGTTCATTGATATGGACTGACGACGATAGTTTTTCTGCTGCACATGTAAGACCAATAATCCCTCCTCCTCCAAAGGGTTCACATAGCAGTTGGGGTCTCGGTTCTTTGCTCTTTAACCAGAGACGAAGGTAGGGAACGAACCAGGTTTTTCCTCCTGGATACCGAAAGACACTCAGTTGAGGGACTGATGAGACATTGACAGGGTATTTGAACTGCAGCATTTAGAGGAGGTCCTCAAGGACAACAGATCGATTGAGGTTAGACGATTCGTTGTCCAGTGTCTCGTCCAGTTTAGATTGGAGCAACTTCATAAAGTCCTCTATGTTGCCAGGTTTAGCAATCGTGATCTGACTAATGCTTTCGTTGAACTTGGTGTAGACCTTTCTATAAGGCTTGAGTTCGTATTTGTTTTGTTGGTGGTCCTTCTCCAGGTCGTAGACCATCCAGCAGATCTCTGCCTCTTCGGGTGAGACCTCTGCGAGTTCTGGGAGTGTCTGGAAGAATGGTCGGTCGAGTGCGACAGCACTCTTCTTGTTCCAGGAGTGGAGGATTCCACCCTTGAAGAGCAGTTGTGGGGCTAGCCGTTTTCTTGATGACGATAAGAAGTCCGCTCTCGGGTAGTTTTTCTCACTACTCCAATCGAGGTTGGAGTGCTTAATTGGGTCACTCATATATCTTGCATAGGGGTTCCTGATGTTCCCTGATATGTAGACCGCCTGGATTTCAAGGGAACCAAAGTCGATCAGTTTTCCTCTATCATCGTAGGAGACAAGCACAACATCGATATTTCCTGCTGATACTCCGTATGCGTCCTTAAGTCGGACTTCCTTGAGGGTTGTCCATTGCGTTCCTGGTGCGAAGAAGAACTTGGATGCATCTTCGGCAATCAACCACTTTTCCCTGAAACGGACGGGGCATGTAATCACTGCGTCACCTCCGTTGTTGACGCTGCAGACCCCAAGTGGGTCGTTTGCTCTGTCCTTTGTGCAGTTTGGGATGCTGTTCCCGTAGGGGCAGATCCTGTTGTTTCTGAGTCGTTCTGCCTCTTCTGAGTGGTTGTCGGTTGGGAACCCGAATACCTCCAGTAGAGGGTTGCTCATTTCTTCCGTTGACTTTTCCCATCGTATCGAGGCAGTCAACTGGGTTCCAAGAGGTCCAGGAGTCGTCCGTCTGCATCGATCAGGCGGTGCCTCTTACCTGTTGATCGTGCTCGTTTCTGTGCGATGAGATAGGCACTGGGTTGGTGGTGGACTGTTTGGTAGTGGTTCCATCGACCGAATTGGTCTTGCCACTCAATCTCCGTTCGGGTGGACATGGGCAGATAAATACCAGGAGAGGAATGGCTTATAAGGCTGGGAGGCAGGGTATGGCAAGTTATTCGGGTAGATCTCCAGTAGAGATCATCAAGGAGGCAGTCCGTGCCCGTAATAGGAGGTTGATCCTTGATGCGGTCACCTCCTTCTACATCTTCCGCACCGACAACCAACAGGTCCTTGCTCGTGGGGTCATGGGTTATGACGCTGCTCGTGAGAAGGCAAATCAGATCCGTCGTCAGCAGGGGTTGAAGTGGGATCAGGTCTCTTTCAAGTCAGAGAAGAAGTCCTCTGGGTCCTATGGCAGGCATCCTGCGTCCTCTATGGCTGGTGCTCCTTCAGGTGCTCGGTTGGATGTTGCTCGCAGGTATAACCCCTCTAAGAGGGGGAGGTTCAGGGGGTATTACGACAAGGACGGGAACTACCACGATATTGACTGATGGTTGATTGACGGATGATTGACGGGTCACAGAGTCACTCTCTAATGACCTCCCACTCCAGTTCTGCGATGGGGAAGCTGGTTTCTTGTCCTATTAAGTCGGTGAGATAGTCCCACAGAATAGATTGGTGTTCGTTGTAGGACGACTTCTGGAGTTCCTCAACCACCTCCTCATCAAGTTCGACCACTGCCCCGAAGAGTTCGTTTCTCATCTCATAGTCAGGTGCCACTGGATCTCCTGGTGGGTAGTCCCAATCAAATTCCAGTTTGGTGATCTTGACCTTCATTGCTTGATCCATATGAGGGTGGTTTCCCAGTTCTTGTGGGTGTAATGGAAATCGTAGTTCCGTAGGGTGGAGACGGATACGGCTGCTGGTGCCAGTGTGTTGAAGGTCCTATCCCAGAGTGTGAACCCCTCTTCTGCGGCAATTCGGGCAAGGATGAAGTCCATGCTCACCATTCCCGTCTCTGCTCTCCTGGAGGCATTCATCTTCATTATTACGGGGTGGAATTCTGGTGTGACCTTGTGATCGGTCACAGAGTCACGGGTGCTCTTGGTTTTGGGTTGTCGGTCTATTGCCTCTGCCATAGCTGCCGTCCATGCATCCTCCGTTGGATCTGAGGTCATACGGAGCATCAGGGGGTAGAAGGTCTTGTCCTTGACCGACGACCTCTTGATGAGTCGGTAGTAGTTCCTAAATGCCTCCCGCATCATCTCCTCCCATTCGGGCTGCTTCATATTGCTCAGGTCGTCTGGTTCCTCCGTATAGAGGTCAGGGCAGTTCAGGTAGGGGGGGTCTGTGATGATGGCATCAAACGATTCCTCCTCCTCCTTCAGGGGCAGCAGGTGGACTCCGTTTTCGTTGTAGAGGTGCAGGTCCCCATCTGGCAGGTGTTCGTCAACGACATCCTGTATGCGGTCAATCAGTCGTGGGTTCAGGTCAAACCCGTGCATCTCCATCCCCATCCATAGTCCTGCGATCAGGTTGGTTCCCTTGCCGCAGAAGTTGTCCAGGACTCTTGCTCCTGGTCTTCGGACGAAGTATTCCAGCAGGAACAGGCTGTGGTCCACGAACCCTGAGTAGTTCGGCATCTCCCGTCCTGTCACATCCCCTTTGATCACCCTGCAGTCCGTGTGCTTGGTGACCTGACGGCAGATCCTGGAGAGTTGGTGGTTTTCCCGATCAAACCGCATCACCGAGAAGGGGACTCCCCATTTTTCCTTGAGTTCGGCAACCAACTGGGACTTGTCCCTATCGGTCGTGACTTCGATGTTGGCTGTATCGATATGGAACCGCAGGGTCTGTCTTGGGTCCTCCATGACCAGTTCCCCGACCCTGCGTTGGACCGATGGTGGTTGTCTGGTCAGGTTCAGGAGGTCGTTCAGGTTCCTCCGTGCGTAGTCAGTGCCTCTGAGGGCATTACGGACCTCTGGCACCAGGTCTGCGACCTGCCTCTTGAGTCGATACATCTTGTTTGAGGTCCCTGTGCGTAGGGCTAGTTCCTCTGTGGTGAGGGTGTCCTTGTCGTCTGCGTACTGGTTGGATCCTCTTTGCCTTCTCTTCCCCAGTGACTCCAGGATCCGTTCTCTTTCCTTGATGTGCTCACCCACTGCGACATAGCAGAGTTCATTTCTTATAAGGTTCTCGTCAATTTCTATTAGTTCCCTTTGCAGGTCCTCTTGGTTGAAGACCTTTGCTTCGATCTTGGTCCACCCTAAGTTCTTTGCCGCCTCCAGTCGATGAGCACCTGCGATCAGCACCAGGTCCTCATCAACGGAAATTGGGTTGATGACTCCTACTTGCTCGTATGACTGCATCAGTTCCAGGACCTTGCTCTCGTCAAGGTCCCTCATCCGTTCCCCGACTACTACGGCTGCTACTGGGATCTGCTTAAGCACTGTGGGGTTGAGGGCTTATCCAGTATGACTGGTAATTTCGGTGCAGACCAGTCCCTAATAAGAACTCATAGCTGTCTTGGATTATTCGGTCTTCCATTCACCTGTGGTCGTTGCTACACATTTGGGGTGTGACACTTTCTGGAGTGGGGGGTTGACATGATGGTTCCCGCATGGTATTATTGTCTTAATTGAATAACCCATGCGGTCTTACCCGCTTTTATAAAAGGTAGACATTCCCGCCCTACCTGGTTGAGTAACCCCGAATAGTTCAGTTGCTTACTAATCTTATCGTTCACCAGTTTTCTGGGTTCAACGATAAGTAAAAACGAACGAACCTGGAAAACTGAATATTTTATAGTAGAGGTATTCTATAATGAATAATCCTATTCGGGTTTATTATAACCAGGATTTCATCGCATCATGCATCAAATCACTATTCGACAAACCATTTTGGGATGAAGATAGTGATGGTAATGTGCATAAGTTAGAAGAGAGTAATCGACTAACTTATCTATCACATACCCTACCTTCGTTCGGTTTCTTCAATCTTCCTATCGGTAATAAACTTACCCCGATACAAGTTAGAGGGAACATTGCTCGTGAGGTTAGTATCAAGGACTTTCGTGAGTTCGTGATCTATCTTCTTAATCGAGTGCCGAATGGTAATAAGGTGCTTGATCGTATGACGATGCAGTATAGTCACTTCTTTGATGAGAAACTTCTTACATCTCTTCGATGTATTGAGGTTGAACCCATCAAGGATGTTCGTTCTACTGCATATCGTTATTACCTGAATGGTGTAGTAAAAGTTAGTTCTAAGAGTGACTCTGTGACGCTCTTACCTTATGAAGAACTCGATGGTCTTGTATGGGCTGATCGTGTTATTGATCGGGTATTTGACGAAGGTTCTATTGGTAGTTTCGATCAGGATTCTTTCCTAAACGATATTACTGATAGTCCTGGTAATCACTTTCATAAGTGGTGCCAGAACCTGTGTAAATCACAAGATCACACTGGTAGTTGGACTTACAATCGTAATCGGTTTAAGGCTCTTGCTTCTGGTTTTGGATACTTGCTACATCAGTATTGGGGTGATCACAAGTGCGTGATCTTTATGGATGAAGATATGAAGGAAGGTGAGGCTAATGGACGAACTGGTAAATCAGTTGTTCTTAACGATGCTTTATCTCACGCTCTAAAGAGTGAGGTAATCGATGCTAAGACCGTTAGTAAAAAGAAGAACTTGGGGAACCAGTTTCTCTTCAACTTTCTTACACCATCTACCCAGTATGTGTGTTTCGATGATGCTTGCGAGGACTTCGACTTCTCTTCGTTGTTCTCTGTAATTACGGGACCACTTCAGGTAAATCGCAAGTATGGAACCATGTTTCAGTTCAGCAAGAACGAGAAACCCAAGATGAGTATTTCATCTAATCACCCTATAATTGGTGAAGGTTCTTCTTACGATGATCGACAGCATCTTGTAGCTGTTGGAGGTTTTTATCGAGTTCATAAAATGGAACTTGGTAAATCACCCGACAAGTTGCATGGTGGATACTTGTTCGATGAAGAATGGGGTGATGAGAACTGGAAGGAGTTCGACTCTTTCTGTGTTAAGGCTCTTCTTTACTACCTGCATAATGGGTTAGTAAATACAGGTATTGGGGATAAATACCACCTCAATAAACTTAACGCATCGGTAGGTTCTGGTAATCTGGTTTCTACCCTTCATCGTTTTCTTGAGAGTAATGTTGGTAAGGAAACCTACTCGCATTATGTTGATGGAATGAATGATGATGAGAAGGATCGTTGCTTGCGTGACTTTGTGGAGGATCACCTAAATGGTGAAACCTATACACCTCAACAAATCACCAACGGACTTCATCTTGTTGCGAAACACTTTTCTTACAACATTAATGTTGGAATGAAGGATCGACCCCAGAAACGATTTGGGGCTGATCGTAAGGGTGTTAATCTGTATGTAATTACAGATAGTAGAAACCCCTTTAATAAACCATCAGTTGATGTTGTTGAACCGCAGTTTCCAGTATCTGATGAAGTATTAGAACTCTTCTCTGGTCTCTCTAAATAAACTCTCTTATATTCAGATTACTTGGGGGGTAGATAAACTACCCCCTTTTTTTGACCTTTTAGGGTAGGTTTCTACCCCAGAATTTTTTTTATTGCCGTGATATTTCAAGGTCGATTTTGGTTCGTTGTAGGTTTATAGTATCTACTATTTTCAGTTTAGGGGTACTGTTATTCAAGTGACGAATAGACAAGTTCCAGTGATGCATTACTGATCTGGATTATTAGGTCTTTCGGTGATGACTTTGATGCTGATCTTATCTGTCCGTATGGTGTCATCACAACCCAGTGTTCTTTGTTTCCTCTACTAAAATACATGGTCCTGACTACCTGATCGTATTCCTCATCGTTCAGGTCTTCGATCTGGTCCAGTGCATAGTTTGATATGAATTCCTCAAGTTGTTCTTGTAGGATGTTTAGGAGTTCTGTTTGTGTTTCTTGTTCTGCAGTTGTCATAGGATTTTGTCTCTTTTTAGTTGATTGTAATAAGCAATAACGGCTGCTTCTATTACCTCATCCTTGCTCTTGAACTCTGGGTTTCTTGTAATCTTGCTAATAACCTTTCTCCTTATCTCCTCTGCCAGAGATGATGTCTTACCTGTCATCCGACTAACTCCTTGTTGTAGTAACTCCATCTTTTCATCTGATCGTATTCTCTAACAATACGGAAGATGGTCTGGGCTGTATTCAGATTGAATTGCAGTGAATAGTCCTCAACCATATCCATTACTCTTTGGTTCTTTTTTGATACTGATAAGCACATTGCTCTTGTTTCCATATTCCTCCTATGAGATGTCTAAAATATCACTATTGGCATAGTCATATACTTGAACTATATTATCTACATTATACATGTTTTTAGTCACATACGCAACCATTCCCTTCCATCCTTTGTATCCATCAAATGAACCATATTCTTGTGCCACCTGAATATCCAAACTCATCTGACTATCACCTATAAAGTCGCATCGTTTTCTAATTGCATATTCCAGCAAATCTGTTTTAACCCTTGTCAGTCCCTCATCACTCTCCAGGAGGCTTATCGGGATAGTGTCCATTCCATATATTCTCTCAATCGACTTCCTTATCTTTCCGTTTGGATTCAGCACTACATTGTCATCGATCTCTGAGAACAGGGAATGAACATGGAAACCACCTTTCTTTATCTCTACCGAACTTCCATCCCAATCAAGTTCCCACTCTTTCATAATCGTATTTAGAACTGGTTTCCTACTCTTCTTGACTAACTTATCTTTATGTTGTTCTATAAAATGATCTTTGCAGATATAGTAGTCGTTAATTGATCTTGGATTAAGGAAGTCCTCTATTACATTATTCATTCTTTTATTGTCTTCTTTCACTTTCTTGATGTCGTTTTGTTCGTAGTAATAAGACCTTGTAACCATATAGACAGGCTTATATCCACTATTTGCATACTCATCAATAAAGGTGTCTCTAATGTTGTTCTGGTTTATCTTCCATCTTTTAGTTGCATACTTTTCTTCAGATTCTTCTTGATGTATGGATCCGTATCGTTTCTTTATCCATTCTCGATATTGTGTTCTTGTAGCATTCATTTTAGAAATCTCCTATTTTTAGATACACTCTCTGCCTACTACCTGTCTTGTAGCAATCAATAGAATAGTCGGTTTATTCTGCTGGAAATCCCTTCTCAAGCACCCTATACTATTCTCTATGTCGTATCTTGCCTAATGTATATATGTTGTATCTACATTATATAGGTTTTTTCTTATTTTGACCATCGTTCGTGTGTATGCAGGGTTAGATGGCTTACGGAAGTATATTTTTTTCGTGTTTGTTTGACTTGCGGAAATGTATATATGTTTTACCAGACCCGTTGCGGCATCTGCTTTTATGCGACTTGACTGACCCTTGACTGACTCTTGGACTTCTTGGTTGCTTGACCCTTGACTGGTTGTTGATTGATGGTTGATAGACCAGTCACCAAGTCACTGGGGTCCTGGTGCTCCTTGCAGACCTTCTGGACAGCAGCAAGGGAAACACCTGTAAGGGTCACGATCTGCCGCAGGCTGTGTCCCTCATCCCGCAGTTTGACGATGTGGTTCTTCTTGACCTGTGGCAGTCCAGGTCTCCCGCCAAGGTTCCCTCCTGTCCTCCTGCGGTGCTCTACGGACTCTTGGGTTCGTTCTTGGATCAAGGACCTTTCCACCTCTGCCAGTCCCGTTAGGAGTCCGATGACCAGTGGTGCCATCTTCCCCAGACCTTTGGTGTTCAGGAGTCCGTCCAGAGTACGGACATGGATCCCTCTGCTCTGCAGGTCGTGCAGTCGGTTCACGACCTCAAGCATCGTTCGTCCTATGCGGTCCAACTTGCTCAGCACCAGTTCGTCTCCCTCTTCAAGCACCGTCAGGGCTGCTTGGAGTTGGATCCGTTGATGCTCTGGTGTCCTGCTGCTGACCTTCTCAGCAAAGACCCTTGAGCACCCTGCTGCCTTGAGTGCCTCGACCTGTGGATCGGTTGTCTGGCTGGTGGTGCTTACTCGTGCGTATCCGATGACCCGTCCCATATCCGTGACTCCGTGACCTGCTGTGCTTTTTAGGGTGGTCTTTACGAACTCTACCCTAAACACCCTTTATGAACACCCCCCATCAGGGTTTTCGTAGCTGTTCTGGGTGTTCTGCGTTCCGTAGGGTTTTCATACAGGTCTGTGACCCTGTGACTATGCGTTCCTTGCATAGTCGGTCACTAAGTCACGGGGTCTTCCCAGTTGAGGTGCTTCCCTTCTATGCAGTCCTCCATCCACTGATCCA
>SXGQ01875401.1_pt1 | contig 11566 bp, 12 predicted proteins | sample 3178371 | NCBI WGS metagenome assembly SXGQ01 (sample SAMN11356859, study PRJNA531348) | freshwater metagenome | isolation source: freshwater sample F1-20 | place: China: Fuxian Lake, Yuxi | collected 2017-12-25 | reverse complement strand
TGATCATGACCATTCCACCGTTGCGCTGATCACCAGTTCCCGAAGTATTGCCTTCGACTGTTGTGATTGTCTTGCCATTGATTCCGATCACGATTCCGATGTGGCTAATACGATCGACGCCGTCGTGTGGAAAGTCCATGAATGCCAGATCTCCGAGAAGTGGAGTCTCTGACCATCGAGAGATCTCTTTGAATTTATGAGCTCCCACAGCTGTCGAGACGACTGAATGCACTTTGACTCCAGCTTCTGCCAGAACCCAGTTGCAGAATGAGCCACACCACGGCAGTCCATCGGCCTTTGTGAATTTGCCGTACTTCGTAAGGTTGTTGCCTTCTTCGATTGTTCCCACTTCTGCGAGAGCGATCTCGATAGCGAGCGCGGCTGTGCCTTTAGGATAATTGGTGCTCTGCATTCGTGCAGCTCCATCTCTTGAGTTCGTTGAGAATTAATTCGTCATGGCCACAGTCCGGCATTGGCGGAATGAAGGCGTCATCGATTGGATCGTATGTGTAACCGATTCCGGCATAATTGAATCGGATTTTGTGATTGTATGAAGTCCGAATACAAGTCAAGCCGCGGAAATTTCCGTACCATTCTTCCGGAGTAAGACCATCGATGAGTTCCGTTTCGTCTTTTCCAGTAATTACTTCGACGACGATGTTGGATTCGTCGATGAATGCATAGTGAGCCATTAGATAGTCACCGATCCAGTTCCAGCTGTGAATGAATAAATTTTATAGCCGCCGGTCGTTGTCTTTGTATAAGTCAAACCTGCGCCGATGGAAGTCAGATCTGCTTCTGAATCTGGATATCTGATAACCACAATTCCAGAACCGCCTTGTCCGCCGTCCCAGAAAGTTCCGTTATATCCACCGCCGCCACCGCCACCGCCTCGAGTAGCTGTTCCGGCTGTTCCTGCGCTGTTTGAAGCTCCGCCAGCTCCGCCGCCTGAAGACGAAGTTCCGCCGGCAGTTGAACCACCGCCGTCGTTTCGTCCGCCACCGCCGCCACCGCCACCGTAAGCGACAGAAGAGCCAGTGATTGAGACATTTACTCCCGACCCACCGTTTCCACCTACGACATTTGTTCCGCCAGTGCTATTTGCTCCGACTGATCCAGCTCCGCCGCCGCCTGAGCCGCTGGCGTTTCCGCTTGTATAACCACCGCCGGCATAGCCTTGATTCGTAGTTCCAGCTCCGCCAGCCGAAGCGTTACCACCGCCGCCGCCTGAGCCGCCATTGTCTGCGCCTGTGGCAGAGCCGACAGTGCCATTTGAACCACCGCGTCCGCCTCGAGTTGAAGTTATGCTACCGAGAACCGAGTTTGATCCATTTACGCCAGCTGTACCCAGTCCACCAGTTGCGCCAGCTCCGCCAGCTCCGACTGTTACAGTGTAAGAAGATCCGGCTGCGACTGATAATTTAGATTCAAGAGATCCACCGCCGCCTGTTGCAGTTATTGTCGAACGAAGTCCGCCTGCACCGCCGCCACCGCCAAGAGATCCACCGCCGCCACCGCCGGCGATGACTAGATAATCAAGTAAAGATGGAGCTGCGCTGCCACCACTTGAAGCAAGAATTCCGAGAATTGGCATTACGCAAGAGCTCCGATGACTAGGAATGTATTTGACGCCGTACAGATTGCAGTTGCCGCCGCATATTGCTTCGAGATCTTAGGTGCTGAAGCTGTTGCGCCAGTTGAGACGATTGTAACTCCCGAGCCTTGTGCGAATGTGACTTGGCCTGCGCCAGTTTGTGCGATGTTGATCTGCTCGCCTACTGCGAAGACTGAAGGTGGAAGTGTGAGAGTAATTGCAGAAGCATTCGACATCGTTACAAGCTTTCCAGAATCGCCAGCGACGAGTGTGTAGCTTGTGCCTGTCTGTGCATTCAGAGTCAAGTTGATCAGTCCGCCATTGATGACTGGAGCTGTGAGAGTCTTATTTGTGAGAGTTTGTGATCCTGTAAGAGTTGCCACTGTTGAATCGATGGCCAGAGATACAGATCCGGAAGTGCCGCCGCCGGTGAGTCCAGTGCCAGCTGTGACCGCTGTGATGTCACCGATTTCTGGAGTGACCCAAGTAAAGTCAAGATCAGTCCCAGAAGCCTTTGTCAGCATTTGTCCAGAAGTGCCGCCCTTGAGATCGACGAATGACGTGTCGATTGAGTTGCCCAGCGTTCGCATAGCTGCCGCGCCGTCTTTGACCAGATCTGTGTCGTCCGGTGTTTCCCACCCGAAGTTCGTTGTCGTTGCCATTTCGTCTCCTTATGCCACAATAGTGGCTTCATTCCAGTCCAGTGTATTTGATAGCGTGTTCCAACTTTCGGCGACACTCACAGATTCCCAGCGAGCAGCTTGCAAGCTGTAAGCCGTAGGCGAGACAGTCAAAGTGATTGCCAGCCCGTTATATGAGGCCCGAAATGTCCAGCCTTCAACAAAGCCTTGAAAGCGACCGCCGCCAATGTTAAGTGGCAGATCGGTGATGTCGATGGGTAGGCCCATAAAGCAATTGAGCAACGCATCTCGATCGCTGTCATCAATTTCTGGATTGCCCAATGGAAATGTTATTGAGCGAAATTGTGCTTCTGGGAATGCTCGGATACCCAAGTAAAATGCGGCTTGGCTTGTGGCATCGGCTGTGTGTTCCAAAGTCGTACTGATCGATTGCGCTTGGTAGCCATACAAGGCAATCGATTCTGCATCTTCATCGGAGACAGTCTGATTGTTTTTGTAGGTAATTGTGACCGCATTGCGTATGTCACCGGACTTGAGCGATGTCATAATGCCACTAGATAGCGCAGTGTTGCCACTGACGCTTGTGTAGCCGTATGTGCTCAAATAAGTGTTTCGATGCGTACTGTCTGCATATCCAATGCGGCCTTGATTGTCTTCGTAGATATAACCAAGCCCTGAATTGGCCAGAGCTGCAACCAGCGAATAGACATCGGTGACGCTTGACGATCTTGCCGTCAGCTCATAATCACCTGGCTGATCGATGTCGCCAAGCCCTGAATTTTCTGCCTCTGCCCAAGTCGTCGTTGGTGTGTAGCCTGCCCATGTCTCGGCCGCTGGCACTTCATTCCATGTGTTAAATAGCAACGCGCTGAGAATTGTGTATATCTGATCGCCGTCAAAATCTTTGACCAAGACGCCATCTGTCAGCGACTTTGGCAACTTAGACAAGGCTCCCAACGCAATGATTTTCATATTTTGCACAAGGCCGCCAGTGCCAGATTGTGACACTGCAAGATCCAAGTCGGTGACATAACCGCCAAATACATTGACAAATGTGCCAGTCGAATCCTTGACCTTGATATTGACTTGATCATTTAGCCCTATTGTCACTGGGCTGTCGTCAAAATTTAAGATCGTAAAGCTGGCATATCCTGCAGTCGCTTGGCTGTAAATGTCAGTCCGACCCGATGTAATCGAGACATCGGCCAGAGTTAGATTGGCATAGTCATTTAAGTGATTAACTGTAAGTGACCAATCCGGCGTCCAAATTGTCATGACTGAAAGTTCAGAGCTCCCAATGTGCCTCGGCTGAATGACCGATTGAGCACATCGACGATTGTCCGAGCTGTACCTTCGGCATCGATCGCGCCATTGACTGTCAGATTGATGGTGTTGCCGCCGCCTGAGCCGCCATTTGGAATGATCGTGCCAGCTGTATTTGGCACAAATAATTCTGGGCCGCGCTCGCCGACAACATAGCTTGTGCCTGCATTAACTGGGCCGCCCATTGCCCTGCCGCCGCCAAATACTGTGTCGAATGCTCCACTCAAGAATTGTGTGACTGGATTATTTTTGATAAAATTAACAATGGCTTTGATGGCGTTCAATGCTTTGTTTATAGTGTCCACAAGATTGGCAAATAAATCAATGACAAATCCGATGGCACTGCCTAGGATTTGGAATGCACCGCCCAGAATCTTGCCAAGTACCGGAGCGAGCGTGTCTCGAATGAATTCAGCTGCGGCCTTAAAAAATGCCACGAGCGGCTTGAACTTTTCTTCATTTTCTTTAATCTTGCCTGTGACCTTTTCAAATGCCGCGCGCAATCCATTGATGACAGGCGTCAAGAAATCACGCACTGCTGGAATGACAAAATTCTGAATGAACTCAAATATATTCTTGAATGTAGGCAAAACAACATCTTTGATGTACCCAGTCAAGAATTGAAAGACTGGCGTGAGCTTTGGCCCTAATTCTTCAGACAATTTCTGAACCGCTGGAATGACTGTATTGACAAAGCCACTCACCATCGGCGTGATGGCATCGAGCACAAATGCGCCGACTGTCTCTTTACCTTCATTGAATGCAACCTTTAAGCGTTCCATCTTGCCTTGAAATGTGTCAGCCTTTTCTGCCGCTTGGCCGCCAAATGTCTCGGCAAGCTTGGCAGTAATCTGCTCCATCGACATTGTCTTAAGCTCGGCAGCTGATAGTCCAATGCCTAATTTGGCCAGCGATCCGGCATTGCCTTCTTGTGCCTTGGCCAGTGCATTTGTGACGGCTTCCAGCGATTTTCCTGATCCAGCTGCGACATCAATGGCCAATGATTGCAATTTGAGAGCTGCATCAGAATCGGATGTGGCGCGCACGAGTCTCTCAAAACTCGGCCTTAATTCATCATCAGTCAGACCAGTCAATAAGGATGTCTTTGTAATTTGAGACTCGACAGCTGCAATCTGCTTGGCTGTTGCTCCGGTGACATTCTCCAAAGTCGTCGCCAGCTTGGCTTGTGCAGCTTCATCTTCGATTGCCGATTTAACGCCATCGATGAGCAATTTGCCAGCGTAGGCAGCGGCAGCGACGCCAGCTGCAGCAAATGCCGCGCCAGCCATTTTGCCAAATTTGGCGACCTTACCGCCAAAGCCTTCGACTTCATCTGATGCGCCATTGACGCCTTTGCGTAGGCCATCAAGATCAGCGTCAAAAGTTATCTTGACCTTTGGAATTGCCATCAGTCCATCCCTGCCTTCTTGACAACATCTTTGACAATCTCAGTGTATTCACGAGCAACAATTGGCACATAGTAATCGATTGTCGGATTGATCCAATAGCCGCTTTTGTTATATGGAGCTCCGAATCTGTTTGTGTAACTGCGACCAGCTCGATCGACGCCCGGATGTGAGCCATATTCAGAGCCCCAGAGCAATGCGCCTGCAGGTGCTTGACCTTGCTTGACGACCTTGCCACCGCCGCGCTTTTCGCCGCCGTATTTGCGGCCAACCTTCTTAGGGCCGCCGACATCAACGCGGATCAATCGATCGCGCTTGGCAACCAATGATTCAGCCACATTTTTGGCTACTGGCGTCCGAGATGCTTGTGCGAACATAAGCAACTGTCCAGACAATCTTTGTGACAATGGCAATGACCGATCGCGCACTTCTTGTTGAAATTCGACTGGCAATGAATTGAGAGTCCGAAAGAGATTTTTTAATTCGATAGGCTCGACAGTAATGCCGTATGTGCCTTTCTTATTTGCCATTTCTTTTCTCCAAAATCTCGATCGCTGTCATGATCTGCTCCGCTGTCTGCCATTCGCTCATCGGGATTTGTGTGGCTATTGCCAACTCCACGATTGTGCGATTTATGCTTCCAGCGGCGTAGCTTTTGGGTCGTCTGCCGCCTCGGTCGTAATGTCCGAGACTGTCTCGATCCATGCTTCATAAGGCTTGACAGGCTTGCCAGCGGCTTCGCGCTTCATGGCGTGATAAGCCAAGAATAAAAGATCGGAGACTCCGATTTTTTCTGCAGCTTGCGTAATGGTAAATCCTGTCTTGTTTTCCCATTTGCACCACTCCGGTGGAGCCGCCACATAAGTGGCGACCTCACCGGATGTGTATTCGATTGTGATATTTGTCTTCATGCTCCCGATCTCCTTCTTAGCTAAATGTCTCTGCAGGTACTCCGACCACTGTCAATGATAGTGAGACAGTCTGAGCATCTGGAGCTGAACCGCCGACAGATGGGAAGACTGGCAACACATTACATGTGAACACTGCGCCTGTGACGGCTGTCAGCGATACGGCCAAAGTGGTATTTGGTGCAGTCTCGCAGGCTGTCCACATTGCCTCGCATAGTGATGACGCTGCGCCCCAATCTGCAAGCATTTCGACTTCTAGTGTCCATTGATCGTCAATGGCTTTGTAAGCGCGGCCATCAAGTGTCTGATATGTCTCGATGGTGTGTTCATTTGCAAGTGTGACTGTTGATGCTTGTGCATCATAATTTGCGGATGCGATCGTCAATACTAGATCGCGTCCGGTGATGACGGTCGTTGGCATTTTTTGCTCCTAGTTTGTTTGTGTGTATTGAGTGGATATTTCAATCTCGCAGGCGAGAATGTCGGACGCTCCGATTGAAATTGGCGTTGGATTAGACACAGAGCCGACTGTGTAACCTGACGGAATAACCGCCAGAATGCTCATGACTAGCTTCTCAATATTGTCAAGCGCGGCGGCGTTGGAATACATTGCGACGCCTACAGTGACAACCAGATTGACCTTGACGCGCGTCGATGTGCCGATAAGATTGGCTTCAAAATATGGCGATGCTGGCACGACAGCTGCAAATGGCACAATCGGTGCTTCTGGAACTGAGTCGTAAGTGTTGGCGGCAACGCCTGCGATGGCTGTCTTTATTGCGCCGCGAACATCAACGGCAATCGATGATGCTGGCATCAGCTCACCATCGATCGCGTATCGACCAGATCACCGAGCAATCCGACACAGCGATTTGTCAAGCTGCGGCCCATTCTGAATGGCGTCGGACTAAAATCAACGCCTTCAATCTGACCGCCTGCAGCTGTGCGGCTTTGGAATACCTCGACGGCAACTGCAAGGATTGCGCTTTCGACATTTGCATTGCCAATGTAATAAATGGCCGCGCCGTAGCCGGATAGGGTTGCAGTGCCATTCGGAATGATCTGACGGATCGTGACATCTGCACTTGTGAGCGCGGCCGTAAAATATAAATCTTCAACTTCTGTGACTGTAAATGTGGCAGTAAATGGCGCAGGCATCTTTGTGACGACAACTGACTGGCCGACTGCAAATGTGTGTGGCTCCCTTGTGTAAAAATAGGCGACATTTGACGCCAATTTGTAACTGACAATCGCTGTTGTGTTTTGCACAAGGATGGGCAGAATAACGCCTTCGGCAGTGTCAATGATGTCGTCCAGATAGGCGTCATTGTAAAGGGATGAACTCACGCCAAGAATTGATCGCAGCTGTGAGGCTGTAACTATTGCCGACATGAGTCCATCCCTTCATCTACTGGGCCGCGTCGGGAGCGACACGACCCATGCTTCATTTAAGGCGATTAAGCCTTGTTATTCTTGAATGCGCCTGCACCGATCTTTGTTGCAATTGCGCCGTATCCGTACATCATGATCGAGATTTGTCCAGTAGCAATTACATCTGCGCGCAGCTGGAATGTTGGTGACTCATACCATGTGTAAGCATCTGGATTGACGATGAGGATTGATCCATCTGTGTCTGTTGTCGCAGCTGTGTTGGCTGTGACATACAAATCGAGACCAGCGACATTGCCGCGAATTGAATCTGGACGCACTACGCCGCCAGCATTTTGTGGCTGTGATGCGTTGTAGATTGGACGACCGGAATCGTTAAGTGACATCAGATTTGACCATTGTGATGTGTTCACAATGATATTGCGAGCAAATCCCTGTGTGCCTGCATAGACTGATGCAGCACCGCGAGCGATAATGCCTAGCAATTCGTCAGCTGTTGGATATGTTGCTACTGTTGTCGCGTCAGCTGTTGCCCCAGCAATGATTGCAGCATTGACTGCAGTGTCAGTGACTTTTGCGTACTGTGCAGCCATGTTGCGCATAAGCTCGTCCACAAAGAGTGGAGATGAACGATCAAAAAGCTCGACGCTGAATGTCTGAGATCCGCTGTATTTTTTAACGCTTACGCTTAAAAATTCAGCATTCTGGTCCACATCTGCAACTGCGCCGCCTTCGGCTTCTTCAGTAACGCTTGGGAGCTGGGTAATTTTTGGAATTTCAAAAGTCATTCCAGCGTCAGGCAATGTGCCACGACTGACCGCATCGATGTTGCTTCGTGTTGCATTTGCAAGCCCGTTAATTACCGTAGTGAGCTGGCGGGTTGGTACAAGACCAGCATTGTCTGTGGTATCTGCAGCTGCGCGCACATAAGCGCGAGCATCTTCAGATCCCATTGCAGCTTTGATTGTCATTTCGAGCTGCTTTGTAGCTGAGAAATCCAATCGTGGCTTGGCTGTGAATACGCCAGTGCTATTGGCGGCTGTGACTGACTGTGCGGCTTCGACCGTCTCTGTAACGGCTGCCGCGTCTGTGACGGTGTTTTCCACTTCGTCTCCTTCTGTAGTTAGTTTTGTTCTTGCATCCGCATCCGGTGTGGATTCGGAATTCTCATATTCTTCATCTTCTTTGTCTTCTTCTTCATCTTCCATTGCAGCGACTTCTGCAACGCGAGCTGATCGGACTGCAGGCTCAGAGACAAGCGCGACGCCTGTCAGCTCAGCCTTGAGCACTTTCATATATCCCTTTTCTTGCACATAATCTTCGACGGCCAATTCCACCGAAAATCCATCGCGCAAACCATCCATTGCTTCTATAAGCGCATCATTGCCAGCTTGTGTGGCACTGATCTTAAATGTCGCATTGATTGCGCTGTCGCCATCCATTGACATCTCCATGCTTTTACCGATTCGGCGTGTGCGATCGTGTTCAAGGTTAAGAAATACCGGAGCTGGATCGATTGAGCCTTTTGCAAATACGACCTTGCCAGTCGATGCATTTGCTTGCTCATCGAATGCAACGATGCGGCCCGAAATTGTGCGCGATTCCGTATCGGCTGCAGTGATTGTGATTGGTGTGGTCAGTTTCATCCGATGATGTCCTCTTCTTCTCTTATTTCTTCGATTGTCATTGCGCCGATGCGATTTAAAATTTCGTACACTTGCGCGCGTTCAAATGGATTGCCGCGTAAGAAGTCGTCCAAGTCATAACGCACATATTCTGATGCTGGCGTGAAATCCGTAAGTGAGAGCCTTTGTTCAATAATTGTCAAGATTGGACGGATTGAGAAATCAATCAAATCACGACGCTGATTGACAGCGTTGGAATATGTCATTGATGATGGATCAGCTGATGCGAACCATGCCGGCAATCCGATGGCGCGACACAATTCCAAAGCCAGGTATTGTCTAGCCTCATTCATTTGCAACTGCTTGGGATCAAATCCGACAGTGTCCAGCGATACATCTGCATTGAGCACTGTCACTGATTTTGATGTGCGATTAAGGAATGTTTCTTTTAATGCTTGCAATCTTTCCTTTGGCAAATTCGTGCCATTTGTCTTGACGACCATTTGTGGCGCAGGATTTAACGCGAAATCATAGGCAGCGCGCTCCAAAGCGTGTGCAGCTCTTACTGTACGGCCTGCGCGATTAAGCAATCCTTCTTGCATGTTGCCAAAGACAACAAGCTGCTCCGGCGCAATCGTAATTCCGTCCACTGTGTAGCTTTCAATCTGTGTGCCGTTGGCATTTGTAAAGACGCCAACGCGCTCCGGTGCAACGCGCTCCATGCCTTGAATGCGTCCGGTATCGGCATATCGTTGAGTGACGACAGCGTAAGCCGCTGGACGAAATAGCAAATCCTCAACCATCCACGCCCAGAATTCTGCGCCTGTGATGCGTGAATCAGGTTGATTGATCACGCGTGGTGACGAGACAGTCTCATTTGTGGATTTGTTTTTTGTCTCCAATGGCAGTGATGCGACAGTCGAGCAGATAATGCCGCGAGCGCGAGCGATTACTGGCACACCCATAGCCTCGGATCGTGATGCGCTTTGGATACCGCCGAAATATGGCGCGCCTATTGAGTCGAGCGAATTAACCGGAGCCAATGACGCATCGACGATGTTATCGATTGGCTTCGCAGCTGTGAATCGATCAAATAATCCCATGCCCAAATTTTATTGTGCCGCTACAATCAAAAGACCATGATGTCAAGATCCGTCTCTTGGCGTGTCGCGAAATGCGTGACGAGCGCACATGCAACCGTCGCGCACACAGTGGTCTGTGACGCCCGTCGTCCGATAGTCCATCCACCATCCCCAAATTTGAGCTTGGCCGCTGACAAAACTTGCTTGGTCAATTCCGGCTGATTGATGTGTCGTAATCTCTTCGATGTTACTGCTCCTAGAAATTCGTCGCAGGCTTGCCCGTATAGCGCACCATCAATGTCGATGATCGGGATGCCAGCTGGCACAAGCCTACTGGCCACCGCTGAGCTTGTGCGCTTGCTAAATGCAACCACTTCCACTGGCATGTCTCGATAATAGTCAGCCACATCATTTGCGATGGCTTTGTCATCGAGCGAGATTGCATTGTGCCAAGTGTGCAACAGCTTGACCAGAAATTGATCATCGTTAATGCGCTGGGCTGCAACCAATGCGGCATTGCGTCTATCCGGTGAACAGTCAAGCCCAAGCCAGACAGTTTTCTCCAAGTCTAAATCTAAACCATCAGTAGCGCAGTCAGCCCATTCACCTGCCGGAATTGCTGAATCAATTGTCTGAACCCAGCGGCACAAGACTTCGGTCCGGACTACATCAGGTGGATCATTCATGACAGCTCGCAGGTTGTCGATGTGAACTGTCCAGCCCAGTGCCGGATTGGCCATTGCCGCACCTGCCCAAAATCTTGGTGAATCCTCAATCAAGTCATAATCGCTTGACCACTCAAAATATCCAATGTCATCGGCTGCACCGGATGCCGCTGCCAAGCCGCGCTCGCGCAGCTGATTGAGCACCAATGAATGCTGATCGCCAGCGTTGGAATATGACCACAACTGTGGATTTTCTGCCGCCATCATCGTGTATCGCAGCGATGCCCATGTGGATTCGTCTTTAAGCTCGCGCGTCTCATCAATGTGGACCGTTGCAGGCTTTGAGATACCACGCGCCGCCGATGCGCCAGCCTTGACCATGTACCGATTGCCGGACAGCGTCTCGATTTCTTCTGAGCCATGCGCCCAGCGGATCCGCTTGACTTGCTTGGCCAGCCCGTCATTGCTTTCAATCACCTGCACAAGATCTCGAAATGTCTCAAGCGATGTCGTCAATCGATGAGCTGTACCGATCTGCAAGCCTTGATTCCACTCAAATAATCCCATCAAAATTCGTTGTTTCATAAATGTCGTCTTGCCTTGTTGTCTTGCCACGACCAGCTGGACCAGCGGATGCAGCCATCGGCCGTCAGGCTTGACACGATGCGACTCAATGGCCAGCCATTCTTGCCAAGGTAACAACGGGAATCCGATCGAATTGCTAAAATCAATCAGTTCTTGGCCCAGCGTAGGCAGATCCGGTCGCAGCTTTGAGTGGATTCTAGGCGTCGGATTGCCATACAGCTTCTCAGGCATAGTCTCAACAGGCCCTGTGAGCCGATCTGAGCCATCTTGAACCAGTCTGAGCCTTCTTGTGCCTTCTTGATCCATTTCAATGCCTTCTTGAGTCGTTTGGTGGTGAATTAAAACCTC
>SXGQ01587349.1_pt1 | contig 11566 bp, 11 predicted proteins | sample 3178371 | NCBI WGS metagenome assembly SXGQ01 (sample SAMN11356859, study PRJNA531348) | freshwater metagenome | isolation source: freshwater sample F1-20 | place: China: Fuxian Lake, Yuxi | collected 2017-12-25 | reverse complement strand
TTTGTATGCGGGGCCGAGCCAACCGACAGGGTCCACGCTTCCCGTTCTCAAACGGCTTGAATATGAAGAAGAACCTCTTTGGGTTGCGGAGGATGGCACCTGCTATGATGCAGCATATGAGGCGAAAGGATACTACAACTCCAAATCTGGAAAACTACTCTTGTTTGAAGTCCTCATGTAATAAAATTGAGCCTATAAGCCCCCCCGCACACATTTTTACAAAATGACCGAACCTACACCCGTCTTTAGCCTAGGCCGGAGGCCGACCCGAGTTATATCCTCTATACAGCGGTATCGTGTGCGTAATAGGGGACGAGCACAGCAACGCCCTTATCCGCCGCCACCGCTGGCCGCACCTCCACCCCATGTAGACTTTAAAGTTCGTATATGGTGCATCTATCCTTGCGAAAATCATAATGTCCGCAACAAAATGAGTTGGATCCGTGGAAATACCATTACCAGTATTCTTCAGGACATAAAGGTCCAGATGAAAAATCCTGGCATATTCGGCGCGGCAGAAACTAGAAATTTACGCGACTGTATTTCCCTGGCGGTAAAGAATCAGCGCTTCGTCCAGCTCTGCCGAAAGCTTGTGCACAACTGGCTTACGCGCAGGCTCAAGTCCAATGGTGCAGAAGACTTGGTGACCGGTGAAGTGCCGAAAAGGCCGGTTGTGTTCGTGGATTGGCCGGCCCGTCGCAGCTATACCTTTGAAGCCACCACGATTCGTCGTCTCATGCTGGATCGCGTTCTTCAGAGCAGCTACCTCTTTCCCATATATGGGTTGCCGCGGAATCCCTACACCAATGTGGACCTCACATATTCGCAATACGCATGCGTCCTCAATCAGCTTCGGGTGTATCAGGCGACACATTGGGTACTAGAGGGACTTCTTTCTTGCAACTATGATACGGGTATTCTTAAGAAAAAGTTTGGAGAGACTATCGCTCAGCATATAATGAACACGCAAATTACTACATTGAACAGTTCTGACGCGATTGATCTTGTTCATGAGTTTATTAACGATGAACATCATCGTAATGACAAGCATTTCTGTTCCGATTTATATATGTGGGGACTGAACAATCGCGGAGGCATGAATCGTATTGAGGCCTGGATTAAGCTCTGTAGGGATTATTTCATGGTGAAATACAACTTTGCGACGATGGAAGAAATGACAAAGGAAATCATGCGCATTCGGTCAAGGGCCAGGACTCTTTGTTCTTGGCGCCCTCACGAGATTATGGCAAAAAAGGCCGCAATGTTCAAGCAGAAACTTCTTCACGAGCGGGCGCGTCAACAAGGAGCTGGCGAATCACCGGTGTAAACTTCCACAGAGTAACATCTATAGGGCAGATGTCGGACCAGAGATCCGACCATGTTTCCGCATTTTTTACGGGGAGTAGGGGGCCCCAAATGGCGGCGGCGGGGAGGCGCGCAAAGAGTGTTTGGATGGCGCGAGATGGATCGGCTTTTTGACCCTTGTGGAGAACCCCCCTGTCGTGGGATTTCTTTCTATCGGCGGAAGACCATTCATCGGGAATATCATCGGGGAAATGGGCGGCGTAGAATGCCTCACGCGGTTCGGCCTCCTGCTTGATTGCTGCCCAGCCACCGAACTCTTCTGCAGCGGAATCCCAGAATCCGGATCCCCAAAGCGCGGCGGATTTTTCCAGACGGCCCATGATTTCTTTCTCATTTGTATCGTATGCGGTAAGTTCGCGCCCGCGCCGAGTGAACCAATGAAGACATTCGCCTGGAATCGGGTATATACGGCGCGCACGACGTCCTAGAGCCGCGGCCCACGTATCCAACTCTCTGGCCACTTCCGAGAGAAGTGGGGGGTCGGCCACACGCGTCCATGATCTTATAAAGGCGTCACGATCAAGACAAAGAGCTGCCACGGTAGCCGCGCGCTTTTCCCATGGGCCGCCGATGCTTCCCTCATGAATCGTTTTTACACATTTGCAGCCCGCAACACCGTGTTTGGCCATCGCGATTTTCAGAAGGAATTCATCGGGTTCCTCCATTCCACGCAGGCCACCCCATGCGGCGCGTGATTTCCTTTGAAGAATCGCCCGTGCTACAAAGCCCTCCAGAGGCGTAGTAAACTTGGGCGAAATGTCGCACACGTTTACGCGATCGGGTTGCTCCACAATCGGCTCGGCCAGAAGCGTGATAATACTCCTATCGGGTTCTCGCAGTCCTCCGATGAGCCGAAGTATCTGTTCCGGATCAATACTGTCTCCCCCCGTTGCTGCGTGAAACGCCCGAAGCCAGCCGAGCGCCTTCACGCCGAATCCATAGAGCCAGGCGCGCTTGAGCACATCTATGAGCTCATCTACGAGCCCGGAATCCAGCAGTTCGGAGCACCAGAATGCGGCCTCAACGAAGCGCTTACGCAGCAGACAGAACATGAGCGCAGCGACGACTTCATCCTCTCTATAGAGGTGGCGCGTCAGTGGCATGGTGGTGCTTATAACAGCGCGCAAATGACTTGTCAAATTTACTGTGAACCATAGAGAATGAACGTTCAAGAGATGTATCAACGGTCCAACGAGGCGGATGAGATTATTCCCGGGCTTTGGCTGGGAAATCGTGCGGCCGCTGGTGATGTCAGCTTCGCAAAGCAGAAGAACATTCGTGCTATTTTCAACTGCACGAAAGATATTCCATTTTTAAACGCCGATATCCCGCGAAAGTATCGTGTGCCCGTGGATGATAGTCTTCAAAAAGAAGACATTGATAAACTGGAATCCTGGTCGTATGAAATCGTCTATAAGATTGCGCAGGAGTATCGTCGGGGCCAAGCTGAGGGTTCTACCGTGCTTGTTCATTGTGCAGCGGGTATGCAGCGTTCAGCGGCGTCTGTGGCCATGTATTTGATTGCGACACAGAATATGACGACTGATCAGGCCATAACGTATATCCAGTCCAAGCGCCCGATTGCGTTTAGGCCAGGGGCGAACTTTGAAAAGTCTATTCGCGCGTTTGAGGCCGGGTTTAATCGTGACGTGCGGCCTGCTTTAGCGGCGCCGAAGTAGAGACGGATCCACCCGTATAACGGCGTCAGGTTGAAACTCAAGATTTTGATAGGGTCGTCCTTTTGCGTTTGCGGCGAGAAGAATGGAGCCTTTGGCGCCGGTGGCGTCGGACCATTCTTTGACATATTGAACAGATTGATGCACGTGCCCGCAGGCCCATGCAACAAGAGGTGCGCGAAGAAGTTCTTCTACGTCGGGGAACACGACGCTTTTATCGGGGTCACCGAGGAAACTTTCTTCCTGGAGCCAGGTCGTTGGACCGAAATGCGATAGAATAACGACGGGTTCGTGTTGGGCTTTTAGCTTCGCGCGAATCCAGGTGAGATCACGATTATAGAGGCCTCTGAGAAACTCGGGGTTCATAGGGCTCGGCTCCGCTTCTACGTAGCGGAAGAAGCGGGGGTGCCACACATGGCCATCGTCGCGCGGAAACTTCCAGAAGGGAAGGCCGAAAACATAGACCCCGTCGGTGCTGACCATTCCATCGTGGTCTAGCACGCTTATGTTCCAGAAGGGTTCGGCGATGGTGCGCATTTTTTGGACGGCCGTTTCCAAGTCGGGAATGGGTCGGCGCTCATTGTCGGAACCGGGTCCAAGAAGCTCCAAGCACCCCGGAATCCAAAGAACGGTCTCCCAGTTTTCGGAAGACCATTCCTAGTAGGGTTTCAGATTCGGATGATTCAGGGGGGCGATGTCTCCTAGAAGCGCCAGAATGGGTGCCGCGGCGGGGGTGAGGATTTCTCTATAGGTCATCTTTTGCCGTAGTTCTAAATGGAGGTCGCTCGCAATCTGTATGCGCATCTAATGATTCCGTGAAATACTTTTTAGCCAATAACACAGCTGTAGTATGAGCTCACCAATAACACCCCCCTTCAATCCCCATCGCCCCGCCAGGAACTTCTGACGCCGCGGGTGAAACCCATTTGTCATTCCAGAATTTTGAAATGACATCGTGTGTTTCCCAGCGCCGCCCTTTTATCCCGAACAGAATCTGGATTGCGCCCCCGAGAACAAAGACGGAGATTCCACGGCGTTTCAGCATCCCAGCAATCACCATGCCCAGCCCCCCACATCCTATTAAGCAGATATCGGGCCCGGCCGCGACAACTTCGTCAACAACATATTTGACTGCTTCTTCCCACGTATCTCCCACAGGCCATGTGGCCTTTCCGAGTGCAGTCGCCGGCGCATATCCTGTCTTTACAAAACTCCATTTTGTCGCGGAATAATCTATTATGTCCCAGATCCCCTCACGCTGAACCTGGCTTCGCATCGTTTCTGCGAAACTGCTGACGACACACACGTGTTTTCCGGCGAGATGCTGCGTCCAACGCTTATCGGGGGCGACGTAATAGGGCTCCAGGCTTCGTAGGGGTGTGCGGAAACTGTCTTTTGCCGCATACGTATCAAGAATAGCTATTTCAATCGGAGCGAGAGGTTTATACCAGCCCGCTGCACCGCCATCCATTACCTTTAGAGCATCTACATAGGCCTCGCACCAACGGTCAATACTTTCATCGGAATCGGGGAAGATTCCCGCATTGCGTTGAAGTTGTTGACGGAGACGAGCTGTATAGGGGGTGTTAGAGCGCCTGAGACTCCAGAAATACAAGACTTCTGTCTCAATCGTGCCATTTCGTCCTACAAAAAATGGCTGGCCGGATGTAAATAAGCCGCAGATTTGTTCCGCGCCTTTCACGATGTCCATTATTCCTACTGTATACCGAGAGCCTTAGGTTTGCGGGTTCCAAGGGCCGTCACGCCAGGGATTCCAGCGGCGTCCATCGGGCATAATGCGATTGGGGTCGCCGCCGAGCATTATACCCTGTGGCACGGGCGCAGGCTTAGGTTCGGGCTCAGCAACAGGCAAAGGCGTAACAACCGGGGGCGGTGTATCCAGCGCTTCCTCAAACTCCATGACGACCTCGTCGCCGTGTGCGAGAACAACGTTCGCCGGCTCCGTGACCACCACGTCAAATGCGACTTCATAGTCTCCGAGGGCCGCCAAGGGAATAAGTAGCGTATCGCCCTGGCGAACAACAGCCAGGCGCGTGAGTGCAGATTCCAGTTCCCCTTTCGCGTCCACGGCATAGAATGCGGAATCGTGGGGGCGGAGCACGATGCGCGTTGCGGCTGGAAAGGCCTCGTCGCTCAGCCAGTTCACCTCCACTTCCTCTCCAGAACCGCTGATGCCAAGATTGTCCAGAATCCAGTTCGGAGCGTATAAATCACCCCCTACTATTTCGGTGTTTGGCGCCCCGAGAGCAATGTATACCTTCTTAGTGCGATAAGTCATTTCGCATACGAGCCTTGACCCCGGATTATCTTCCGTGATCCGGTCCCAGTTACGCAGTGATACCGCAAGCGTGGCCCAATCGGGGGAAGTCACACACGCGGATGACCAGATTTTCATGGGAGTATGCACATAATCCAGCATATTTCCTGCTCAATTTTAGTGTAAAGCGTGATGCCCACAGTCCCTCCATTTGAGACGGCCCTCTCAACAGTCCCTTTGAATGAACTACAGCGCGCAGTTATGGAGGGACGTTATATCCCTCTCGTCACCCATCTGCGTAATCGGACGGCGCAAATATCCTTCATGTTCCACACATCGCGTATTATTATAACAGTCGGATCCCTGATTGTCCCAGCTCTTCTCTCAATTCAGGGAGTATCTAACACGAATGTCACCATCTATTGGGGCACATGGATTGTCTCGCTTTTCGTGACGATTTGTAATGCTCTACTTGCGCTTTTCAAGTTTGATAAGCGCTATTACTACTTGCACACGGTCCTTGAGCAAATGATTTCAGAGGGATGGCAGTATATTGAGCTGACTGGAAAATATAGTATCATTCACCCGCCTCACACGAGCTCTACACACGAAAACCAGTTCGTGTATTTTTGCCACTCGGTGGAAAAGATACGGATGCGGCAGGTGGAGGAGGAATATTATAAGATCGCAGAATCGCAGAATCAGGTGTCCCAGGGAAAACCTGAAATGAAGGCCATCGCGCTCATTCCGCCCACGCCACAGCAGGGGGAGCTGTCCGCACTTCCTACAGAGATTGTAGAGGCCGTCAAAAAACAACTTTCCAATGCTAAGCTAGAGAATGCGGGGGGACAACAAAACGCAGAGAGGAAATACAAAAAAGAGGACGAAGCGGATTCTGAAAACTGGAAGAAAGAGTCAGTGTCAGTGTCTTTCCCGATGTAAGCAAAAGGCACTTCCAGGCGAGGCATTCTGTAAAGAACATATGAACTCGTGCCCTGTAAAGTCACATGAAAGTGGTTGGGAGCCCCCCTATGATCCTGCGCTCTGGAATAAGAAATTTCAACTCCAGGAAACACATAACTGTTTTTCGTATGCGATGAACGTGAATGATCCGAAACAGTTGGATAAGTGTAAGACGGAAGATGAGTGTGATGTCCCCTTTCATCAGCCCGGTAGCGCAGCAGGATCCATCGGATTTAATTCCAATAAACCGAAAACATGTCCGAATATGGTAAAGCGGATTCTCGGTGACAATCCGAATGTGCAGATGTCCGCATTCAATGAGAAGTGTCCCAATAAAACATCGCAGATAGCGCTTGTGGTGGACGCATCGGATGACTATCACTTTTTGCGAAAGGACAAGGGCGGCTACTGGTCACAGAAATCTGGCGCGAGACCTGTAACAAATCTTGATGCAGGTGGACATAAAATATGGAATCCACAGCTCTGTGATTTAGATTACACCAAAAATGGAACCAATCTAAACTACGATGTATTCTGTGGATTTATGTGCGTTCCCCGCGAACAGCCCCTCTATTTACGCGTAGGTGGGGGAAAAACGCGGCGCCGCGCACGAGGCTAACGTCATGTGCCAAAGTTAAGAACCCCTCCTCATAGGGAGGGGTTCTTAAATTAGCCTACATGACTACAGTTGTGTTGTTAGCTCAAATAAGCACCCCCATTCGGGGGGTGCTTAACTTCTGCACAAAACGTTAAGCGCGTGTAGGGTTATTCATCTTTTGTTTTTTGTCAAGCCAGGTTATACCCACTTTACTAACGACAAGGCTATTCATGGGATTATACATGGAAAGGGCTTCTACACAATCCAGCCGCTGTTTCGGGGAGGCTTTCAGGAGACCAGTAATAACCTGTTTTATGATGGGGCGTTTCTCCTTCCATTGCGCACCCCATGGCTCTCCATTTTCAAACTGAGTTGACATGGTGATTTTAGAAAGTATTTTAGCCAAGAGGGTTCCGATGGCCCAAGAATCCTGCACCGGCCAATACAGGCGATAGAAAGAAACCCAATCGTTTGTCTGCGCTGTTTTTGAACTTTTCCAGAAATTAATAAACTGGGATGCCTCTTCATTGCGATCTACTCCAAATAACTTTTCATTGTTCGCGAAGCTACTCTTTGTTTGGATAATATCATCCACAATCTTCTTGAAGGGAATATCGGACATCAATCCATCGCGTGTAGTGCATTCAGGCGGAAGTTGAGAAAGAGCGGGTTCATATTTTGCACTGAATTCGTCTACCGTATTTTTGTGAATACGCGCAGAATAATAGGATCTCCCGAAATCAATCAGGCGGGGGTGATATTCCGTATTCACTACAACATTCTTACTGTGAAGATCATTGTGGATATAACCATTTAACACCAAGTATGCGCCTATCTCAAGCATATTTTCCATAAACTTGAAGAAGTTGAATTCCTTAATACGCAAATGAATATTTATGAGGGATTTTACAAGGTCTTTGCCGCCATATTCCAACTCAAAATGCTGCATATTAGCTAGACCTTTCCTCGCAAGAACACCGCATTTATTTAGTTCCTTCTCCACTTGTTCAGATTCAGTGATTGGAGGTTCACCGGTCTTTTTATCGCAGATGGTTTCCAGTAGGGGGAGAAGAAAATATTTTTTGCTTTCCGGCTTATTTTTAAATAAGTCCGCCGCCATTATTTCATTCTTCGCATCATCATTTACGCACAACTTTCCGAGACGGCCAGTTTTCCAGCCACCTACAGGGGTATTTTTACCACGGCAAATCAAGGGGGGATCAAAGACGCAGCCATAGCCGCCTTCTCCTAACTGGCGCCCACCACTCATTATGAACGAATGCTCATCCATTTCCTAGTATAACTTTGGTTTTTAACGCTAGATGAAATGCGCGCCGCTTAAATTGGCATATGACGGTAGATGTCCGGAGCAGTCTGGGTTGGATTATGCATCCTATTGGGTGCTCTTATTCTTGAGATATTCGCACCAAATAAGTTTGCCGAAGGATTTCAAGTAGTTGCGGAAACGACGATGGAGGGCGCATCACCGTCAACAGAATCAACGCTTTTTACAAGCATGATACAGCGCAGGACAGATGTTGGGTTCGGTCGCGAAGAAGCAGGGTATTTCCAGGATCGCAGATATTTTGCGGGCTACGCGGACGTTCAACGTTACGGTGTCTTCAATGATTTTTGCCGTATGATTGTGCCTGGAAAGGACGAGGGTAAGACGGTATTTGCCTGCGCACTCGCAGGAACCGTCGGCGGAAGCCCCTCCGCATTTCGCACACATAAGGTGGAAGATGGATTCCGTATTAGCCGCGATGATTACATGCGCGACATTGTAAAGGATGGGCGGCAGGCGTATTGTCGTATTCTGAAGGGGAGCGATAAGACCTATCAACCCCTTTGTATGCGCGCAACTGAGACGGGCTTCAACTATAAGGATGAGCTGGATACGGACCCCCCTGAGGAGATTCTTACCCTCTTGGACTTTTATTCGGGCTGTCAGATGTGGCTGCGCTTTCGTGATGATATGAAGGATTCTGTAGAGAAGGCCATTGTCCAGTTTGCAGGAGGAATGCGTATAGATGAAACGCCCCGTCCGACGATTACCCAAGGGCTATATTTCAACGGGAAGGACCAGTTCGTTCGTCTGGGAGATACGCAAGGACTCTCGCTGGGAAACGTGATTAAGATGCGGTCTATTCGCGCATTCAGTGTTTGGGTGAAGTTTGACGAATTCACGAACAATGCGCACATCTTTGATTTCGGCGATGGGCCAGGGGTGAATAATGTGTTCTTGGGGATTGTTGGGAAGGGTGAGGGTGGCGACGATGAGAATGCGCTGCGTCCTGGGTCCAAGTGTCCGCCGACTACGATTCCTGACGCCCCCAGCGGTGCACAATTCTGCCAGGAAATGACGCCGCAGGACCTGTATTCTATGTCGGCGGCGAATGTGGAAGATTATACGTGTCCTGGGTTTGAGGATTCCCCGAGGAAACTGGATCCTATTCAGACAAAGAAAGTGGGTGCCCCCGCAGTGAATGCTACGCGGGCCACACTCATCTATGAAGTCTGGGAAAAGAAGCTCCGCAAGGTCCAAATGAAAGTGAATCGCGCCATCCCTCTGCAGAAATGGACGCACATTGTGGTGACGGCGAAAAATATGGATGCTATGAGGCCAGATATAAATATCTATGTGAACGGAAATCTCATTTCTACGAAGGAACAGGGATACTTACCGCAGGCCAAGGTGACCAGCAATAACTATCTCGGAAAGTCCAACTGGGCGAACGACTTCTCAGGCTACGAGCTGCGCGACGAACTTTTCAGCGGCAGCATGTTTGATTTCAGAATGTATTCCTCTGCTTTACCGGAGGCGAAAATCAAGCGCATCCTTCAATGGGGTTCCAATAAGCTCGGAATGGACAATAGCTTTACTTCGGTGATGTCATCGTAACATATTTCGTGGCGGGCTTGGGCGCAATGCGTGGCTTTCCCGTGATTGCGGAAATAAGTCCAGCCTTCTGTTGGCACAGCTGATCAATCTGCGTGGGGCCGTAGCAGGTGAGCCCATGCTTCTTTATAGCTTCGTTGTACATCCAATCGGCCGGAAGAAATACACCCTCTTTTTGTGCATCCGCGAAGGTCTGTAGAACTGCGCGCATGGCCTTTTCTTTGAGTATGAGGGCGTGTGTGCCCCAGAATCGCGTGACCTTGGTGTAGCGCTCATTTACTTTTTCCGACTCCACATATTCCGATGCGCCGAGGAGAATCATGTCCCATTCGGCGGGAAGATCCTTCGCATAATGAATGAATCCGTATATAGAATCTTGGGTGGCTAAGACCTCGCAATCGTCTTCAAAAATAAGACAATACTTATGCGCCCCCTTTAGGGTCCCGTGAATAATATCAATGTGGCTGTGCGCGCAACCGAGCACCCCGCGAGAAACGGGCTTCTTTTCCCACGGATGCATTTTCGCAATCTTGGTCGTTTTTTCCCATTCTGTCCCATCCTTCGCAGAATACACTTCCACTGTATGAATGAGTGTTTTACGGAGCTTCTCCATAAGGGGCGTGCGCTCTACTGCGGAATCCAAGTGAATGATAACACAGCGATACATCTTCTCTCTTTAGAGAATTCCGACTTTAGACAGCTGGCGCGGCAGAGGCCTCCACAACCTCTTTCTTGGGCTTGTAGATGGCCCGATGCGGGACCCAGGCCCACTGCCCCTCAAACTGCGGCACGGCCATCCTATCCCGCTTGGCCAGATTCTTGAGGGAGTCGTTTCCGAATACCCGGAGTTGCTCGAGGCCAGGCATACCCACCTCTCGGAACCACGACGAGAAAGTAATGGCCGCATCGTGCTTCATCGTGACGGCCTTCGCACTCGCGGCTGCTCTTATAAGGCGGTCCTGTTCCGTGTCATTAGCAGCAGCGCGCCCTGTGCGTGCGGCGGTTTCAAAGGCTGCTGCTGCCCGCGATGCGGCTCTTGCCTGACTCGTAATCTGGTTTATCATATCCGAGCCCGCCGTCGCAAGTGTTTGAAGGATCTGGCCGATTTCCTTCTTGCGCAAGAACTTGGCCTCGCTCAACTCCAGCTGCCTCTGCCACTCCTCCTCTGAAATTTTCTTCATCAAGTAATCCACATCCGCATCTTTATTCATGAGCTGCGGCTGCCGCGCAGGATAATCGCGGAGGCGCATCTCAATCAGCTCCCGCAAATTCCGATGAATCCCATACAGAGCATCTCGTTCTGCGTGATTCAAATAGCTGTCGCGGATATAACTCATCAGTTGCTGAATGATGGGGAGGCCTCCACAGGGAATGTCGCCTATTTCACGCGCAGGCGCCCCACCGCCCTGTCGCCGCAACCACTCGTAATAGTGGGGGTTGTGAATCGTGCCGACAATCACTGTGCCACTCTGCCACGAGAAGGCCGTGTTGCAGCCGTCCATGACACACCACATCTGGTCGCAGCCATCTATCTTGAAGATGCGCGTGCCACACTTGGGACAGGGGCGCGTCTCCGCCTTAATCGTCTTCGCCGTCGCAAGTGTATCCGGATTACACACATGCGTTGCGTCCTTGTCAGGGCCAATCAACACTAGGCATTGTGAACATGTCCACTTCTCGCAAGTCCCGCACTTGTAGGCAGAGGACAGAAAGCCACGGCAGGTCTCGTCGGAGCATTTCATGATGAACTCGCGTCGTGGGCCGCGCTCACCGCTCCCCTCGCTCCC
>SXGQ01107816.1_pt1 | contig 11566 bp, 11 predicted proteins | sample 3178371 | NCBI WGS metagenome assembly SXGQ01 (sample SAMN11356859, study PRJNA531348) | freshwater metagenome | isolation source: freshwater sample F1-20 | place: China: Fuxian Lake, Yuxi | collected 2017-12-25 | reverse complement strand
CTCAAGACCGTCGATGTGGTGTCCAAGGAGGAGACGGTGAGTTTCAAGGAACGAACGGACGTGACGGCCGTACCCGCAATGGGTGTCGTTGCCGAGACGATGATCGCCCTGGTCCTGGCCGGTGAGGCTCAGCGCAAGTTCGGCGGAGATTCCGTTCGGGAATTCGTACGCAACGCCAGAGCCTTCGCCGAGTCGCTCTAGTCGCGCGCATGGCTCGCATCATCGTGTTGGTGGGGATGATGGGTTCGGGAAAGACCACCATCGGACGTTTGTTGGCCGATCGACTCCGCTGCCGATTCGTCGACACCGACGATCTGGTCGTCGTGTACGCGGGTCGATCGGTACGGGACATCTTTGCAACCGATGGTGAGGCGGTGTTTCGTTCCTATGAACAGCGGGCTTTGTCCTCGGCACTCGAGTCCACCGTCGATGTCGTCGTTGCGGCGGCAGGTGGGTCGGTGTTGAGTGACGTCAATCGAGCCGCACTCGCGCAGCGAGCCGATGTGGTGGTGTGGCTGGATGCCACGGTGGCCACCCTCGGCGAACGCACGGGAGGTGGATCCCATCGGCCGCTCCTTGACGACGACCCCATCGCCGGATTGACCAAACTCGACTCGCAACGGCGTGCCGTGTACGAGCAAGTTGCCGATGTCCGAATCGATACCACCGGGCGGAGCGTCACCCAGGTGGTGGAGGCGGTTCTCGCAGCAACCGTCGAGGAGCATGCATCATGACGCAACGAGTGCGGGTGCAACTGGGTGAGCGATCGTACGACGTGGTCGTCGGGCGGGGGGCGATCGGCGAGCTCGGTTCGGTGTTGCCGAGTGACGCCAAGCGAATCGCCATCATCACCCAGTCGGCGGTTCCCGTCGACATCGCTCCGCAGATTCGTAGTGGCGTCTCGGTATCGCGCCACGTGATCGGAGACGGCGAGGAACACAAGTCGCTCGCGACCATCGAACGGCTGTGCGACGAGTTCGCCGCAGCGGGCGTCACGCGTCATGACGTGATCATCGGAGTGGGGGGTGGCATGGTCACCGACGTTGCCGGATTCGCCGCAGCGACGTGGCACCGCGGAATCCGGGTGGTGCACGTGTCGACAACTCTCGTCGGAATGATCGACGCGGCAATCGGGGGTAAGACCGGGGTCAACGTGCAGGCGGGGAAGAACCTCGTCGGCGCATTTTGGCAACCGAGCGGGGTGGTGTGCGATACCTCGTTCCTCGACACGTTGCCGGACCGGGAGCGGCGCTGTGGCTACGGCGAGATGGCTAAGTACCACTTCCTCACCGGGGACGATTTGTTGGCACTCGATGTCGATTCACGGATTGCGCGTTGCGTGCGAATCAAGGCCGACATCGTCGGTAGCGATGAACGCGAAGCCGGACGTCGCGCGGTGCTCAATTACGGTCACACGCTCGGACATGCGCTGGAGATTGCCTCCAACTTCGCACTCGCCCACGGGGAATCGGTTGCCATCGGAATGATGTTCGCCGCCCACGTCGCGCGCGCCCTCGGACGAATCGACGACGCTCGAGTGGAGCATCACCGTCGGGTGATCGTCGATCACTACGGGTTGACGGTGGAGGTTCCCGGGGTAGTCGACCGCCGCCGACTCGTGGAGTTGATGCAACATGACAAGAAGGCAATCGATGGTCTCACCTTCGTCTTGGATGGTCCGCGAGGCATCGAAACGGTCCGCTCGGTGGATTCGACCGCGCTCAACGATGCATTCGACGCACTTTCAGTACCCTGAAACCCATGCCGGAAGCCAAAGGACGGATTCTCGTCCTCAATGGTCCGAACCTGAACCTGCTCGGCACCCGCGAACCGACGATCTACGGTTCCGCAACGCTGGCCCAACTCATGGAGCGTGCCGGTGCCGCCGCGCAGCGACTCGGTTATGCAATCGACACGAAACAGTCCAACGATCTCGGCACGATGATCGACGCGGTGCATGCCGCCGCTTCGGTGCACGTCGGTATCGTGCTCAACGCTGGTGCGTTCACGCACTACGCCTGGGGTTTGCATGACGCACTAAAGAGCGTGAACCTTCCCGTGGTGGAGGTCCACCTCTCCAATCCCGCGGCGCGAGATCCATGGCGCCACGAGAGTGTCATCGCTTCGGCCGTCGTCGGAACGATCGCAGGTTTCGGGGCGGAGTCGTACGTGCTCGGTGTCGAGGCACTCGTTCGTCACGTGGAGTCGCGATGAGCGCCGTGAAGGTGAGCGAAACGTCGACCGCATTGCTCCCCGAACTGTCGGTGGTTGGTCGCGACGTCCTCGTGCGCGCGGAACTCGCGAGTCGCCCAGTTTCTGCCGGGCGCAGTCGCGTCGATGGCTTGTTGGTGCTTGATCTGCACAACATCCGGTGGCTGACCGGCTTCACAGGTTCGGCGGGCACGCTCGTCGTCATGCCCGACGAGATGGTGCTGATCACCGATGGTCGGTACGGAGAGCAGGCTCGCCACCAGATCTCCGCGTCGGGCGCCTCCGCACGGGTGGTCGTCGGAAGCAACGCCGGCTCGCTTCGCACGGCGCTCGACGATTGTCTGAAGGCTGCGTCGGCAATCGGCGTCGATCCGGCGGAAGTGACCCACGCACAGTTCGAGACGATCACGGCACAATCTGGAATCCCACTCGTCTCCATGGCGGGTGTCGTGCAGCAATTTCGGCGTCGCAAGTCCGCGGCGGAAATCGCGCGAATCAAGCGTGCCGCTGCATGCACCGACTCCGCACTCGCGGATGTGGCCCCGATGATGGTGGATCGTCCGACGGAGCGCGACGTACGCGACGAGCTCGAGTACCGAATGCGGCGCCACGGCGCGGATGGGCCGAGCTACGACACCATCGTGGCGACCGGAGCGAATGGTGCACGACCCCACCACCGACCAACTTCGACGGTGATCGAGGAGGGGCATCTCGTGGTCATCGACGTCGGTGCACTCGTGGACGGCTACCACTCCGACATGACGCGCACCTACCTGATTGGCGACGTCGATCCGGCACTCCGCCGAATGCACGACGTGACGCGTGAGTCGCAACTCGCCGGACTCGCCGCCGTTCGGGCCGGTGTGGCTGCGGGAGAGGTGGACAAGCGCTGCCGCGATGTCATCGACGGAGCGGGACTCGGTGCAGAGTTCATCCACTCCACCGGTCACGGCGTCGGGCTGCAGATTCACGAACAGCCGTGGGTGCGTACCGCGGTGACCGAGCCGCTGCAGTCGGGCGAGGTGGTAACCGTGGAACCCGGCGTCTATCGTGAAGGCCTCGGCGGAGTGCGGATCGAAGACCTCGTGGTCGTCACCGACACCGGCTGCGTCATACTCACCGAATCACCAAAGGATCTCTCGTGCCTGCAATTAGCACCAACGAACTAAGGAACGGTCTCACCCTCGAGTTGGACAAGGGTCTGTTCAGCGTCGTCGAGTTCCAGCACGTGAAGCCAGGCAAGGGTGGAGCGTTCGTGCGAACCAAGTTGCGAAACGTTCGCACGGGTGCGGTCATCGAGCGAACCTTCAACGCGGGCGTACGCGTCGAGCAGGCGATCATCGATCGTCGCGACATGCAATTCCTGTACAAGGAGGGCGAAGAGTTCGTCTTCATGGATACCGACACCTACGAACAGATCAACATCCAACCCGTCACACTCGGGGACGCCGCCGACTACCTCGTCGAGTCGGCAACCGCACAGATCGCACTCTTCGGCAACGAAATCGTCGCGGTGGAGATTCCGGCATCGGTCGAACTCACCATCACCCAGACCGAACCTGGGATTCAGGGCGACCGCGTCTCGGGCGCCCGCAAGCCGGCAACCCTGCAAACCGGCAAGGTCATCCAAGTGCCGCTCTTCATCAACATCGGAGACCGAGTCAAAGTCGACACCCGCACGGGTGACTACGTGACACGCGTCTGAGTCGGCCCGAGCCAACGCAGTGACGAGCATTCCGTCGGACGATGACGTCGACTGGAACCGCGACTTCGACCCGCGTTCCGACGCCCGCGAACGGGCATTGAACATCCTGTTCGAAGCCGATGTTCGGTCGTGTGCACCGAGCGAAGTCGTCGAGCGAATCCAGGTTCCGCTCGATGCGCTGACGCTGCTCCTCATCGAAGGCGTGACGAGGCTTCGAGAGCGAATCGACCAACTGCTGTCCGAACACAGTCACGCATGGTCCATCGAAAGAATGGCGACCACCGATCGAAACGTATTGCGCGTCGGGACGTTCGAGTTGCTCGGCCGACCGGACACTCCGACCGCCGTGGTGATCAACGAAGCGGTGGGCCTGGCGAAGCGATACGGGACGGACGATTCGGGTCGTTTCGTCAACGGGATCCTTTCAGCGATCGCGCGATCGACGCGCGGTGGCACACCCTCCACCGACTAGAACTCGTCTATGGCGGTCGACCTGCGCGAGACGCTGGCGGCGGTGCACCGTAGATGGTCACAGGTGACCGTGTGGCACACGGTTGCCGTCTGCAGCAGCCTCGTGTACGGCATGTGGCTGGCGCTACGAACGACTCGGAGCCACTTCGGGTTGGGCACCTCGGCGTACGACTTCGGTTTGTACGACCAGGGCGTCTGGTTGTTGTCGCAGGGGAAGGCGCCGTTCGTGACGCTGATGGGTCGCAATCTGTTCGGCGACCACACGTCGTTCATCCTCTTGCCACTCGTGCCGCTCTATTGGTTGTTCGGATCCACCGGACTCCTCTTCGTGGTGCAGGCGGCAGTGCTCGCGAGTGGCGCGCTGCCGATATGGAAGTTGTCGAAACACCTCCTTGGTTCCCAGCCGATGTCGTGTGCTGCGGTGCTCGCGTACCTGTTGCATCCCGCCCTCACCTACACGGGTTTGGAAAATTTCCACCCCGATGCCGCATTGGCACCACTCATTGCGTGGGTGCTGTACGCGGCAGTGTCGTATCGCTGGATGCAGTACGCGATGGCGGTCGTCCTCATCCTCATGGTCAAGGAGGACACGGCACTCTTCGTCATGTCCCTCGGCGCATGGGTGACGATTCGCCGTGACCGAAAGATCGGCTTGCTCACCATCGCTTTGTCGGCGTGGATCGGCTTTCTCCTGCTGTTCGTCGTGATGCGCGGAATCGTCGGCGTCCCATATCGCAACGAGTGGCGGCTCCCGTTCGGCGGATTCGGTGGATTGTTGCGCACGACGTTCACGCGCCCGGACAAGGTGCTCCGCCACCTCGTCGGCGGTGAACGCCCGTGGTACGTCGTGCAATTGCTGGCACCTGCCGGCTTCCTCGTCCTGCTTCGGCCAGAGGTGGTCTTGCTCGGGGCGTTGCCACTCGCCTCCAATCTCGTGAGTACGTTCTGGTACCAGCATCAGATCGAATACCACTACGCCGTGCAGTTCGTGCCCATCGTGGTGGGGGGCTCGGTGTACGCGGTGTCGAGGGTGGCAACACACCTGCGTACCTGGCTCGTGTCCGCGTTGTTGGCGTGCAGCGTGGTCTGTGCCGCGATGTGGACTCCATTGCCGTTCATGCGCGTGGAGTATCCCTCGTGGTCACCGAGCCACCCGGCAGTGACTGCCGCCCACGACGCAATGGACCAGATTCCCGCCGATGCCGTGGTCTCGGCGTTCCACACCCTGACTGCACACATGGCGCGTCGCGAACGGATCTATGCGTTTCCCGTACCGTTTCGACGGGTGCTCTATGGTCCGAACGTGTTCGCCAAGGGTGATCGCCTGCCCTTTGCCGACGAGGTGCAGTACGTCGTTCTCCCGCGGAATCCGGAGGGTGAAACCGCCTCGGATTGGTCGTTGGAGAGTGGTGCGTTCGACGTGGTGTACGGCAATGACTGGTGGACGGTCTACCGACGAGTACGCTGAAGCAACCGTGAAGTGAGTCCCGTGAGGCTCACACGGCAGGAGAAACCGGTGAGCAACACAGTGATGTCGGCCGACGACGTCAAACGGGCCGTCACTCGTATCGCTCATGAAATCGTCGAACGGCAACACGGTCGCGACGGTATAGCCATCGTCGGATTGCAGCGTGGCGGGGCCTGGCTCGCCGAAGCCATCGTTGAGTCGTTGCGGAGTATCCAGCCGTCGAACCAGATCCCGCTCGGCTATCTCGATGTGAGCATGTATCGCGATGACATCGGAATTCGACCCGTGGTGCCCGGCGCAATCAGCCGAATCCATTTCCCCGTGGACGGGGCGACCGTCGTGCTCGTCGATGACGTGCTCTTCACCGGGCGAACGGTGCGTGCTGCGTTGGAGGGAATCAACACGTTCGGACGTCCACGTGCCGTACAACTTGCCGTGCTCGTCGACCGGGGCCATCGCGAGCTTCCCATTCGACCGGACTACGTCGGGAAGAACTTGCCGACGCACGTCAGCGACGACGTTCGCGCAACCAAGGAAGGTGTCGTGGTCACCCGCACCACGCAAACGGAGGTCGACGACGAGACCCGGGGTGCCTCGTGAAGCATCTCCGGAGTATCGACGAACTCGGCTACGAGGGACTAGTTCGATTGTTGGATCTCACCAACCACATGGTGGAGGTGAACAGCCGCCCGGTGCCCAAGGTGCCGGCACTGCGGGGACGAACGGTGGTGAGCCTGTTCTTCGAGGACTCGACGCGAACGCGACTCTCCTTCGAGACCGCGGCGAAACGCCTCTCTGCCGACACGATGACGTTCAGTGTGTCCACCTCGAGCGTGAACAAGGGTGAGAGTTTGCGCGACACGGTTGAAACCATCACCGACATGGGTGTGGATGCCTTCGTCGTGCGACACAAATCGACGGGAATCCCGTGGCAGATCAGCGAATGGACGTCGGCTTCGGTGGTGAACGCCGGTGATGGGTGGCACCAACATCCGACCCAGGCGCTCGTGGATTGCTTCACGGTGCGACAAGCCCTGCGTCGGGAACGATTCGACGGGCTCACGCTCACCATCGTCGGCGACATCAAGCACAGTCGCGTTGCGAGGAGCAACATCGCCGCTTTCGCCATGCTCGGCGCGCGGGTCGTTCTCGTGGCGCCACCCACCTTGCTGCCACCGGATGTGTCACATTGGCCCGTCGAGGTGTCGCATCGTCTCGATCCGATGCTCGGGGAGACGGACATCCTGTACATGTTGCGTCTCCAAAGCGAGCGGATGGCGCAGGGCCACGTGCCCAACCTGCGTGAGTATGCCGAGACGTTCGGTCTCGACACCACACGAGTGGCCAAGCTTCCGCAACACGCGGTGTTGATGCATCCCGGTCCGATGAACCGTGGTGTCGAGATGATGGTGGACCCATCGACGATCGCCAACTCGCTGATTCACCAGCAGGTGTCGAACGGTGTGTCGGTGCGCATGGCCGTGTTGTTCGACCTGCTGGCTGGCGAGTCGTCCGCCTCCCACCTTGCACAGGTGGCATCGTGACCGTCGGTTCGGCTGCGTCGACGGAACGGGTGGTGTTGAAGGGTGGCACGATCGTCGACTCGCAGGGGGAGCGGCGAGGCGAAGTGGCAATCGAGCGCGGCGTCATCGTCGAGGTGGGGGAGCGAATCGCGGGCGGTACGACGATCGATGCAACGGACTGCGTCGTCGCGCCGGGGTTCGTCGACCTTCACGCTCATCTCCGCGAACCCGGCAAGGAGGAAGCCGAGACGATCGAAACCGGGAGTCGTGCCGGTGCGATGGGCGGCTACACCGCGCTCGTGGCGATGCCGAACACCGATCCGGCGCAGGACAGCGTCGCCGTGATCGATTTCGTTCGTGAGCAAGGTCGACGTGCCGGAATCCTGGAGGTGGTTCCCAGTGGGTGCATCACGCTCGGCCGCAAGGGTGAGGCACTGGCGCCGATGGCCGAACTGGCCACGGCAGGGGTGCGGATCTTCACCGACGACGGCAACGGAGTCCAGGACGATCTGCTGATGCGTCGAGCGATGGAATATGCAAAGGGACTCGACATCACCCTGGCCCAACACTGCGAAGTGGCGAGTCTCACCAAGGGTGCGGTGATGAACGAGTGTCCGTGTTGCACCACGCTGGGCCTCCCGGGTTGGCCCTCGATCGCGGAGGAACTCATGGTGTATCGGGACATCGAGTTGTGCCGACTCACCGGTGCACGCGTGCACTTTTTGCATCTCTCGACGGCACGCAGCGTGGAACTCGTTCGAGCCGCCAAACGCGATGGTCTCTCAGTCACCGCCGAGGTGACGCCCCATCACCTCTCGCTCGACGATTCGCGGTTGAGCACGTTCGACACGGTGTTCAAGGTGAATCCGCCCTTGCGTTCGCACGCGGACATCGCCGCCCTGCGCGCCGGTGTGCTGGACGGCACCATCGATGCACTCGCCACCGATCACGCACCGCATCCGCGGCGCGACAAGGAACTCGCCCTCGACCAGGCACCGCCGGGCATGGTGGGACTCGAAACCGCGCTCGGAGTCACACTCGGAGTCCTGAACATCGACCTCGAACATCTCGTGCGCATCATGTCCATACATCCGGCGCGCATCGCCGGGATTTCGGACCGTCACGGTCGCGACGTCGAAGTCGGAGCACCGGCGAATCTCGTCGTGTTCGATCCCGCTGCGTCGTGGACGGTGTCTCCTGATTCGCTCGTGAGCAAGAGCCGCAATACGCCGTTCGTTGGAATGTCCCTGCGCGGGAAGGTTCGGCACACGCTGTACAACGGCACCGCCACGGTGTTGGAAGGAGTCGCTCAGCGATGAGCGCGAGGCAACCCGCACTTCTGGTGCTGGCGGATGGCAGTGTGTTCGAAGGACTGGCTGTCGGTGCCTCGGAGCCGGTGGTTTCCGGCGAGGTGGTCTTTCACACCGGCATGAGCGGCTACCAGGAGGTGCTCACCGATCCCAGTTACGCGGGTCAGATCATCACCTTCACCACCCCGCACATCGGCAACTACGGCGTGGTACGACGGGACGACGAATCCGCCAGGGTGTTCGCCCGCGGCGTCATCATGCGCGAGATGGCGCGACGACGCAGCAATTGGCGCAGTGAAGAACCCCTCGAGGTGTTCCTCAAGGCAAGAGACGTCAGTGGTATCACCGGCATCGATACGCGGCGCCTGACCCGGTTGTTGCGCGAGACCGGCTCGCTCCTCGGAGCGTTCGGCACGGCGAGTGAATCGACGTTGCGAGATGCCTTGAAGTCGGAACAGGGGACCGCGGGACGGAATCTTGCCGCGCAGGTCACCGCGTTGGCGCCCTACGACGTCGCAAACAGGGCGCCGAAGGGTGTGCGGCCGTTCTCGGTCGTGGCCTACGACTACGGCATCAAGCGGACGATCCTTCAGTGTCTGAGCGGGTTCGCCGACGTCCACGTCGTTCCGTCGGGCACGCCTGCCGAGGAGGTCATCGCGCGCCAGCCCGACGGCGTGTTCTTGTCGAACGGACCCGGTGATCCGGAGCGCGTTCTTGGCGCACCCGAGAACATCCGCAAGATCATCGCCGCGGACATCCCACTGTTCGGAATTTGTCTTGGTCATCAGTTGCTCGGTTTGGCACTCGGCGGGCGTACCTTCAAGTTGCCGTACGGCCATCATGGCGCGAACCATCCGGTGCGGGATCTCTCGACGGGGCGGGTGGAGATCACGAGCCAGAACCACAATTTTTGCTTCGAGCCCGAATCGTTGCCGCAGCAGGTGACGGCGACCCACGTCAACCTCAACGACCACACCAACGAGGGCATGACGGTGCGCGATGCGCGGGCATTCAGCGTGCAGTACCACCCCGAGGCAGGTCCGGGGCCGCACGACTCGCGTTATCTGTTCGAGCGATTCGCGGATGCGATGCGGGGAGCACGTGCCTAATGCCGCGCCGTAGCGATCTCTCCAGCATCCTCGTGATCGGGTCGGGGCCGATCGTCATCGGACAGGCCTGCGAATTCGACTACTCGGGGACGCAGGCGTGTCGTGTGCTGCGGGCGGAGGGTTACCGCGTCGTGCTGGCGAATTCGAACCCGGCGACGATCATGACCGATCCTGATTTTGCGGACCGTACGTACGTGGAACCACTCACCGTTGACGTCCTTGCGGCGATCATCGAACGCGAACGTCCCGACGCGGTGCTTCCGACCCTCGGCGGTCAAACTGCGTTGAACCTGGCGATGGCGCTCCATGCGCGGGGTCTGGCGGGCGTTCCGGGTACACCGGAGTTGATCGGGGCCAATGCGAAGGCAATTGCAACGGCGGAGGATCGCGAGCAGTTCAAGACGGCGATGCTGGAAATCGGCTTGAAGGTTCCCAGGAGCGGAATCGCGCACTCCTTGCAGGAAGCCGAGGCGGTGTTGCGTGACATTCCACTTCCCGTGATCATTCGTCCGGCATACATCCTCGGCGGGCGGGGCACGGGAATCGCCACGACCAGGGCGGAATTCACCCACATCGTCACCGCCGGCCTGGCGGCCAGTCCAATCAGCGAGGTGCTGATCGAAACTTCCATCAAAGGATGGAAGGAATACGAGTTGGAGGTCATGCGCGACCGTGCGGACAACTGCGTGATCATCTGTTCGATCGAGAACGTCGATGCCATGGGGGTACACACGGGGGATTCCATCACCGTCGCCCCGGCCATGACGCTCTCGGACGTCGAGTACCAGGAAATGCGCAACGCTGCCTTCGCCTGCATTCGGCGTGTCGGCGTGGAGACCGGCGGGTCGAACGTCCAATTTGCGGTGAACCCCACCAACGGCGAGCAGGTGGTGATCGAGATGAACCCGCGTGTCTCGCGAAGTTCCGCACTGGCATCGAAGGCGACGGGCTTTCCAATCGCCAAGATCGCGGCAAAGTTGGCCGTCGGGTACACACTCGACGAGATCGCAAACGACATCACCAAGAAGACGCCCGCCAGTTTCGAGCCGACGAACGACTACGACGTCACCAAGGTGCCCCGTTGGGCGTTCGAAAAGTTCGAGGGAGCAAGCAACACCCTCGGTACGCAGATGCGCAGCGTCGGTGAGGCGATGGCAATCGGGCGAACGTTCCCCGAGAGTTTGCAGAAAGCCCTCCGCTCGTTGGAGATCGGCAGGAGCGGGCTGAACTGCGATGCCGGTGAGGCGGATCTGGCCTCACTCGACGATCGTCAACTGCTTTCCGCCATCGGAACGCCCACGCCCGATCGAATCTTCCAGGTGGGTGAGTGCATCCGACGTGGGATGAGCCTCGACGACGTGCACGTGGCCACCGGCATCGACCCGTGGTTCCTCGATCAGATGAAGGCGATCTACGAGGAGCGCGAGACGGTTGCGGCGTTGGCGCCGAATCGGTTGGATCGGTCCGCTTGGAAGCGAGTCAAACGCATGGGCTTCAGCGATGCGCAACTTGCCTGGCTGTGGGACTGCGACGAGGCATCGGTGCGATCCGCTCGGGAGGAAACGGGGACGGTGCCCACCTACAAGTCGGTCGATACGTGCAGTGCAGAGTTTGCTGCCGAGACTCCGTACTTCTACTCGACCTATGAGGACGAGTCCGAGGTGCGTTCATCGTCCAAGGAGCGCGTCATCATTCTCGGCAGCGGACCGACTCGGATCGGTCAAGGCATCGAATTCGCCTATTGCTGCGTGCACGCGAGCTTCGCCCTG
>SXGQ01739605.1_pt1 | contig 11567 bp, 18 predicted proteins | sample 3178371 | NCBI WGS metagenome assembly SXGQ01 (sample SAMN11356859, study PRJNA531348) | freshwater metagenome | isolation source: freshwater sample F1-20 | place: China: Fuxian Lake, Yuxi | collected 2017-12-25 | reverse complement strand
TAGGACAACCAGTTTCCGCAGAGATATTATCAATCCTTGAAAGATTAAATAAAGACAAATATAAAGATTTAATCGCAGAACTTAATGACAGATATCAACATTTTATAAAAAACAATAGAGAAAAAAAACAACCCTTTGGTGATGATAATCTACCAAAACTTATAGACGATATCATTAACTATAGACCAAAATCATAATCAAAAAACCTTCACAAACTACCCTGTAATCAATTATTATCAACAAACCACACAAACACCCACTAAAATGAAATAACCAGCCACAACACAAATTAACCCACTTAAAATCGACCATAAAAATATTAACCAATTATTATATGTTAATAAAACATGCTTCACAAAACAAATAAACCCATAAATGAATGAACCCGCTCTTTAATTAAGGCGGGTTCATTCATTGAATATCAATAACATACCGTCCAGACAAATATTGATCAGCTTATATTGCGAAATCATTATCCCCAAGAAGATAAAATCAATAAAAATATTTAAGAACTATGGTCAAAATATACACAAGTACACCATTTTCCATGTGTTACAAAAAAACATTATAAAAAAACTGAAAGAATATGAAAATGATGATGATTGTGTGAAAATGGGTAAGGAATGGGTGTAGTCGGCATCCCATTTTTTCCCATTTACCCCCACTCCCACCCCCATTTGCCTACTTTTTGTGCATAAAAATCAAATAATGCCTACTTTATAGGCACCGATTTATTTATAAACATTTCAAAATCCCTTCACAAATGAGATTTTGAGATATTTCAATAACAAAACCACAAACGCTTCATTGAACTTGTCGCCACAAATAAGATATCGAAGCGATTTCAAATTGACTTCACAAATGATTTTGCTTCCTATAGAGTTTATGCAGTTTTCCGCAGAGATATTGATGTTTTTACAAAACATCAATATCAAAAACACCTTCACAAACAATATTGAAGTCGTTTTGTAATGCCATAACAAAAAATATCGTTATGTAACATAATTGACTTCACAAATGATTTTAGTTCCTATAGAGTTTATGCAGTTTTCCGCAGAGATATTGATGTTTTTACAAAACATCAATATCAAAAACACCTTCACAAACCATTCAGCAATAGGCAGTGGAATGGTTGATTGATTGTTGGAACAATCAATTTGCAGATGTAAATGCTTTTAGGGTTATTGTACAAACGATTTGCATTTGTTTTAGGGTTATTGTACAAACGAAACCATGATTAGTTGTTCCAACAATCAATTTTCATTTGTTTTAGGGTTATTGTACAAACAGACCTCCCATTCAAATTCCTATAATGCCCATGTATCCCATTTTACCAAATTATTTTTTTATAGAAATATTTTAAAATAATGTTTACGTTTTGCCGAAGTATGTGGTAGGCGTCGTGATTGTTATAAGTGGAGGTATATGCAATGGGATGTTCTTTCAATTCTACCGAGCAACAAGGTCGGTTTGTATTCTGGGGCAGCAATGGTAATCCTGCGCCTACAGACGAGCAGAAGCGTGAGGCAATCAGCCGTGAGAACGCCAATAGTCCTTTCAGTCGCTTCATTGGGAATGACAAGGCTATACGCAAATTACAGGCAGCAGCGTTCAAAGCCTTGGGCGATCCTAACCATATGATGCGTGACCTCGCATTCGCAATCTATGGTCCTGCCAGTGCTGGCAAAACAACCTTAGCCAGATTGTATGCCGATACAGTCGAACTACCATTCATCGAAATCAGCCCCAAACAAGTAAAGAAAATGGAAGATATCTTCAGATGCATCAACAATGTTCTTACATCAAAGGGCATACCTTTGATATCTTATACTAAGGACAAGTATAACCTTCCTCCTTGTGTTATATTTTTGGATGAAGTCCATGCTCTTTCGGACAATGTGGTTCAGGGCTTGTTGAAGGCTACAGAATACAATGATTGTGTTATGGCTACAGAGAGTGGCAAGACGTTATTGACTAAGTGTGCGACATGGATGATTGCCACTACAGATGAGGGCAGGTTGTTCGATGCATTTAGGACTAGGTTTAGTCCTGTTCAATTAAGTTATTTGACTAAGGCTGAGATATCGAAAATTGTTCAGTTATCTAATCCTCATTTGTCGCAAGTGGTTTGTGATTTGGTCGCTCATTACAATGGTCGCATTCCTCGTAAGGCTCTGGAGTTTGCTCGTTACATGCTTTTGGTCAAAGATATGAACCCTTCTCAGACTTGGGATGCAATCGCAAGACAAGTAGCAGCCGATGAAGGCATCGATAGTTACGGGATGCATGAAGTCCATTTAAAGATTTTGAAGTCTTTAGCCAATGGTCCAGTCGCAGCAAAACGAATCCCTTCAATCGTAGGAAGGAAAGCTGAAGAAGTTGAAAGGTTTGTATTACCTGTGTTGATGGTTGAGACGGAGGATCAGCCTAGTTTGATAACGACTTGCACTCGTGGATATATTCTTACTGATGCTGGTATCAACGAACTAGCCAAAAGAAACATATCCTATTCTGCTGTTGCGGCTTGATATATCTTTTGAGATGAAGCTATCATTTGATAAAAATGGTAGCTTTTAATTTTAGGGTTATTGTACAAACGGTTTTTGTTTTGTATTTTAGGGTTATTGTACAAACAAGTTGCCAGCCGAAGATTTTTTTTCAAGATTGTTTGAAATAATTTGGTTGTTATGCCGAAGTATAGGTGTGGAGGGTTGGGTATGAAAAGTGTGATTTTGTGGGAGTTGGAGTTAGCGAAGACGATAGGGTTTTTTGGTTATGGTTATTTTGGTTACTGTGTGACTGAGAGTTGGTATGGTGCGGTGGCAGGAGCGTTGAGTGGTAGTGGCATGGCTTTTATGTTTTACCATATTTTCAGGAGGAAGTCATGATTGATTTTATGCGTGGTATGGGTAATTCGTTTGAAGTTTCTTTGTCAGAAAAGAAGTTCAACATTAAGAATTTGCATCCTAGGTCTTTCTGTGGCACTTGGTCACCTAGTGAAGGTGCCATCGTTGCTGGTATAGGCGGAGAGGAGCTTAATGGTTTTACAGTGGTGTTTTTTGAGGATGTAGTTCCTTGGGACTGCAATAGTTTGGTTGCGTCTCATAATGGCGTGAAGTTGTCATTCCATATTCAACCCAGAACTATGGGTGTTTATTTGGTAAGGGTCAGTGTGTTTTGCGGTAATGAAATGGTTCGTTATCAATTCAATGAGAAGAGAGGCAATAGGACGACAAGCAAGGGTACGAGAAGCGTATTTGATACAGTGCGGAAATATGCTACTAGATGCAGTTACTTTATGCGTTACGTTGATCCAGTAGATTATAATGATTTTTATAAAGGATTTAAATCTGCTTTAGAGTCAATGGGTTACATTTGGGAAGTTGAGTTGGAATAATTTAATTCATTGAGGATTTCACCATGAGTGTAGAAGATAGACGGAGACTTCTTTTTGAGTTAACTCATCAAGAAGTGTTTTTTGAAGATAAGGTTTTATTAACCTTGTTTGAATTGTCTGTTTTTGTTTCGGCTTTATTTGTTGGTGGATTATTTTTAGATTTTCTCAGAAATAATCCTGAAGTTTTTTTAAAATAACTCGAGCCTCATGCCGAAGTATAAGTGTAACAACAATTTTTCTTTAAAGGAGTATCTGAAATGAGTATTGATTGTAATGTACATACTTTGCTATCTGGTGCTACAGTTGTTAGTTTAAGTCCGCATGGTTTCAAGTTTTCGGATGGTACGGAATCTGTTCCGCAGCGTAGGGATTTCTGTGAGCAATTTAATTTGCAAAAGAAATTCGATGTTGTTCGGAATCTGAAGGGAATGTCTTTAACGAAGACGAGTTTCGTGGTATCGTCTGAGCAATACGATTTGCTTGAAGAGGTTTCAAGGAAGGTGGATATTGTATTGGTTCCTTTCCAGTTTCTACAGGCGTTGCATGATACTTTTGGTATTGGTTCGGCTATTGACAATGTAGTTTCGTTTAATTCCACTAAGGAAACCAGCAGGTCTTCGCCTACGGATAAAATTGTGGACATCAACAATTGGAGTGTTATTGATTGATTTTTTTAAAATAATTTGATTCTCATGCCGAAGTATAGGTGTAACGACAATTGAAGGAAGGAGAAAGCGATGTTTGATAGTCAAAGAGAGCATCGGGATTTCTGGTATGATAGTCCCTATGCTCACGCTGTGCATCAAGCTGAAGTTGATGCGATTGATCGTGGTGATGAGACTTCTGAGTGGCTTTTGACGGATTTCGACACATTTGTACGGAATCCGAATTACAAGGGTGTAAGAAGCAACAATAATCCTCATAATGATTGATCTTGGAGGCGAAACCACATTCGTATGGTAAGGGGAAGGTGAGTCAATCAATTTTCTCTTATGGGTTGCCCAGATCGTTTCCAGACGGTCTGCAATCGAGTACTGGTAAGGCGACTGGGTGTGGCGGATAAGCGGCAGATGAAAGGTCATCAACTGGCTAGGTGGCTGATAGTAGTTTGCTAGTGCCTCCTTCAAATAACCGGCACAGGTTAAAGACGGTCCCAAGCAGTGTGCCCTGCCGGACAATCGACTGATGGCGATTCTACCATCCAATGAGGGTTAGACATGAGCGATGTTAAGAACGAGATGTTGACGATTACGATGACTGACCGTCCACCGGTGAGGGTGAACAAGCGGGTTTGGGATTTGGTTGCCCAATCAAAAGATTGGGAAGGGCAGTACGAGTGTCAGGCGAACAGACATTGGAAGGTTTCCGTTCGTCAGTGTCAGAATGAGGGTGACGATAGATGTATCGTTTACGGTTCGTATGACACGTCTTGGGGCGATAATGACATTCGTGCAGGAGTGATCGTCGAGAACATTGATCTTGTTCCCAGTGCCATTAAGGAGATTGTGGAACAGATCACTGGTAATCCTCTGTTGGCGCAGCGATGTATTGCTAGTCTTCCTGCTGAAGATATTTGAGATAATTGATTTTGGCGGGTAGTGGTTTGGATGGGCACGGCTGCACTTTGTAGACGACTGAACTGCTACTCGTCATTTTATTTTGGTGATTAAATGGAATACAGAATTGAAGTTGCTAAGAAGGTGGTTGGTGATTCTTATGTTGACAGAAAGTTTATTTGGCGTGTAATTGACGAGAAGAACAAATCTATTGCCTCTGGAGAGGCTGATAGTTGGTCTGAGGGCTTGGAGTCTGGCAGAAAGAAACTCAAGAGGTTGGTATGATTAAGACGGTTTGGAAGTTGCATTTTGTTCGTTCGTCTTATGACGAATCTCTTGATGATTACATGCTTGATGAGTGTGTTCCTACTGAGACTATTGTTTATTTGAACAAGAAGCCTTCTCAGGAGGCAATTTGCGAAGAGTTGAGCATTAGTCGCAAGCTTCACAGGGCTCACGTTAGCACTAATGACATATACGTTGTTAAAAAGAAGAATAATGAGCCAATTTATTGTTTGAAAAGGAGTGTGTGATATGGGTTGGAAAGATCAGGAGAAAGATCGAAAGGAGAAAAAAGCTTTTGCAAAAGAGTTGATAAAGCCTTTCACAATCAGGAATTACAGATTTTTCCCTTGTAATTACTCACGTTTACTTTTGGATGGATACAGGTATTATTTGATGGTTCGAGATTACAGTGGCAATAGGTTTATAGAGTTGAACAGTCCTTCTTTTAAATCTGTTGATGAGTGTAAGGCTTTTGCATTTGAGAATAAGAATTTTTCTTGGGTTTTGGCTTAGAATTTTTAAAATAACTTTGTTGTCATGCCGAATTATAGTTAGAAAGGCAGGTGTAGAGATGGCAAGGGTGACATTGGAGAGCAGTGATACGATTAAGACGCCGTATTTGGTAGCGTCTTTGATGGTTGCTTACGAGGATGCTGAAGACAACGAAGTTGAGCGCAGTCGTCTTTTGCAAATTTTAGTGGATGGTTTTTCTTGTTCTAATGATCGAGAGATGTCTAAGGAGATATACAAGGAGCTTCTTCTTGGTAATATTCCTTATACTGTTAATTCTGGCAAGGTAATATTTGACACAAGGGATCAGAGGGTATAACGGTTGGGCGGTTTCGCTATAGACCGCTGTGGGGGTTTAGCTATCTTATCGGCTCAAAACGATGATTGTTGTTGAACGGAAACTCCATTCCTTAGACAATCATACCAAAGAAATTGGGACAGGAATCGGTCCCAATGCCCCCACAACAACCGTTTCTTTTCAAAAAAAAAGCGTTACGTTTGTCCAATACCCCTAAAATTTCATTTGCAAAAATAGGGTGATTGTACAAACGGGTCAAATGTCTTAGCCCTGATAGAGCAATCTATCAGGGCTTTTTTTGCAAATTGTGACAAATGTCTTAGCCCTGATTTTTTTTAGTTGATTTTTTGCAAATTCTTTGAAATAAATCTGGTGTCATGCCGAAGTGTAAGTGTGGACAAGGTGGTTTCAAGGAGAGTGGTGATGACCAGACAAGAAGTGATCAATCAGGTTTCGGAACAATTGGAACGTGCTGACTTTACTCGTCAGATGGTTAGTGTTCTTCGCACTGCCACTGGCAATGTGTTAAACCGTGCGAAACAGTCTTTGGATGCTACGTTAGAAGAAGGCACGAACAATCGTGTCGAAGCTGTTCTTGCAGATGTAACGAACAACATGACATCTGCCACTCAGGAGTGGATTGATGAATCGACGAATAATCTGGTTGTCTTTCCAGAAGGAACCCGATTTATTTCTAAGGACAATGATAGCTTGGTGATTCTTGTTGAGCAGAAGCCTCAGCAACGTCGTGTTTCTTACAAACAAATCCTACAGTCACCTACTGGTGGATTTACTTTTCTAAACAACAATTACTTTGTATCTTTACCCTTCATTCAATTTATTGCCAAATTTGTAAAACAGAATAATGGATATCGTTTTGTAGAATTGTATATGAGTTGCAGTAAGAATCCTGTAGAGAGTCTTGATCAGCATGTCAATGCTCTTATTTTTCCGAATATTCATCATACCAATTTGGTTTGTATTGGTAGCATGGCTAATCTTCCTGAAAACAAGGATTCTATTGTTGACAAGATGAATCATATTATCAGTAGTTATTGGGATAGTCAGTTCAATACTGATCTCAGTACTAATGCTGTTAATTTTTTCAATCTTAACAACATGGGTGGACCCAATATCAATGATGTTAATTTAAGGATTGCGAATGGTTTTGCTGCATGGCAAGATCGTACTGCTGCTGATCCGATGTTTATCATCAAGCCTGAAGCCAATTTGGGTAATTCTTTTAGGATTTCAAGTATCATTCCGAGTGATAACTCCAGTCGTAGTGGGAAGATAGCTATTCGCAACAGGATGAAACACAGCATTACTACTGGCATTACCAGTCTTGGTAGTGGCATTATTCAATCTGTTAGGGATTTCAATTTAGTTGATGAGAATCGTGATAAGCCTCATGTTGATACTCTCAAGGCTTGCTATAAGAATGTGATTCAATCTGCTTATAGCAATATTTGGGAAGGTGTTAATGCTATTCATGAGCAGAAGAAGACTCAGGATGAAGAGGAGATTGTTCGCAATCGTAGTCAGATTGAGCGTGAACGTCGTAGTTTGCAAACGCAACAACAGAATTTAGAACGTGATCGTTTGGCTTGGCAAGCTGAAAAGACTCGTCGTGAGAACGAGTTGGCTGTTGCTTATCAATATCTTCAGCGCAAGTTGCAAGAGATTGGTAGCAGTGTGCAACAGTCGCTAGGTCGTGAACCAGTTGCTCCAGTTGTTCAGGTCACTCCAGTTGTTCAGGTCACTCCAGTTGTTCAGGCTGAATCTGTTCGTCTTATTGAACCGGTTCCGCAGGTTAACACGACGATTGATGTATCGGTGGCTACGGTGCCTAATCCTCCCGGTTATTCGGGTCGTGGTCGTCCTAGAGCAGAAGCATGGCAGGTTGGTAGTGTTTACCGAAAGAAGCAGGCTGATGGCAGTTATTTGGGCTGGATTTGGAATGGTAATGTTTGGTTAGAAACTGGAAGAATTGGTTGATTTTTTTTAAAATAATTCGAGTGTCATGCCGAATTATAGGTGTAACTAAGGAGGATTGATATGTCTTTGCCATTGTTCCCGGTTTATTTGCAATCTCAGGGTTATGTTCCACCCAACAAGGGATCTTACTATCTTGTTGCCAAGGATGGCATTTACTTTCGACAGGAGGCAGCTCATGGTAGTACTTTTGTCAAGGTGAAGAAGATTCCTCATCTTGCTGATGCTCCTGTTGGAGTCAATCTTCATGTTCCTAAAATCGATGGTCTTACAATTGCAAAAGCATTTGGATTCTTTCGTGAAGTATTCACAAAGCATAGGAGTGAGTCTTATGTTACTTTGATTTTCAATAAAGAGCATCAGAAGTATGATGTTTGGTGTCCTTCACAGACTGTTAGTTATTCTAGTGTCAATTATGATCGGTCTGATATGCCATCTGAGCCGGGTTGGATAGCAATTGGAACTATCCATAGTCATTGTGACTTTTCCGCTTTCCATAGCGGAACAGATACCAGTGATGAGTCTAGTTTCGATGGAATTCACATCACTCTTGGCAATGTGAATAGAGATGAGTTCAGTATGGTATCAAGCGTTGTGTTTTCTGACAATCGCAAGCAATACAATCCTATGGATTTGATTGATGGCGTGAAGTTAAGTCATTCTGCTGAAGTTGAAAATAAAGGTAGCTATAGGGGGAATCGTCAGGAAGATTATTTCAAATTGGATATTTCTCAAGATGAGCAGGATAATTTCTCATTATGGTGTGATAATGTCCTGCCGCTTTGGATGGATAGGGTCGAAAGACCTGAACAAGTTGAAAGACCTTCACAAGACATGAAAGATGCCTTTGAATGGTTTCGTCATAAGAGAGTTGATTCTTGGTGCAGTGAAGATGTAAAGAATGATGTTCCTTTTTCCATGAGTAAGGATGGTTTCTTTGAAGTTGATAGTTTCGATTTACATGAATGCAATCATGGTGAGGATGTGTCATTTGGAGCGGACAATCATTTAACTGGTGATTTGTTTGAGGAATTTATTGATGGATTTCCCAATGAAGATTTTTTCAATGATTCTGAAGATTCTTTAAAATAAATGGGATGTCATGCCGAATTATAAGTGTAACGATAACCAACTGGAGAATGAAAGATGGTTACTAAGGTTAAGGTCATTGGTGCTGGTGGAATCGGTCTTTGTCTTCTTCCACAACTATGCCGTTTCTTGAATTATGAGAACAAGAAGTTTCCAGAAGTTGAAGTAAGCGTCATTGATGGTGACGCATTTGAGGATAAGAATCGGGCACGACAGTCTTTTAAGAATTTTGGTTTAAAGTCTACACAAACTGCCAATGATTTGCGTGAGCAGTTCCCTCGTATTGTTTTCTATGATCATCCTGTATTTGTTGACGAAGACAATGTTGTTCGTTTCATGAGAGAGAATGATATTGTCTTGTCATGTGTTGACAACCACAAGACTAGAAAGATATTGCATGATCGTGCGATGGAGTTGAATAATATCACGGTTATCAGTGGTGGTAATGATCAGGTGGATGGTGATGTTATAACTCACATTCGTCGTGATGGTGTTGATATCACAAGTCCTATTGGATGTAAGGTTCATCATCCTTCTATAGCAAGTCCTAATGATTTGCATCCTAGCGAGATGAATCAGCCGGGTAGTTGTTCTCGACAGGCGGCGGAAGTTCCGCAGATTCTATTGACGAACAATTTGATTGCTGCGAATATGTTGGGAATGTTTTACAACATTACCGATCCTGTGGTATACTCAGATAAGGTTTTGAAGAATCCTTCGATGTATCATCATGTTTTCATTGACATGACGTTATGCAAGGCAGTTGCTAGGGAACGGAAAGTGGTTTGATTTTTTTTCCAGATTTCTTAAAATAAATCTGGTCTCATGCCGAAGTATAAGTGTGAGTGGTGGTTCTTAACAAGGAGATTGAAAGATGAACGAGAACGAAGTGGTTGGTTTCGCAAACAACGATGTCATCGAGCAGCAGGCTCTTGATGTTTTGGCTGGAATCAGCCAGCGTTACGTCAAGGTGGTGCATGGGGCTTATGAGGGTGATCACCCTGTTGCAGAGCAAACGGTGGCATCTGTGAGGGCTACGTTTGCTGGTCCCTACAACATCCCTACGGATGCTGTGGCTCGGATCAATGGTAATAATGTGGCTGAGGATTATGTTCTTCGCCCGAATGAGTCCCTTGAATTTGCCAAGGTTGAGGGTGTCAAGGGCTAAGGTATTTTGACCAACATTCAAAAAGGGAGTTGCAATTGCAACTCCTTTTTTTTTATTTAATTATTTAGGGTTATTGTACAAACGAAATTGGTTTTTCCAAAGATTTTTTAAAATAAATCGAAGTTCATGCCGAATTATAAGTGTAACGACTGGACAACCAAGTGGAGTGATCAAGATGAATGTTGTATATGAGTGGAAGGTACTTGATTTAAAGAGTGAAGAGGGATCTGGTGTTTTTGATAAGTTGGAGGATTTTGGAAGTAAGTTGGATGAGATTGATCATTCAAATGTGTTGTTGATGTTGTCGAAGCGATATTTTGAAGACAATGGTGATTTTCTGGATAATGCTGAGGCGTTTGTTGGTGAAAAGGGTTTGGAGAAGGTATTTGATGATGGAACGTCTGTTCCCTTGAATTTTGTTGAGGAGTATAAGAAGTGGCAAGACCCGATGGGTATAGGGTCTTGGGGTTTGCCTATATGGAGGGGGGATTGACATGAGTAATTATGCTGATGCTTTGCTTAGGGTTGACTGTAGTGATGATCTGAAGCCATACAGGGCGATTTTCTTGGGTGATTGGGCTGAGGGCGATGCCCATTATGAATGGGTTGCCTCTGCTGATGAGAGTGATTTGTTGTATTGGGCAAGAGAGATTAGTAGTCATCTTTGACCCTTAATGTGATGTCCGTGGTTGTTGTTACGAGAAGACCCTGCTGTAAAAGGCAGGGTCTTTTTTTTGCAAAAAATAATCCAAGATTTTTTAAAATAAATGGGGTTTCATGCCGAAGTATAAGTGTAACGATAACCAACAAAGGAGAGCGAAAGATGAATATTACGCTGAATGATAAAGAGCATAGACTTGTTTGCATTGCTTTGAGTTATTTGAGTTCTAATGTTGATGATGTGAATGAGGCGTTTGATGAAGATGAAGAAATTAATGAAGATGAGGTGATTGGGTTGTGCGAGAGGGTTTCGTCTGTTAAGGTCCGATAATCGTCGTTATGTTGCACTGAAACCCAAAGGAGTGTGTAAGATGACAGTAATTTACAATTTGAGATTGGTAAGGTCGATTCTGGGGTGGATGCTCGTTCCCAGTTATTCCCGCCCGACAGAGGGAATTGAAGGACTTTTCAATAAGATTTATGGCGACAACTGGGCAAGTATGTCATCTTCTGCTCGTTGTTTTTGTGCGGGGCAACCAGTCGAGAATGTTGTTCAACACATCAAGACTGTGTTCCGTGATGAACTGAAAATACCGATTTCTTTTTGTG
>SXGQ01446867.1_pt1 | contig 11567 bp, 4 predicted proteins | sample 3178371 | NCBI WGS metagenome assembly SXGQ01 (sample SAMN11356859, study PRJNA531348) | freshwater metagenome | isolation source: freshwater sample F1-20 | place: China: Fuxian Lake, Yuxi | collected 2017-12-25 | reverse complement strand
ACAGGATATACGGGATATACAGGATACACTGGTTATACGGGTTATACAGGATATACAGGATACACGGGTTACACAGGATACACTGGTTATACGGGTTATACAGGATATACGGGATATACAGGATACACTGGTTATACGGGTTATACAGGATATACGGGATATACGGGATATACAGGATACACGGGTTACACAGGATACACGGGTTATACTGGTTATACAGGATACACAGGATACACGGGTTACACAGGTTATACAGGATATACTGGATACACAGGATACACGGGTTATACGGGATATACAGGATACACGGGTTACACAGGATACACCGGTTACACTGGTTATACAGGATATACTGGTTATACTGGTTATACAGGATACACGGGGTACACTGGTTACACTGGATACACCGGTTATACAGGATACACGGGTGTTACAGGACCAACAGGTGCAAACGGTGTAATTATACAGTATCAAACGACGAATTTGGCATCAACGCCTAGTTCTTTTGTTACTGACTTTAATGAAGTTGACTTAAGTGGTAATTATTTTTGTACAATAACACCTCAGTCTGCAGCTAGTAATATATTAACGCAGTTTCGAATCAAATATGCGAGTAGTTACAATGCAAATGATAGGTTGACTATTAATGTAAAAAGAAGTATTGCTGCTGGAACACCAACTACGATTGCCAGTGACACATTTCTTGGACCACAAATAGCTACAATAACAAACAATGATTTGTATACTCTAAACTACATCGACACCCCAGCAACAACTAGTTCCATAAAATATTACTTAACATATCAACTAGAACCTACGGGAGGTGTTCCTCCGGCAAATACTATCGGTATAATACAAAGTCAAGGTAATAATATTGTTTTACAAGAATTATTGGGTTCGGGGACGGCAAATCAGGGGTCTACAGGACCGACTGGTGTTACGGGACCTACAGGACCGTCAGCGCTATCGATTGCACTAACAAATACAAATTTGACATTTTATCCGACATTTGTCGGTTCAACAGGTCTAGGACAAACCGGTTATATTGATACCGATTTAACATATAATCCATCTACAAATACACTTACAGCTACCAATTTTAACGGCAATGCTACTTCGGCTACAAATATTTTTGGAGGTACTGGTGGTTCGTTACCTTATCAATCAGCAGCGAATATTACTGCATTCTTATCAAACGGTACAACAGGACAGTATTTAATTTCTAACGGTGGAGCATCTGCACCGTCATGGACTACACCTACTGTAACAAAAGGTAATTTTCAATTTGATGATATGTGGGGTTCGGGTGCCAGTAATAATGGACCATTTGGGATGACTGTTGTTGGAACACATGGAGCTTCGTCACCACAACAAGTAGCAGCACCAGATGGATACAACGGTATAACAAGAATATTTAACTCTGCAGCAAATACAGCAGCCGGATATCAATCAGGTTCTTCTACTATTTTTAGAAATTTACTTGGAAATGGTCTTGGATTTACAATGATATTTAGACCTTGGCCTACAGGAACAACGACAAATACTACACTTTATTGCGGATTTAGTAGTGACTTTAGCGCAGGTGCACCGGCTAATCAGTTGGCATGGCAATATAGCACGAATCAAGCACCTATAAATGTGTGGAATTTCAGACAAGATGGTAGTAGTGTTTTTACCGCTACAGGACTACCTCAAGGTTCAGGGGACTGGTTTAGAATGACACTTGTTAAGACATCAAATACAACATACACAACAACACTACAGAATATAACAACTCCTTCAGCTATTTTTTCATATTCTGGTACTGTTGCTGCTAGTAATCTTCAGTTATTTATGGGTGGATTTGTTTCATGTGTTGCTGGGGCAACAAATAAATATTTAGATATCGATTATATTTCATGCGAATTTAATTCAGCGCATTAAAAAAAATAAAGTTTATTATATTAATAGTATAGTATAATAATAGTATAGTATAATAATAATATAATAATATAATAATATACAATGAGCGATAGAGTTGTTAAAAATTTTATACCCGATGATAGTTCATTATGGAGTATAAGACTGGCTGAGGTTAGGGGCAACAATGGACAAAAAATTGTACTTCATTCAGACGGTAGTATGATAATCAGTTCAGAAAATGTTGACCTTATTACAATTAGTAGTAGTGGCGAATTGACTGTTCATGGCGGTGTTCATGGTAGTGTTCATGGCGGAATGACCTATAACAATCAAACAAACACATTAGCAGCTACAACATTTAGGGGTGATTTAGTCGGAACATCCACCAATGCCACCAATGCCACAAATATTGCTGTTACTTCTTCTTCCGCTGATGCTCCATTTTATCCTACGTTTGTTTCAACGACAACAGGAAATCTCCCACCCCTCGTTGATACACAACTTTTATATAACCCATCCTCTAATACTTTAACAGTTCCCAATATAAACGTATCATCTACTATTCAATCAGGTTCATCTTCATTAGTAAAAATTGTATCTGGAACAGTAACACATACTTTTAGTGCCACACAAAAGGTAGAAATTATAACTATGCCACCCGGATGTACATGTTTCAACTTGGTTTCTTTTCAGCCTGTTTCGGGAGGAAATAATATTTTATATATTTATAATTGGGCTATTGGAGTTTCGAGTGGTGTTCAAACTCAAAATCAATTAAGAGTTACAGCTCAACTGGGAAATAATGTTAGTATTGAACCTTTTACTATAAGATTTTATTGGACTGTATAAATTTTACTTTTACGTCAATTCTTTATCTACTTCCCCCTTCTACACGTTTTTTAAACATGAGGAGGTTGTCGATATTGCGAAATGCCATCTCGAAATTCTTCCATATCGCCGTCATTTCTCCCGAAATATGATACACATGTTTCAATAAGTCGCGTTCTACTCTTTCGAATCTCTTACATTTCTTTTCCACCTGTTTCTTCCATGACTTCTTCGCAATCTCCTTTCTAACATTTGCACGGCGTTTCATCTCCTTTGACATTTTCACAGGAGGCAAAACTATTTTTTCTTTCTTTGTTTCTATATTCGTATCCAGATCCACATCAGAGTTTTTCAACTCAAATCCTGACCTCGTCGTAAGACCACGCTTCATGTTCTTGCTTTGTTCGTTCTGATTTCTTGTCTTGACCATTTTGTTGATTATTGACTGACTGATTTGCAATTCTACATTTATATTATACACCATTTATTGAATCAATTTTTTAACATTATAAAATGTCTTATACATTATAATGTTAAATGAACACACAACTATACAGCCCTCCCATAAATTAAGAACTTGTTTCACATGGTGGCTCAATAACTGACTGACTCAAATCAACTTCCATGACCGATTCATCCTTCGTCTCCATCCTATCCATCGTCTTTTTATGTTCTCGTACTACATAATTCAACGAGTACATCAAAATCATCGGATTCTGTGTATTCACAAACTCCACCACATATGTAAACGTAACCGACCCCTTAATCTCGCGCAACTCTTCCAAATACTTCTTATGCAAATCACTCATAAACTTCTTATACTGTTGCGGAAACTCGCCAAATGGACGCTTCTTAAATACAAAACAATCCAAATAATTTTGATGCAAACTCCTCGTAAAACCATGCAGCTGACTCCTAAATATCGCAAAATCCCCCTTATATTCAGGAAACGCCTTCAAATAATCCGCTATTCTCCCCCCGTGTCGCAGCGTCAAATACTGCAACTGCAGCTTCTTTTCAACACCTTTCATATTCTTCACCATCTCATACATCGGATTGCGCACCTTCATACGTTCCCCTGTCACCATGTTGCAAAACATAACACCCATCATATTATACGAAGCATTCATCGATGCATACTCATTCTTAAACCCCGCCACACTATAGTTATCCACAAACAACTGTTTCGGTCTCTGAATAACACCGCCTCCATATTTCTCTACAAACCCCGCACTACTAAGCTGCGTAACATCAAGCGTATCGTGATTGATACTATATACACCAATAATATATATCGCCGCATCATTCGTCGGCAACACAATCCTGTTTTTAGGATGCTGTAACACAAAACTATACATGAACTCTCTCGGAAGCTCCTCATACTTGAACCCTATCTTTGCACAAGTTTCGAAAAACATATTCCGAAATGTATCCTTCTCTCGTACCTCAACCGTATCTTTCGGATTCTTCGGTGCGTAGAAGACGACGCTAGCACCCACGGTACTCTTCGTCGCAACCTCCCAGGCACCAGCACCACATTCACCACCCTTTTCCGAATAAAACATATTTATCATTGTACCCTCCACAAACTCCTCGGCATACCACTCGTTCGTTACCGTATCACTTGGATTCGTCATTACATTGTTATTATTAAATGCATTCTCTCGTTCCTCCGTAATATATAAACACTTCGGAGGAGAATACGCGACAATACGCCCCGTCTCGTCTACTACAACGGAACGCAATAATCCGATACTTTCATATTCTTCTCTTGTAAAAACAAAAGCCTGTTTATCATATTTTATAATTGAATACATACCAGTATCTGTCTTCCAATTTTTCATTGTTAATTTAAGACTATTAAGGGCTTTTTCAATCTCACTTGAGTGATTCACATTTTCCTTATTTTGTTCACCAATCATTCGCAAAATATTATCAAAACCCTCGTTCTTTTTTAGTGAAAACATTGGATTCTAGCTGGTGGCAGATGGGTGGAGGTAGGGGTGGAATATAAAAGTTATATATGTGTACGATAGTATAGATTAGCATAATCTCTTTATATATCTTTCATTATTAATTTATGTTTAGATATAAAGATATGAAATCAACAATATATTAATTCCGCGATATAAAATATTAAATATTATTCGCTTTTATTGATTAATAAAAATTTCTGTTATAAATATAAGGTATACATAAACATATAATTATAAATAAAATGTCAGAAAATTCCCCAAAATCCGAAAATCCATCACCACCTTCATCGCCTTCGCCTTCGTCATCGGTCGAAGTCGCTCTAGGAGATATTATACAAATTATCGCACCCACAAACTCATCTATTAACGACCAAATATACCTTATTGAATACATCGACGAAACAAAAATCAAGTTAATTAATGTAGCAACATCTACGCGTCTCATACTTACCATGAGTTCAAAAGGCGGGTTTAGCGACGAATCCATAACAAACCTTATTATATTAAATTCACCCGAGTTCCCCGGTTATGCACGCCAAAATAAACTTGTAAAAAATACATGGGTGGATATTCACTTCGGTGGAGAATTGCCCACCATCATTACCGGTCAAATCACCGATTTAGAAGAAGATATGATTGAGATTAAAACATACCCAGGAGAACAGGTGTTTTATCTCGATTTCGGTTACAAAGGTATTCCCGAAAATATACCTATTGAAGAAATACGTATTCGCAGCCCTCCCAGCGAATCACCCCTTGTACCCGGTGTTGCAAGTACTGCCGCTTCCAATATATCACAAGAGGAAGAAATCGGCGTAGCACCCATTTCCATCAGCAAACAACCCAATCTCCCGTCGATTAGCCCCCAGATTCCCGTAGAAGAAGTTAAAACCGCGCTTAAAGAGATTCTCCTTGATGCCGACTCCATACAGTTTGGCGATGAACTAGAATCCATTATACAAGTCGTCGAACTCCCCGAAGAACAAAAACGCTACAGTATCGAAAAACAAACAACCGACTTATTAAACGAGTTAGTCTCCGAATTCCCAAACATTGAAAGGACAAAATCGGTATTAAATAATATTCACTCCATTATTGAGCGGTTTCGACAGTTGCGCGAAGAGTTTTCCACTTTTGACGCAAACGGGAATGCAACACTAGTTAAACGTAGGAGCGAAGATTATAAACCTCTCGCGAAAACACTGCTATCGTTGAATCAGAAATTATTCTGGATTCTCCCCGTTTCCAAAAACATTCGCAAATTTTATAATGCCGACTCCGCGAATCCCACCGACTTTACTGTTACCACTATCGAAGAAAGCATCGAACGCGAAAATGCGCTAACCGACGACTATCTCACAAACAAGGATTCATTTGTTACATATATTAATAAAATGAACGAATATATTACTCCCTATTCGGACCCCGACCCCGAATTTGGTTTCACTCAATATGTCCAAGCAAACATTACATCCATATTAGACAACCTCTCCGACTTTTATTCGAGTATCGTCAAGGGGGAACAAGTAAAGCGAAACCAGTTTGTTATTCAAACGTATAACCTCGGGCTCTCTCAAATTCAAACAAGAAAAATCAAAAGTTTTGGTAAACGCATCGCCGATACAACCGACGTTCTCCCCCTCACGCAAAATGACTCTATAAATATTACCTCTTTTGTTAGTCTCCCCGAACCAGTAATGCATTTTTCGAATATTTCACTCCCAAATACCAGCATAATGAGTCGTGCAAACATGGGACAACACTTCGTTCCTTACTGGAATCTCCTTCGTAAAAATACCAGTATTACTCGTAAGTCTATTTCGCTCGAGGAAAGGGAGAGCAGAGAAGGCAGAGACAAAGACAGAGACAGAGACCAGTACGATGTAGACGATATGGTACAGTTTACGTCCGGCTTTATGTCCTTCTTTTCCGAGGAGCAAATCGACAGCGAAGAAAAATACAGAAAATTCATCGAAATGCTTATCCCCAATACTACTCTCCTTTTTGAGGTCATGAATAAATATATCACCGGCGAAATTACACTCGGAAATTACGTCTCCATCTTGCAGCCATTTATGATTTATGTGCGCGATCTTACCTTAAGTCAATACGAAGTTGTCGTTTCGTTTATATCCCAGCGCGTTTCCGAATATAGAAAAAAAATAGTCAACTCGGCAAAAGAGTATGCTCCACTTTCTACCGCAAAGTATGCTGCAAAGTATGCCGGTTCGACTGCTTTGTATAACTTGTTGAAAGACTCTCGACAGGTTAATTTTGATACCGACATTCTCGAGATATATGGCATGTCTCCGGAAAACTACATGAATGTCCGCGATAAACAGGCGAATGTACCAGGAGGTGACGCAGTGGGTGCAAGAGGCTCTAGTGCGGCATCGGGCGGTTTAGAAAGCGACAAATTAGAGACCACTCATAAACGCCGCACATATACTCCTAAAAAGAAATCAGGGGTCGGTGCTGGTTCTCTTGATGCCGGCTCTATATTTCCGCCTATTTCGTTTTCGAATGAGGAAATTCTATATCGTCTTATTTGCGTGGATAATGCGCGACTATATATGAACACTCTTTCAATTATAAACGAGGATTTAATAACGCCGTTTGATTTTGACCAACTATACGGGCAAGAAAAAGATAAGTTTGAACAAGATATGGAGTCGAAACATGGAGCAAATAAGTGTAAAAATTTCGTTCTTACTAAAAAATATATTGACAGGGATGAGCTCGAAGAGGACCAGGGCGAGGAAATATTTTACGACAAAAATTACGATTTTACGGATTATGCTTTTTTGAAAAAACACGAAAAAGACAGGTCACAGTATTCCGCCGAAGACTTTGAAACGTTTTTGGTTTCCCGCTATATGAAAAAAACGAAACTCCCCATGCAGGACGCCAAATCCGAAATACGCGACATGTTGCGCGGGCAGAGAAGTGTACAAGATGGTCAGTACGCCGTGTTGGAAGTTACCGATGAGGAAGGTGACCGCTTCGAGTACTATATCCGCGCAAATCGTAAATGGCTTAAAGATGATACCATCCCTCCTACTGTGAGCATGTATGACACATCGTATTTTTGCAATGTTAAAAGTGATTGCTTTGCTCTTAACAAGAAATGCATGACACCCGAACTAGCACAGGATACCATGAAGGATGAGGTTATTAAACAAATGTACGACGAATTCGACTCTAATTTTCACCAAAGCCGCAAGCAAATTTTGGATACTGTTTATCGCAAATATAACTACTCGATTGACACCATCGATAAACTACAAAGTATTCGAAAATACAACACATATAAATATAATAATGCGCAATATTTGACGGGTCTTGATAATGAAATTGACCCCACAGTTCGAGAGAAAGTATCACCCTATGCCCGCATTTTTGACCTCATTCTTGGACAAACCGATTACGTAAAACGCCAAAAAAATATTATGCGTTTTATTCAGAAGTTTGCTAGACCCGCCATCGAAGAAAGTACATCCATGACACTTAGTGTCGAAGTCGAAAGCCCTTACTGGTTATATTGCAAGGACACGAATACCAAATTAGTGCCGTCTTTTTTCGAGACGATTGCGACGGTTTTTTTGAATCAGGGAGATATCCAAACGACGATTGACACGATATGCAAAGAACGAGGGTCGATTAGTGAAGATGGCGATGCTTGGACGGATAAATACAGTGGATATGTCATAAAAAATATAGACTTGGATACGGAAGAGGGGTATGATGCAGCAGGATTTAAATTGCAAACGCGCGAAATTATGGAGAAGACGCTGGGCGAGACACTGATTCAGAGTTTACAGGACAAAAAACTGCCGACATTTAAAAATCCGGATATGCAAATGATAAGCGGTATTATAACGACCATGACAAAATATATGGCAATCGACCTAGAGCCCCAGCGAACATTTATTATCGAGCAAGTTATGAATGTGCTTTTATCAAAAATTCCATCCGAAGAAGACTTTAATCGGAAAAAGGCGGCGGCGTCTGCGTCGGGTTCAGCGTCTGTCGCATCTAGACAAACATATAAGGATTTTAAGTTGAGTACTATTTTACTGCTTACCATGTCGTTCTTGGTGGTTGTCATTCAGGTCAATATTCCTTCTGTAAAAACGCGCAAGACGTTTCCCGGATGTGTTCGTTCATTTGTGGGCTATCCTATCGACGGGGATGGTGACATTTCGTCTATAAAATATATTGCATGTATTGCTGTCAAGATAAAATCAGGTATCGAGCCGTGGAATACGCTAAAAGGGAAAAAGGAGGACGATATTGCTTCGAAAATAAAGGCATATATTGAAAAAATCGTCGTAAAGATTCCTACAATCGAGACGAAAATATTGGAAAAACGCGAATATAATAACATACATGTTGCAGAGGAGTTACCAGCGGAGCACGATATCAAAAATTGGATTAACTTTCTTCCGCCTCTTTCGAAACTAAAAATGTCGTCCCCTTCCCCGCTTAGTCCGAATTTTCAAAGTGAATTGTTGGAAGAATTCAAAAAAGGCTCCAGTAATCAGTTTGAAAAAATAGCAGTAATTCGTTCTAAGATTATTTTTTATTCGTTGGCGATTCAGGTGATGGTGCAGAAAGTCGTTGACAAAGAAAAGCTTATCCTTACGAATGGTGCGAATGAACCGGTTGTTGAGAATGCGTGTTGTAATGCGGATGGTTCTGTAAATACGATAAAATATTTTGTAGAACAAGAGCGTATTATCGATGACTATAATAAACAGGTCAATCTTTTGCGAAACGTGCTAGATGATATTATCGAAATCCAGAAGTCGTCGTCTTTCTATGACCCGGAAAATACGCGCACCAAGTATCCCGACATACCAGAGGGATTCGATGAGCAAACTATTTATATGGCATTTATTGTGTATTGTAAGTTCAATAGCGATATACCGATTCCTAATTCTATTCTGCATTTGTGTCACGATAAACCGACGACTGAAACTTATAACCCGTCAGAAGAGTCGTTAAAGGTGAAAATAGATAAGTTGAAAAGTACGGGCGAGTATACATATACACCCGAGGCGTTACAGGCTTTGCTGCAGATTGTAAATGGTGAACATACTATTCCGTTTGATTTTAATCCGACGGAGGTGTCATATATTCAGAGAATGCGCGATTTAATCAACTCTTACCAGGAAAAACACTCGTCGGAAATCCCGGATATACTACTGAAAAAGTTGACCGAGTTATTGGATACTTTCAATATCCAGATTAGCGAGGATACACCCGAGCTACGAGAGTTGAAAAATTACTTATCGGAGAAGAATGCGGAGATGGTTGATGCTATATTAGAGTTTATAACACAATATAAGTCGCTTGACAGAAAAACGACGAAACTATATAAGACGTTTTTATTGAATATAACGAATTTTAAACTTATCGGGGATAGTGTTCTCTGTCCGAAGCGCGACACTTCCACCTATAAGGGGATGCAATTTGTCGTGAATGAAATGCGAAATTTGATACATGTTTTTCCGAATATTATATTGAATAGTGTAAATAATCAGAAAGTATCGGTACATAAGCATTGGGGTTTATCGAGGCAACACGTACTGGATATTCAGACGATAGTTAAGAAATATTATGCCGAAATTGATAAATATATGAAGGATAAAGAAAACAGTGTATTGGTGAATGTTGTCAAGGGTGTCATGAAAGAGACGAATGAGTGGTTTCAGTTTGCATTGAATACTCCATTATTTGCGAGGGTAGTAAAAAGGGATGTATCGAAAGTGCATGGACAGGGACAGGGTGATGCGATGGAGATGGACGTAGAGGAGTTTGAGGAGGAAGAGATGGAGGAGGAAGGCGATGCGGGGGGATTATTATCTGGTTTATTTGGCAAAGCTGCGAGTAGTCGAGGTAAATCATCTAAGAGAGATGAGAGTATGAGAGAGGAGAGAGAAGAAGGACAGGTGGAGGCGCGTGGCTCTGCTAGACAATATAGGAAGCGCGCTTCAGAGGAGGATAGCGGCGGAATGTATTCATTATTTAACGATGATTTGGTGCGGCGTTTATTTACGCATTATTTTCTCAACGTGGTGCTGAAATACGTGAAACTGGCGAGAACGGTTGTCGTCGTGGAGCAAGAGGCACAGTTACCGGAAGAGGATGAATCCGCGCTCGTATCTGTTCTAGAAGCGCAAGACCAACAAAATGGTGTTGTGAGGGAGGTATCGATGGTTGCGCAAGAAGATGCGGAATTGAAGAATATGGTGGCAAACTTGCTTTTGGTGTTTTTTAAAATCATAATGGCGGATAAATCGGCAATAAACGTAAATAATAAAAGTATAAAGGAGGATATTACGCAGTCGAAGGATAAAGAGAAGGATATCATTACTAGGGAGTTTCGCGATATGCAGGTAGCCGAGCGCCAGGTCGAAAACTTGATGAAGAATCTTCGTCTGGGTGATTGGAATGTAGGTGCGACAAAGGGGTTGCGGTTTTATGTTCCCGAGACGTATGAGCAAGAGCGCGAGCAGATGGAGAATGAGTTTCGGCGCGATGAAGAGCAAGCGAAAATGGAGAAGAAGGCGCTAAAAAGGGACAAAGTTAGTATGCGTATGCGTGATATATATGCAGCCGAAGAGGAGGAGCGTCAGCATCAGGATGCAGCAATAGAAGCGGAGCTTTTTGACGAGTTTAACTTACAGGGAGATGATGATGAGTATGGAGTAGAGGATGATGGTGAGTTCAATCCGCGTGATGCTGGCGAAGGGGATGATTGATGAAATATCATAATATGGGAAGTTCCTTTATAGAAATTATTTTTATAGAAAATATTTTATAATATTGTAATATTTTATAATATTATAATATTTT
>SXGQ01167283.1_pt1 | contig 11567 bp, 16 predicted proteins | sample 3178371 | NCBI WGS metagenome assembly SXGQ01 (sample SAMN11356859, study PRJNA531348) | freshwater metagenome | isolation source: freshwater sample F1-20 | place: China: Fuxian Lake, Yuxi | collected 2017-12-25 | reverse complement strand
TTGGTGAGAGCGTGAATGCGTGTTCGTCGTCCACAACGTCGAAGGCGTCTGGCGATGTATGCTGGTCGCTCAGCGTATCAAGCCGCCGTCAAGTACATGTCAATATGCAATTACGAATAGGGACACAGCACGCCACCGCTCTGCGTACGCTCCAGCAACCCCGGGTCTGCCAAGATCACCACGTCTTCGTGCACGCGTTTGACATCGCGCCCCACAACACGGGCGAAATCGCGTACAGACTGGTCGCCTTTGCCCTGGGCGGCACGAACAATCTCCCAACGCTTTTCTGTGAGCTGGCCAAAGAAATGCCCAGGGCTCTCAAAGTTGAGCACTTCGCCCTGGTATGTGTCCGCCTTGGCTGTTTTGGCCATGGCGCGCAGAGCCTCCCTCCAGTCAGGCTGCAGAGTGATGGTCAGACTACGCTCAGTCATGGTGCTCTCCTGGCAGCGACGGCTGCAATAAAGTACTCAATCAGTTGGGCTACGCCGGTGAAGGCATAGGGCACTTCGATGCCATCCAGGCGGCAGTGGTCGCCCTTGCCACGCTCGTTGTCGAAGCCGACGATACGCCTGCCTTTCACCACAAATACGGCACTGTACTTGTAGCCGTGGTCTGTCGGCGGGACGGGTTTGGGCACCTTCCAGATCACGACTTCAAGGATTGCGCCTTCGGCAGTAATGTCTTTGAAGCGCGTAATTAGCTGGGCCAACAAAGGGAAGGCGGCTGGTTTGCGCAAAGCTGCTAGACAAATATTCTTACCGTCAGCTAAGCACCAACTGACTTACTGCGCTGTGTGGACCCAGTTCGCTGCTTCTAGCGCAGGCACCCGCGCGAACTCCCCCATGTTGTTCGTCACCAGCAGCAGGCCTTCGCTGCGGGCGTGCGCTGCAATATGCATGTCGTTCACACCGATAGGCTGGCCGAGTTTTTCCAAGACGGCGCGAATGGCGCCGTAATGCTGCGCGGCCTTGGGGCCGTAAGGCAGAACTGCTAGGCGGCTGCAAAAGTCCTCGATAGTGGCCAGGTTCTCATTCACGCGGCTGCTTTTCTCCGCACCGTGCATGAGTTCGGCGAGCGTAATGGAGGAAATTGCCATACGGCTGGCGTTGGCGTTGAAGGTGGAAAGCACCTCGACGGGTCGCCGCTTCAACACGTAGATGACGATGTTGGTGTCCAGCAGGTAGCGCAGCATCAGAGCGCTTCCCGCTCCGACTGGTGCTGGGTGGCGCGCTCGGGCAGGAAGTCGTCACTCACTTTGGGGCCATCCTGAAAGAAGCTGTCCCAAGTTTGACCCAGCGGGGCGATGATGCGCTCGTTGCCTTTGGCGCGTATTTCGACCTTTTGGACGCCCTCGGGTAGACGCACGTCTAAGGGGAGGCGGACAGCTTGGGTGCGGTTATTGACGAAAACAGTTCCGATGGACATGACTTTCCCCCAAGAAATTTGTATATAGCAAGTGTATATTGCATTTCAGAAACGGTCAATTAGGTGCTTTGCAAGACCCCCTGTTCCCTAAAACACACGTTTTGCGAGCCCCTGCCTAGAGCCAATGCCCGCTTCCCGACACCTGACACTTGCCAATGTCCACGCCTAGCCCACTCTTGTCTTTCACAAGTCCGCTTTCGCGGCAGCGCTACTGGCAAGACCAGTTGGCAGCCTCGGTGCGGGCGCCGCTGCCCTTGTAGCTGGCGGTTTTGGGCCAGGCGCAGATCGGGCGGGTGAACTTGACCGGGCTGGTGCTGCGGCTGCTGGCCATGATGGCGTCTGGCGCCACGCCTTTTTCAACCCAGTTGACGAGCGGCGACATCCAGTCGGCCACGGACAGGCCGCCGCGGTCGACAAAGTCGCAGTGGTCCATGCCGTTCACCAAAAACAGGCGTGCAAACTTGTCGGTGTTGGCAGCCCCCAGGCGGTCGCGCACGCTGGCCATGTAGTTGACCGTGGGTTGGTAGCCAATCAGGCCGTCACCGGTGCCGTGGTAGGCCAGCAGCTTGCCCCGGCGCATCTGGAATGCGGACAGATCGGGGTCGGTGGCGTTCAGGATTCGCGCCATGAAGTCGCCCCGGGTGGGGTCTGTCTCGAAGTTGAAGTCTGACCATTTGTAGGTGCTGGGCGGGTCGTTCTCAAAGAACAAATTGTTCACAAACGAGAAGGCAAAACCACCCTGCGCCGGCTTCCATTTGGCCGGGTCGGTCGCGTCGTTGACCAGCCACAGCGCCCAAGAGGCTTCCGAACCCAAGGGCTTGCCAGGGTACCACTGCGTCCCAGCGCTGCTGCTGGGGCCTGCATAGACCGCCTTGACGGCCTTGACCTGTGCCGGGGTCAGGCAGCTGGCCGCATCGGTGCCGGCCGGGCAGACCAGGCTGGCTGGGTCAAATTTGCACCTCCCGTTGGCGAGGATGATGCCTTCCGGATCGGCGCATGCCGCCTTGACGGCGTTGCTGAGCAGGTTGACCTTGCCGTGGATGTTGCCTGCAAAATTATTGTCGTGAAACTGGCGCAGGCTCCAGTTTTGTTCCACCGCCAGCCCGGTGAGCTGGTGGGCCGGCGAGCCGGCAATGATGCCGTCAAAGTCATCGGGATAGCGCTGGGCAGACACCAGGGCCTGGCGACCGCCAGTGGAGCAGCCATTGAAGTAGTTGTAGCTGGGCGCCCTGCCCTGGTTGGCGGCAATGATGGATTTGGAGACCAGACTGGCCAGGTGGACGGCACGGTGGCCGTAGTCAATTTCGGTGACGCGGTTGTTATAAAACACGGTGCCGTCATTGGCGGCGGTGTGGCCGGTGTCGGTGACCGCGGTGGCATAGCCATCCGCCAGAAAAGGCCCGGCTGCCGCCAGCGCGCCGCCGGCATAGCCACCGTTGCCCAACATGACAAAGCGCCCGTTCCAATTGACTTGCGGGATGTTGGTGGCGAAGCGGATGCTGGAGCTTGGCTCGGGGCTCAAAATGCCCTCCACGCGACAGACCTGCGTCCCCGCAGCCAAGGCCATGGGTTTGGCGGACGTGATGGTGACGCCGTCGGACGGCATGTGTTGCGCCAGGGCTTCACAGGGGATGGGATCGGCAGCCCAACTGCCGAAGCTCCAACTGATGAGCACCGAGATGGCAAGTGCGGGAAGAGTCATTGGTTTCATAAGGACCTTATGTAAAGATATGACGATGATACGGGTCAGCCGAGTGAGTTGTCGACGCTTCAACACGTAAAAGACGATGTTGGTGTCCGGCAGGTAGCGCAGTATCAGAGCGCTTCCCGCTCCGACTGGTGCTGGGCGGCGCGCCCGGGTAGACGCACCTCCCAAGGGGGGCAGTCAATTGGGTGCTTTATCTTTACTTAAAAATTGCCCCTTGTATCGCTAGGAGACACACTAAAAGAGTGATCAAATCATTTCGCCATAAGGGGCTACAGGCGTTTTTTAAAAAAGGCAGCAAGGCGGGCATCCAACTCCACCACGCTGACAAGCTCAATCGGCAACTGGCAGCCTTGAACCAAGCCGCAATGCCGGAGCAGATGGATATTCCCGGTTGGCGGCTTCACTCTTTTATCCGGTGGTTTGAATGGTCATTGGTCAGTTTGGATCAACGGCAACTGGCGGTTGACTTTTATGTTCGTTGGTCAAGATGCCGTGTTGCCTAACTACCAGGACCACCACTAGATTATTTGAAAGTTGATGATGACTATGCACAACCCTACTCACCCTGGCCTGATCATTCGTGATGACCTTTTGCCTGAATTGCAACTGAGCGTGAACGAAGCGGCAGTGCAGTTGGGCGTGTCGCGCGTCACCCTTTCACGTGTGATCAATGGGCGCTCTGCCATTACGGCCGAAATGGCGCCGCGTGTGGGTAAGTGGGTTGGTAATGGCCCTGAGATATGGCTGCGTATGCAGGGGCAATACGACCTCTTTCAGGCGAAGAAAAAGGGTGGTCTGAAGGTTAGGAAAGCTAAGAGGCCTACGGTTGTGTCTGCCACGCCCGCTTGAAGGTTTGAAGCAGAACCTGCGCCCAACTGACCTGCAACCTGAGGCGATGCCGACCCGGACAACCGCTTTACTGCGGGCGCGGCGAGCACATGGTCGCTCAGGCTGGAGTCGAACCGGTGGATGACTTTGTAGATTTACGATGCTGTCCCGGGTGGTTTTTGCCCGATGGCAATGCATGGCTGGCTGGCTGTCACCGACCTGGCACGGGCAAGGGGGAAAAACGCAACCACGCGGCCAAGCAGCTGCATTGAGCATCCCGTAACGCCAGTTGCAGCATCGCGCACAGCCGAACCTGCTGCTCCAATGGCAGGGTGCGGCAAAACCAGCAACGCGAAACTCGGTCTGGGCCAGGAGCGTGCAGACCAGATCGTGCGCGCCGGATCGTTGGTGCGCAACGGCCTGCCGGTGTCTTTCCATTCGGACTTCATCATGGCTCCAATGCAGCCGTTGATGCTGGCGTGGTGCGCTGTCACACGCACCACCAACTCCGGGTGGCTGGCACGGTGTTCGAAGGCGAGGTGCACCTGCAGTCGGCCTCAGAGCCGGACGTAACACCTTCGCTGCTCGACGCGTGCGAGGAACAACCTCTTGACCAAGAATTTGACGTGTTAGCTGTAGTGCCTAAAATGAGAAACATATGCCAGCCACTGCCCCACGTCCAGGCCCCGCAGCCGCTGCCCAAATGCGCATGCTGGGCGTGCGCATTCGCGTACAGCGCCAGGTCCTGCATATCAGCGCCAAAGCTGCGGCCCAGGCAGCGGGTATGTCCAGGGTGACCTTGCACCGCATTGAACACGGCGAGTCCTCGGTCACCATAGGCGCCTATGTAAACGCCCTCACTGCCTTGGGTCTTGACCTGCTCGTGCAGGGGGCCGCCGCCGAGCTACCTGCAGCCCCGCATCTGCGCGCCCCCACCACCGTGCGCATCGCCATGCACCCGCAACTGCGGCAACTGGCCTGGCAGCTACCAGATGACACCGAGCTCACCGGGCAAGAAGCCCTGGCGCTGTACGAGCGCAACTGGCGTCACCTGGATCTTGAGTCAATGGATTCGACCGAGCGCCAGTGTATTGACACCCTGGTAAACACACATGGGCAGGGGCACATGCTTGTTTGAACGCAGGCACCACCGCCACATCGCGGCTGTGCTGCGCGCGCTGAATGCCCCGTTATTGGCCGGGTATGCCTGTTACTTTGGTGGTGGCACTGCCATGGCGCTGCGTTACGGTGAATACCGGGAGTCTGTGGATATCGATTTCTTGGTATCTCACCTGGAGGGCTACCGTGCCTTGCGACAGTTGCTCACGGGCCCCGACGCGCTGCAAGCCATTGCCAAGCCCAACACAGTCTTGAAGACATTGCGGGAAGTGCGTGCTGACCAATATGGCCTTCGCACCATCGTGCAGGCGGACGAGTCGGCCATCAAGTTTGAAATTGTGCTGGAAGGCCGTATTCCACTCGAACCGCCAAATGCCGCTGACGCCATTTGCGGCCTTGCCACGCTCACGCCACTGGACATGGCCACTAGCAAATTGCTCGCCAACTCCGACCGCTGGGCAGACGACGCTGTCTTTAGCCGCGATCTCATCGACCTGGCTATGATGAAGCCCGGCAAAAAGCTGCTGCGCCAAGCCATCACAAAAGGCCAAAATGCCTATGGCCACAGCATCACCACCGACCTTGCCAGAGCCCGTGACCAACTCATGGCCCGCCCAGGCCGGCTGGAGCGCTGCATGCAGATGCTGCAAATGACAGTGCCCAAAGCGCTGGTGTGGCAACGCTTGCAGGCGCTGGACGGATAGCGGAATTCAACCACACAAAGTCATCCGCACAAAGGCAGGTATGGCACGGGTTTTAGCCGACCAGGGGCCGCTGAGCAGTGCAATTTGAGCGGTCCCGGCCGCTTACAAGCGAGTCCACTGGCCGAGAGATGGATTTGGGTCTGCCGCACGCGCAGCCGAGCCCCGCAGTGCTTGCGAAATCACGGCTTTAATCCCTCACGAAGATGGCGCATTGACGGTCATTTTTGCCCCTCTTCGTTGTCCATAGCCCTAGATATGGACGCCTCAGTCAGGGATCTTGCGGAAAAACAAGACGACGATACCTGTCAACCCAGCGAGTTGTCGCCGCTCATGTAGACAAACACCTCCTCAAACAGCGCACCGCGCAGCCGAAAGAAGTTGCAGTTGTGCTTGACCAGTTTCTCGCCAGCGTGGGTGATGTTCTCCACTTGGAACCGGCTGGCGATGCGGTTCGGCCCCTGCACCAGGTGGTCGAAGTCGCCATGCCAGACCTGCGCGTAGCGGGCATTGAGACGCTCAAACATGGCGCGGATCTCGGTGTCGCGGCCCTGGTACGGGGTGTTGAAGGTGGCGATGGTGAAGCGGGCATCGGCCGTGAAGCAGGCCAGGGTGGCGGCTAGGTCCATCCGGTCCACCGCGGCAAAGTAGTGCTCGGCCAACTGGCTCAGGCGCTGAAAGTCGTTGTCTTGGTTCATGCTGGCGTGGCGGTGGCAAAGCCCGCATCCTGCAACGCCCGAAAGGCGGCCAGCGCCTGCTGGTGCTGCAGGCGGTCGGGCGAGGACAGGGCCTGGCGTAGGCGCTGTTCCGGCAGAAAATGACCCTGGTCGCGGCCACGCACGCACAGCGCGTGAGGCCGCACCGCGCCCGTTGGCCGCACATGGGCCGGGATGTAGCTGATGGCCAATCCGATGCGGCGGTCGTTGGTGTCATTGGCGCCAGAGGCGTGCACCAGGTCGGTGTGGTGCAAGGACATCTCACCCGCGCGCAGCGGCATGGGGCAACCGGTCTCGGCATCAAAGCGCTCGCTGATGCCCTGGCCGCGCCGGATCATGTTCAGGGGCTCGGGCCTGTCGTCATGCGCGATGCTGCCCCAGCGGTGGCTGCCGGGCAGGGCCCGCATGCAGCCGGCGGCCTCGGATGCGTCTGACAAGGCCACCCAGGCGGTCACATGCAGGTGCGGCGCGAGGTAAAAGTAGGTGCTGTCCTGATGCCAGCGCACGAAGGCCGCGGTGCGCGCCTCCTTCAGGAACAGGGTGCTGTGGTAGATCAGAATGTCCGGGCCGATCAGGTCTTCCACCGCGTCCAGGATGGCGGTGTGGTGCACCAGCTGATCCGCCCAGTCGAACAGCAGGTAGGACTTGGATTTTTCCGGGAAATCAATGGGGCCGCCCTGGGCCGCTTCCCAGGCTTCGAGTTCAGCGCGCAGTGCAGCGGCCTCGTCGGTGGCCAGCACCGGCACCGGGCAGACGAAGCCGTCGCGCTCATAGGCCGCCACCTGCGCCGCACTCAGCCGCTGGCTCATGGCTGGCCCGCCACCTGTTGTTGCGCGGCCGCCATCATGGCTTCAAGCATGTCCAGCCGTGGGTGCATGGGTTTGGGATAGGCCTGGCGGCTTTGGCGCAGGCCTAAGACCAGTGCCGCCTCGGCCATCTTGTAGCTCAAAGGGCCGGGGTTGATGACCGGCACCGGCAAGCGCGCTTCCAGGTAGGCATGGGCCTGGTGCATGGTGGTCGAGCCCAGGATCAGCACCTCGGCGCCGTCAACCTCGATGGCCAGCCGGGCTGCTGCTTCGAGCAGCGGAAACACCGCCTCTTCCTTGCCCGACAGCAGGCCCTGGTTGTCGGGCGGCACCTCAATCGCCCGCACCGAGGCGCACTTGTGGTGCAGGCCCAACTCATCCAGCGCCTTCTTGTACAGCGGCTTCCAGCGGCTGGCCATGGTCAGGATCGAAAACCGGTCACCCAACATCAGCGCGGCCAGCATGGACACCTTGCCGGGCCCGAACACCGGGATATCAAGCACACTGCGCAAAGCCGCCACGCCCGAGTCGCTCATGGTGTCGATGCACACTGCAGCGTAGCCCTCGTCCTGGGCACGGCAACCGGCCTCGAAGATACAGGCGTCAGCCAGCACAAAATCATGGTGGCTGGAATAGTTGACCGGCCCGGCCTTCACGCAGCGGTACTCAAACACCAGCCCGAGGCCGAACTGCAGGCCCGCCAGTTGCTGCTGGCGCAACAGCAGGTTGTCGGCCGACATGGCGAAGGGGACGATGACCAGTATCTTTTTCATCTCTAAGGGCGTTTGATTGAATGGCGGTCAGGCCGCGGCCAACTGATCAAGCTGCTTCATCTGGCCCAGTTCATCGTGCAGTTTGGCCTCGGCGTGCCAAAGGTCAAACCGGGTCTGCATGTCCAACCAAAGTTGGGGACCATTTCCCAGTAGCGTTCCTAAACGCAGCGCCATTTCTGCTGAGACGCCGCTGCGTTCGGCCAGCACAGCGTGCAACGTTTGGCGCGAAACACCCAGCTTACGGGCAAACGCGCTCACCGACATGCCCGGCAAGCTGGGCAGCACATCTTCACGCAGGATGGCTCCCGGATGGGTGGGGCTACGTTGGCGCATATTTCGTTCCTAGTGGTAATTTTCCAAGTCGACCTTGATCGCGTTCTCACCTTGCCATTCAAAAGTGATGCACCACGGGCCATTGACATGCATGCTGTAACGCTTTGGTTTGCCCTGCAGCCCATGAAAATCAAAACCAGGGACATTCAATGCTTCCGGTGTCTTGGCGATGTCAATGGCATCGAGGCGGCGAAGTGCCCTTTCAGCCAAGGCCTTTTGCACCTTTGAGCTGGCTCCCTTCTCAAAAAGGGCCTGAAGTCCTTTGTGCCTGAATGACCCAATCATGCAAATAAGTGTAATGCAATTCTTTACACTAGATGCGCTGGTGACCGAGGTGTTCCCCCATCACTGTAAAGCCGGCTGCAGTTCCGCCAGCGCCTCGTCGCATGAACGCACCCGGCCAAACAGGCGCTGGAAGTTGCGCATGGTCACCTGGTGCAGGTCTTCGTGGGTGGTGCCGCAGGCGTCTTCCACCAGGGTCACGCCGTAGCCGCGGTCGGCGGCTTCGCGTGCCGTGGTTTCCACGCACATATTGGTCGAGACCCCGGTTAGGTACAGCTGCTCGCAGCCCAGCGCGCGCAGCAGGCTGTCGATGTTGGTGGAGGCGAAGGCGCCGATGGTGGTCTTGCGCAGCACGTGTTCGCCGGGCAGCGGTTTGAGCTCGTCCAGGATCTCATGCTCGCGGCTGCCGACAAAGTTGCGGAACTCGGTGAACAGCCGGCGCATGTGCAGCGGTGCGTCCAGCGCGTCAGCATGGGCGGCGCCAATGGTCACGTGCAGCACCGGCCGGCCCAACTGGCTAAAGTGCGTGCGCAGGCGCAGCGTGTTGGGCAGCACCTGCTGCTCGATGCGGGCAAAGCGGTAGTCGCCCACGCGCGAGCCCTCGGCCTGCAGCTTGCGCGCCAGCGCGCCCTGGCGCGAGCCGGTGGCGTACTGCATATCGATCATCACCAGCGCCGCGCGCGACAGGTCGACGGGGCGCTCGGTCATGTAGGCGAGGATGTAGTCAGCGGGGGCGTTCATGGGCTGTCTTTCTGGCCCGCCTGCCTGGCGGGCTGGGTTTGTTGGCGGTAGCTGGCAATGATCTCGGAGCCGGTGGCGCACCACACGCCGCTGTGCGACAGCACATAGTCCAGCGCCCGTGCCAGGTGCTCGATGCGGTGCGGCTGACCCATGATGAAGGGGTGGACCGCGATGTTCATCACCTGGCCACTGACCGCCCCTTCGGCGTACAGGGTGTCGAACTCGTCGCAGATCTTCTGGGCAAAGGCGGCGCCCTCCTGACCGCGCCGCCAGGCGATGCTGTCGTTGATCTCCATGCTGTAGGGCAAGGAGTACAGCTCGCCCTGGCGCACCTGGATCGGCGTGGGCTGGTCGTCGTGGTACAGGTCGCACAGGTAGCCAATGCCGGCCTCGGCCACCAGGTCCGGGGTGTTCAGGGTGTTGGAGGCGGCCGGCGAAAACCAGCCCGGCAAATCGCGGCCGGTGAACTGGCGGTGAATCTGCTGGCATTCGTCGATCGCGACGCGCTCCTCGGCTTCGCTCAGGTTCCAGTGGTAGCGCGTGTTGTACAGCCCGTGCGACATGAACTCCCAGCGGCGCTTGAGCATGGCTTCGGTGATCTCGGGGTACATCTGCAGCACCGCCATCGACAGCGACACGGTGCAGGGCAGCTGAAAGCGGTCAAACACCGCCATTAGCCGCCAGACGCCCACCCGGTTGCCGTAATCGCGCAGACCGTAGCCCAGGATGTCGGGATGTGGCAGCCGGGGCCAGGGGTCGCGCACGCGGATGTGTTCGGGCAAAAACTCGTAGTGTTCAATGTTGGGCGCCACCCACAGCGCCACCCGGGCGCCGCCAGGCCAGCGGAGCGGCGGCCGCTCGGGTGCGGCCGAGTAGCGGATGCGCTCCATCGCGCCGGGTACGGCCGACACGGCTGCGTTTGCAGGCATGATCGGGGTTTTCATCACGTCAACCGGAGACCGACATGCCCGTGATTGCCATTACCTTGTTGCCAGGCTATGGCGCCGAGACCGAGGCCCGGCTGGTGCAGCGCGTGGCGCTGGCCGCCCGCTCGGTGATCGCCGCGCCGGCTGCCGGCACCACTGTGATGGTGCACCATGCCAGCACCTACCAGCGCGATGGCCGGGTGGTCACGGCTGGCGGTGCTGCGCGGCCGGATGCCAGTGCGCTGGTGCGCCGCTTTTTGGAGCACATGCAGGCGCGGGAGCTGGCCCAGGCGCAGCAGTTTCTGGCGCCGGAGTTTGTGATGCGTTTCCCGGGTGGCGCCACCTTGCATCGGCTCGAAGACCTGGTGCAGTGGGCAAAAACCCGCTACCAGCGCGTGGCCAAAGTGTTTGACCAGTTTGACGAGTGCTGGACCGACCAGGGCGCCGTGGTGTACTGCGCCGGCACGCTGCAGGGGGTCTGGCTGGATGGCTCGGCCTTTGCGGGCGTACGCTTCATCGACCGCTTTGTGCTGGTCGACGGGCTGATCCACCAGCAGGACGTGTGGAACGACCTGGCCGAAGCCCGCCCCGCCGCGCCCTGAAGCGCTGGCCTCAGGCCTGGGCCGCAGTCCAGGCATCCAGAATCTCGCTGCCGGTGGCGGCCCACACGCCCCGGTGCGCCATGATGTGTTTGAGCGCCTGTTCCAGCGCACCGATGCGGTAGGGCTGGCCGATCACCCAGGGGTGTAAGGAGATGGCCATGACCCGGCCGCCCTGGGTGGCCGACTCCCGGTACAGCAGGTCGAACTGGTCGCACAGCTGGTCACGGAAGTCGTCCTCGGTGTGGTGGTTTTGCACCAGGATGGTGTGGTCGTCGATGTCGATCGGGTGCGGCATGGCGTGCAGGGTTTTGGCCGGCGTGTGCATCGGGTAGGGCATGTCGTCATTGACCCAGTCGCACACATAGTCCAGCCCGGCCTCACCCAGCAGCGCCAGCGTGTTGGCCGATTCTGATTTGGCCGGCGACAGCCAGCCGCGTACCGGCTGGCCCGAGGCCTGACGCAGAATTGCCAGCGTGCTGCTGATCAACTGCGCTTCGTCATCCGCCGTCAGTCCGGCGTGGTGCAGGTGGTCCATGTCGAGGCCGTTGGCGATCACCTCCCAGCCTTGCCCGACGCAGGCCTGGAGCAGGCTGGGGTAGCGCAGCGC
>SXGQ01736195.1_pt1 | contig 11568 bp, 7 predicted proteins | sample 3178371 | NCBI WGS metagenome assembly SXGQ01 (sample SAMN11356859, study PRJNA531348) | freshwater metagenome | isolation source: freshwater sample F1-20 | place: China: Fuxian Lake, Yuxi | collected 2017-12-25 | reverse complement strand
GGGGCCGTGGCTTCGCAGCCACGGAATGGGCGGCGGTGGTGGCCTCCACCGCAGCCCTGTCGAGGCTTCCATGGGGCCGTGGCTTCGCCGCCACGGAATGACACTATCTACGATCGTAGATCGGCTGTCAACACCTTGCTTCAATGGGGCCGTGGCTTCGCAGCCACGGAATGGACGGAGCGTGGATCACATGCAGCCGGTTCGAGATCGCTTCAATGGGGCCGTGGCTTCGCAGCCACGGAATGGGGTTCTTCAGAAGTCGTTTGATGCCAAGGGGCCAGACGGCCGTTTGCGAGCACCTCGGGGATTCTCAGACTTCTTCCAACCGATCGCATCAACTCTGTCTCCGTAAACCGTTTCGTACCACGTCATTACCTCACCGCGAGCGACCCCTGGGTTTTTCACACCGCGTCGCCGCTCGCGGCGGGGACTCATCAAAGCCGACTTGCCAAGGATCGACTAGCCACCGGTTGCTCACCGCGTCGTGAAGACCGGATAGGTCTTCAACTCGCCGGTCACCACCCGTGCCAGAAGGCGGGTCTGGATCTCCAGCATTCTCCGGTAACTGACACGATAGCCGAAAATCGGATGGGTGACGAGCGTGTCCATCCGCTGTTCGTAGGCACGGAAAAAGGCCTTTCTACCCGCCGGCGTGAGGGCCACCGAGTGCCCCGCCAGCACGAAATCGGTCGGCTGCACCATCCGCGTGTTGATGGCGCTCAAGACCGCCGAATCGGCGATCAATGGCCGGAACGGCTCCATCAGATCGAGCGCCATCGGCGCCCGCCCAAAGCGCGGCTGATGGTAAAAGCCGAGAAAAGGGTCAAACCCCACCGCCTGACAGACGATCGTCAGATCCTTCGCCAGCACACTGTAGGCGAGCGACAACAGCGCGTTCACCGGATCCCGCGGCGGTCGGCGATTGCGGGTCGTAAAGTCAAACGTGAGCAAAGGCTTGCCGTTGTTTTCGCTCCAGGGCTCGTCGTCCGGCTTGATCATCCCGGCGAAATGCGCGAAGTAGATCCGGGCCGCGTTGCCCTCGATCCCCAAGAGCTCCGGCAGCGACTCCGCCCGCTCAGCCTCGTCGATCGCCCACTTCATCTGACCGAGCATGGTCGGCGAGGGCTCGATGTGATTCCGCTGAAGGAGCGTCCGTTGATTGCGGATTTTCCCCGCCACGATCGCCCGCGCCACCGCCAGGCAAAACCCTGGGGAATCCGCCCGGCGGAATTGCTCCCGTCGCAGCACGGCATTCCGGGGCCCAAGTCCCTGGGTGATCCCATAAAACCAGCCCCCCATCGAGAAATAGGCGATCGGCACCTCGTTCTCACAGAGCGTCTGGATCGCCTGCGTCGTGACCTGCACGTTCCCGAAGAGATTCAACTGGCAGATGTCGTTGATCCGCACTTCCTCGACGGTGCGGTCCTTCTCCTGCACCTTGAGCACGTTGCCACTCTTCCCGACGCGCAGGCCCTGGGTGTTGAGATAGAGCGGCCGGAGGTCGTCGCGAGATGGCAGGAGCCTGCGAATCTCGCGCTCTTTCTCGTCGGTTGCCGGCTCGAGCACAATCTGCCTCGGCTCGCCAAAGAGCGTGCGCTGCCACTCGGGCCGATCGCCATCGATGGCGGCTATCGACCGCGTTTCGTCCGGGAGACAGATCCCCACGAGCGAGCAGCGCGGGCATTTGGGGCTATCGACCAAAGGCGGCGGCATGACATCCCCGGCAGCGAGCGCTCGGGCAGCCTCGAGCTGCGACAGGGCCCATGCGATGGCGCCATCGTCGATGGCAATCCGCACGCGTTGCTTCGTGGTGCAGTAGTAGAGCACTGCCTCGGTGCAGGTGTAGCCGTTGTCCCGGAGGACGATTGCCTGGGCGATCATCTGTACCCGGTCGGCATCCCAGACATCGAGGGTGCCATCGGTCTTCACAAAGGGCTTGCCGCGCTTGTAATCGACCGGTGTCACCGAGCCATCGGCCACCTCGATCAGATCAAGCTTGGCGATCAGGCCGGCCGGTTCGCTCGATAGCGTCACGCTCCGGGCATGGAGAACGTCTTCCGGGGCCAGCTCCGCGGCCGGGGTGATCTCGCCGCTGCCGCCATCGACCCGCGCATGGCGGATCGCCCCTTCGACGGTCTCGCGGTTGTGGACAAACACACCCTCGACATGCTCGTACCAAAACAGCCGCGGGCAATAGACGAATTCATTGAGCATCCGCGCCGGGAGGTACTCGGGCAGGCTCTCTGGTGTGGCCGCGATCGACATGGCCGTTGCCCTTTCTGGCAATGATCAGACGACGATGCAGGGGGAATCGAAGGGGACGTAGGCCTGCCCGAGGGCCGAGATGACCCGTTCACCGCGCCCCTCCGTGGGGCCCAGATCGACGAACAGCACCTGGTCCTCGTTGTGCTTGATGATCTCGCCGAGGGCATGCCGGCAGCGGGCAAGATCGATCGCGGTGAACTGGCACTCGAAGATCGAGTACTGGAGGTGGTCGCCGAAGTCACGCATCGTGCGGAAAACACGACGGAGGCGTTTGTCGTCGCGGATGTCGTAACAGACGAGGAACGTATTTCGCATCGGAGCTCCCCGGAGAGCGATCGACTGCCACCTCTTGTGGATGGACCGATGCTAATTCAGGGGGGAGGCCATGCAATCTCGCAGGCACTTGGCCGGCGGGTGGGCGGGGTGGATAATGTGAAAAGTTTGGTCCGGCTGCCCGGGCCTCCGGGATTCGTCATCAAGGCCGACGGGGCGGTGCGGCCCGCGGCCGACCGGTTCAAGACGTGTTTTTGAGGGATTTTCCCCATGGCAACCGTTTCATCCCCAAGCGGGGTTGCCGACGCCTCGTCATCCGCTCTGCCCCAGTCATGGACACTCGGCGATCTCCAGCGCCACCTGGGCGACATTTCGGCTGATCGCGTCCGGCTCTTTCCTCTGCCGGGCACAGGCACGGCTGACGACGCCGAAGCCGTGCAGCGGGGCGGAGAGCGGCTGTGCGAGCTGGTGGATGGCGTTCTCGTGGAGAAGCCGATGGGCACGCTTGAGTCGCTGGTGGCGATGGAGGTGGCCTTCGCGCTGCGGCGGTATCTCGAAGACCATCCGCTGGGGGTGGTGCTCGGTGCCGACGGCCTGCTTCAGATCGGGCCGAAGCTCGTGCGCGGGCCGGACGTGTCGTTCATCAGTTGGGATCGGTTTCCCGGACGCACGCTGCCAACGGAGCGGGTCTGGGCGGTCGTGCCCGATCTGGCCGTCGAGGTGGTCTCACCGGGGAACACGCCGGCTGAGATGGAGCGGAAGGTGAACGACTACCTGGCGGCTGGCACGAAGGTGGTGTGGATCATCGATCCCGCCACGCGGACGGCGGTGGTGCAATGGATGGACGATGCTTCGGTGATCGCGAAGTCACTCCTCTCCGCCGACGACACGCTGACGGCCTGGTCGATCCTGCCCGGCTTGTCGGTTCCGGTCGCCACGGTTATGCGGTGACAAGAAGGGCGGAGCCGGTTGCAGCCATCGGCATATCATCTGGCCACCGGCAATTACTCCACCATGTTGGGGACGGCGCGAAACAAACCCAAGCCATAATGCGACGCATAGCCCAACGATAACGGACCTTGGACCCGCACCGGCAAACGAATCCGGAGCCCTAATCCGCTTTCATTTTTCGGTTGTATACCCGCTCGGCTACGGCGCCGCACGTAATGACGGAAAGATTTGGTTAGGTCGGAATCAATCTCCACCTCGACTGCTTCCGGCAGAGATCGCGAGCGAAGCTCGGCGTTCACCTGCGCAGGAATACTGCGGCTGCTCCGCCGGTCAATCGTCTTTGGTGCAATGAAGGGCGTCACGCTTTGCCATATTGTCGAGCCGCCTGCTGGACCGATCAAACCCGTTATGGCATCGCCCATGGCAGACGGAAACGCCCGCAGAACCTCGACGTCACCGGCGGCTGCGACCGCGAGCTGAATTTCGCCCGCTCCACCTTTTGTCCAAGTCCGCCGAAGCGAGCGGATGGCATGCTGGGCGGCTCCACGGAGCCCCATCGCAGCATGAACGAGAACGTGATCGATCCGGCCGTCGTGATCGAGATCGAGCGGCATGACGTGTGCGTGGGAGTGTCCGCACCGCATCGGGACGTTTGACTCGTCCTTACCAGTTAGTTCCGGACACTCCACCCGCAGGCCGCTCCCGAGCCGGCTCACGACTGCGCGGTGGAGCAATTCCGCTTGCGGAAGCGTTCGCGTCACCGAGGGCAGTGATGATCGGTTGCCGCTTACCGTGGTGACTGCCAACAACATAGTCGTTACGGGCTGAATTGATGGGGTTCGCGTTGCCGCCGGCACCCCAACCTGCAATGAATCGCTCCTTCGCCAATAGAGCACGCGCGTAGATCCTGGTGGCTGTGACCAACCATGACCTTTCCACCACGCGGTGTCTTTGGTGAGGCACGATAGCAGGTCTGGTGGATAGGGCGCGAGTGCTTTTTCTCTATCCTTCGACAGTTTTTGGGTTGGCTTCTTCTTCCCCTCAGGAAGCGGCAGCGATGCAAGCGCCATCTCCATTTGCTGGCCTTGCCATTCTGCGTAGTCCTTCGGCGACAAGGCCGCCATCAGCGACACCTGTTCCCAACCGCGGCCGCGCACTTCGCCCTCAACGCAGGGCACTGCATCCCATGCCTCCGGCATGTCGTCGATGAGTTCGGCCTCCAGCCAACTCTCGCTTCGACCCAAATAGCCGAGAGTCTCCACGAGTCGAGTGAGCAGCTCATGCTCCAACGCATCGAGTTCGCACGGCCATCGGATCAGCATCTCTCCGTCGCCGACGTTGGCCCACGTATCGAAGACCAGGGTGGTCTTTTCCTTTCCTTGGCTCAGGGTACCGATGGGCATGTAATGCCGACTGTGAGCCGCACTGGCGGCGGGCAATTGGTAGGACGGCAACACGGAGGCAAGTTTCCCGACAAGGCTGCGCGCGATCGGGGGTATCTCGCTCCATCCGTGATGTGCGAAACCACTGGCAAGCAGAGCGCGGAGCAGTCTCCAGGGGCAAGGCGGCCACTCGATGAGCCCCTCGTTCACGTGGTGGCCCCACGGCGTGGCATGGTAGCGCCCGCCTGGAAACCGGAGATTCAGTGTCGGCATGGCGGGCACCTCAGCCGTTATCGTTTTCGGAGTCGTTCTCGCCATCATCGTCCGACTCATCGTCTTCTGAGGTCTTCGATTTCTTCTCGTCCTTGGCCTTCTTCAGGTCATCCTCAAACGTGACCGTGGTGTGGACCATGAGATCCTTGCATTCGGCGATGGCCGCCTTGACCGCCGCCTCGAGTGCGGCAAGCGACGGAAGCAAGAATCCCGCGGGCCGGACGGCCACCAGGTTGTCTCGACCTACGGGCTCCAGATCGCACGCGGTCCGGAGACGCAGATCACCGTCGAGTAGCTTTCGAATCCGGTACAGCGAGAGAATGACCAAGAGTTGCTCGGCTTTTTTCGGCAAGCCGTAACCGCGAATCTGGGCCAAGTCGAGGTTGATGTGGCAGTCGATCCGCTCAGCGACATACTCGTCGCGGGCAAAGGGCACATTCCCGAAGCCGCTCTTCGTGTCACCAGAAGGGTTGACGTGATCGTTTTTTACACCGCCCGACGCTGCGACGGACGCACCGGTCGCCTCGATGAAAGAGGACAACGCCCTCGCCACTCTCAAGCGACCTCCCGCAAGATCCTTCTTCGCAAGGAAGACGCCATGAACAAGACTTCCGACATCATATTTGAGCAACACCTCAGCAAGCGTCTTCCGATTCACCGGCCCTTCAGCGAGCCCGCCCAAGTCCGCTTTTACCCGGTTGAAGAACGACTTGTCGTTCCCTTCCAGAAGATATGGACTGTTGATCCGATGCGATTCGAGCATCGAATCCGTTAGGAATCCACCCTTGCGGGCGACCGTTACGTGACTGATTCCGTCGAGCGGTCCGACCGGCTTATTCGTTGCCGTATCCCAGCAGGTCGCCTCCATGCGATTTGCCATGCTCTGCGCACTTTCCACCAACAACTTCGTACCGTCCTTGGTTTGGTAGGTAGCTGCACCGAGGCTCGGAAACCCCGTTGGCTGGAAACGATCCCCCTGCACCGGCCTGAGCGGCACAGTCATCAGCAGTCGGTTCGCCGCGTCGAGCGGTGTTAGGTCAAGCATGAACATGTCCTTTCATCGTGGGGTCGAGAATAGCGCAGGATTCGAGGGCGGTGTTACGGTGAATCGGGAACGCGAGTGCTGCCGCCCAACGACGTGCCGTAACTGAATCGGATGTGCCGGAATAGAACGGCGGACGGATGCCAACGGAACGGAGGCGCTGCCGGGCTAGATCGATCGCACGAGCAGGTTCCCCTGCCTGCATGAGCCGCACAATGCGCTCATCGGCAGGGATATCGCGATCACTGCTCAGCGGCCAAGCCAAGCAACACAATCGAAGCGAGAGCCAACTCTCATCGGGGATTTCCGCTGGAGGCGACGCGACGGGACCCACCTCGCCCGACCACTGATCCCATTTGATGGCCATGAAGGCCCGAGCCAAGCCGAGCGCCCGCTCGACATCGACCGCGCCTTGAAGGAAACAAGCGATGTCGGTGAGTCGCGAACCGCACCCGGTAGCCGACACGATCCGCGACCGTCGCTGGCCCTTCTGAGCGGATTCGATGAGGCGCCGTTCGATGATGGACGACAGGTCTCGAAGGGCGTCTCGCCCAAAGGCCACGACTCGCGGATCGTTGACGAGCCGTTTCTCCGCCGTCTTGAATCTCCGCGCCCCCGGCTCCAGCGGCAGGAAATGGTGCCGAAGGGGATCCGATGGTGTGCCCTCGAAATAGCTCGCAGCGGCGCTACCGAGCGCCAACGCAAGCCTGAACTCGGGTGAATCGTTCGCGGCGGCTGCCACCCACTCGGGCCGAAGCGGCGGAATTGGCCCGGCATCAATTCCCGTCCCTGCTGCCTGGAGCGATTCGATGCCCGCCGCCGCCAAGAGTACCGCTTGCCAACGGGCCGGGGTGTCGTCGTGGGTGAGAGCGGCAAAAACGGCGTCAGCGAGCCGTTGCTCGGCTTGGACAAGACGTGCTGGCGAGTTGCCGTCTCGGTTGTGGCGATGAACTCGATCCATCCACACGGCGAGGTCGTCTACAAGATAGGCTCGCGGGTTTTGCTGCACGCTGATTCGACCCAAAGGTACGGCGAGTCTCGATTGCCCATTTCGCTCCAAATAGCCGTAACGCATGTAGGCCTCGACCCCGCGGGCCACCCCCAGTCGACTGATCGCACGAGCAGCATCGATCGACCGCGCCGCGACGTGTCGCCCCAATTGGATTCGCGCTTCTCCGAGCATGGAAGACACGTCCGGTAGAACCGCGGGTTGTCGCCACAACGGCATCCATTGCTCACCGCGCTGAGCGTTTTCGGTTCCGGGTGTTGCATAACCCGCGCTGTGAGGCCGCACCACGAATGGCGCACTCGCTTTGCTCAATGCATTGGGATCGAGTTGCCGAGTTGCCCGTGCTGCGAACAGCACAGCCCCCTCCATCATCAATACGAAATCCCAGGCATTTACGAGATTTCCTCCGTCGAACCCTGTCGAACTATTTGCGCCACCAGCGGCCCCCGGCTGGTACTGACCGATGGCGGCTTGCTCCAAGTGGTTCGTGGATGCCAACCACAGCGAGCCCGTCAGCAGGCCACGAGTTGCATCTCTTGCACCACCGGCATCGGCGGCCACGTCAAAGAGGGCGACGATCTGCTGCATGAAGTTGTTTGTGAAATCCAGTCTTCCGTCGTTGCCGCCCGTTCCCAATAACGACGGATACACCGGCTTTCCTGACTCATCGAAGACTACAGCTGCATCCAGCCATTCGCGAACGCGACCTCGCCACTCATAGACACACTGGCGAAACACTTGTGGCTTTTGCTTCTTGTCTGGCTTGGCTTTTAGTCCCTCCTTCGCCCGGGCCGCGGCTTTAATCGCGAGTCGAAAATCGGCAAACCGCGGGGCGCACGAGGCTGCAATCGCAGTGATCGCCTTACGATTGTCCTTCGGAAAAAACCCGCTACCGCCGTTCCACGGCGAGAGAAGTGGCGTCGGTTCGTATTTGTCCAGGAAAAAGAACTCCAGATCGGTTTTCGACAAGGTGCTCAGCAGGCAGAACCGCTCGCCTTCCCACCATCCCCGAGCCTGCTGGTCGGCCTGTTCACCAACCAGGCGCAGGATGCCAAGAGCCTTCAGATAGTTGGCCAGCGGCGCCGGAGAACATCCCTTGAGCACATGCAGATGAAGCGTCATGCGATTCCCTTCTCAGCCAATGCTGGGTCGTCGGTCATCAGCCGTGATGCCCGCACATCGGCGGCCCGCAGAATCGCCTCGAGGAACGCGAGCGCCGCTGGGCCATACCGGTCAAGTACCCCAATGCAGCGTTCCCGCCAACTGACACCAGTCTGGAAGGACAGCCCGAGGGCAGCCGGAGCAAGCGTCAGCGTAACTGCAGGGATCGGGGGATCGCCGGGGACCAATTCAACACTTGGCAGGACATCCCCTTCCCGAACTCCCCGGATCGGCAATCCGCGTCCATCCCGATCTCTGTAGTCTTGGTCCTTGGGAGCCGGGTGGAGACCGACTCGCACTTTGCCGTGATGGCTAGCGACCAAATACGCCATCAGATCGAACGACTCCGCGGAGCATGCCACGGTCCGGCGAATGAGCGACGATGTGTTGTCAAGCGGGTTTTTGTCGGGCACGGGCTGATTCATCTGTTCGAGCAGAGCGACCCATGGCCCGAGCAGGGCGTCGTGAGTCGGCGCGTACGTCTGGAGGATCGAGAACAGGCCGAGGACGCTTGCCAGTTCGTGCCGAAACGCTGGACGCGATTCGCTGTGGTCCAGGAACCGGTACATGTCGGGAGGCGATCGCCAGGCATTTATCGGTCCTTTGGCAAGATCCTGCCGATCCGGTGGCCTCGATCCTCGGATCGCGCCTTGAAAGGCGGGATGAGACTTTCCCCAGTCGTGCCAACAAGCCGCCAGATCCAAATGATTGCGAAGGTCAGATGATAATCCGATGCAGTCCACGATATCGCGGACGCACGCGCCGACTTCTTGTGAATGGCACGCGATCGTCTTCCACGGGTTGCAGCTCAACTGCTCGCCATCTTGCCGATCGTCGGCCGCGCCGAGTGCCACTGCCGCCGGAGATGGGATCGCATCGACCACAACTGGAACGGTTTCGCTCGCTTCTGCGTCGAACCCTCGGTCTGCGCGATATCCGCCGCACTGAGCCGCCACGCAAACCACGCGACCTGGTAGGAGTGCCGCCCTGGTCGCCTCGATCCACGTTCCATCCAACCAATCCCACACCCACGCGCGCATCCTGCTTCGAAGCTTCGGCTTTTTGGCGGTCTTGGTTTCAGGGCCACAGAGCCAGTCTCGAGCGATAAGAAATGGGACCGGACACAGCTCCCGCCGATGCGGCTGACGGCCGGGCTGGGGGGGCGAGTCTGCGTCAACTGCATCCCAAAACACCTGCACATCGCGTTCATCCCCTGATCGAATGAACCGGCTGATATCCAGATCCGCGCCCGTCAGATCGGGTGTCGTGTCGAAAAGTTCATCGAACTCCTTGCGCACGATCAGGTGGGAAGGGGAATACGAAAAGAGGCGACCCCTCGCTGACGCATCGAGTCCCTCTTCATGAGTATCGAGCGAACGAATCCCGACGTCGTTCATTCCTTGGATCGCGTCCCAAGCACTGCCCAGCTCTCCGGGCTGGTAGGGCGCCGTCTGCTTTTCATCTCGGCCCCGATCGACGACAAGCACGCGTCCATTTCCGCCATATCTCGCGCAGCGGCCGAACCGCTGTACCAAGCTGGGCCATGGCGCGAGTTCCGTCACGAGGCATCCGGCCGATATATCGACTCCGGCTTCTACCACTTGAGTCGCGACGATGATTCGATCGACATCGGGGGCACAGGCCTCCCGCGAAAGGAATCGCGATCGCCAGCCTTCTCGCTCCTCGGGACGAAAGCGGCTGTGCACCAACTCCAATCCCGCGGATCGTTCGGCGTTCCGCAAGGCATCAAAGGTCTTGCATGCCCGCTGGACGGTGTTGCAGACGACGAGCGTCACCTTGCCGAACTCGCCGTCGTTCAGCGAGCCGTGGTGTTCGAGGATCCGCCTCGCGAACGCCGGATGATCGTCGTGCGTGAATGCACAAGTCTCAACTGATTTTGGAATGTCCCAAAGACCACCAGAGCGTGCAGCTGCGGGAACAGTGCATTGTCGCTTGGTCCACGCGGGATGGTGGTGGTCCGTGTCAACGCTTCGCAACCAATCGGGCTGGAGCGTCGCGCTCATCCACCATGTGTGGCATGGCCGCAAGTGCTTTCCACCGTCATCATCTCGGAAAGCCTGAATCTGTGCGGATGTCGCCAGCCCGACATCCATCAGCTGAACTTCATCCATCACCCAGAGAGCGTCTTGGTTCAGCAGGCCGAACTCCATTGGCCAACGGGCGCGCCCACTGGCGTAGCCGCGGTTCAACGCCCGCGAAAGCAGCATGTCCTGGGTCCCGATGATGACCGCAGGGCGTTCCGGGTAAAGGAACCACTCGGAACTATCCTCCCCGCCCATCGCGATGTGGATTGTCGGTCGGACCGACTCATCCATTCGCGATGCCAGTTTCCGGGCTTCTTCAACCGTCTGTTCGACGAGCACACGCATCGGCAGACACCAGACCAACCGGCGAGGCCAGTTCTCATTTTCCTTCTGGAGGCGGTGAAAGCTCCAGGCAGCAAGTACCCCGTCGGTCTTACCGAGTCCGGTAGGGATACGGATCAAGCGAGTGCGGCAGGCGTCGTCAGCGGCCAGTTCGTCTTGCCAAGGGCGAGGCGAGGCATGACCAGTGATCGTTTGAAACCAGCGATCAAACGTTGAGCTAGTCATGGCGAGGATGCCCACAGGAGCAAAAGTGATCGTGTCGATCAAAAAAACGGGGGCGAAAGTCATGCATCGCTTCGCGACTTAAGTCGATGCGGTTTTCGCTGGTTTACTACTTCCGGCACTTCCTCCGCGACGTGCAACGGGGTGGCCACATACCGTCTTTCCGCCGCCGCGGTCCGCGGCACGGCGGATTTAGGCCACCCGCAAATCATCGCCGATTAGGTGGACAACCTTGGTCCAGCACCTAAGTTCCGTGCCCGCAACGTATTGCGGGAATGGAGAACGTCCGTGCACCAATGGCGCGTCCTCATCCGGGCTCGCGCTGGGCCGTTTCCTATGCGCGCCGCGGTGTCTCAAGATCAGCGGAAGTGACTCACCAGACCCCCCGTGCGCGGCGTCATTTCCCCCCCCAGCGCCACCGGGGCGGCTCCCCCTTCCACCAGCAGATCGCGATCATTGCCACCGTCAGACCGACGACTCCCACCGTGAATCCCGGGCTGTTGTCCACGGGCGGAAAAACGACGCTCAAGGCGGTCAGCAGGCCGATGAAACAGCCCATCACCACCCACCCCTGCCACGCGCACGGCAACCCCCAGCCCCAGC
>SXGQ01584836.1_pt1 | contig 11572 bp, 21 predicted proteins | sample 3178371 | NCBI WGS metagenome assembly SXGQ01 (sample SAMN11356859, study PRJNA531348) | freshwater metagenome | isolation source: freshwater sample F1-20 | place: China: Fuxian Lake, Yuxi | collected 2017-12-25 | reverse complement strand
AGGGCGAAGCATTACCTTCACTAACAAGAAGTCTAAGAACAAGCCGACTCCCAGACCAAAGAAAAACCAAAACGCACTGTGTTCCATTATGTGAAATCCTCCAGGCTGCAGTCTAACAAAGAAACAATTCTGCTACTCGCTGGTAATAACGTCATCGGTTAATGCTTGCGCTGAGCAGTACGGGCAGTGCGTATAGACAAGCCGTTCAAAGACTGTGCTACACCAGAAACACTCCACTACTGTGTTCGACTCTTCAGAACTCAACGGTTACCCCTTTTTCTTTCTTATACCCAGGCCGCTATTTGCGCTCGCCGCTTTTTACTTTTTGGTAACTCCCACGCCGTTATTCAATTTGACTTGATGTTATTTTAATACTAGACTGTGCTTCAGCACCGTCTAGTAATAAAATATGAAACTCTGAAAGTAAAGCGGTTGCTTCATTAGCGCGAGCCGTTGCTCTTACATGCGCTTGCCTGTCCGTTGCTAGTTCGATGTCTTCTACGCAGCGTATAGCGTGCTCGGTTGCTAACTCCACCAAATTGTCTATAGTCACTTTTACTCCCGTGCCGCTGTATCTTCAATTACAACTATCGGTTCAGCATCAACAATTTTTGTTTCTGGGTCTGCGGTTTCGATGGAATACAAAGCGGCAGTCCTCAACTGCTCAAGCCGTTGGGCAATAACCTCATGCGGTTGAAGTCCTGTGTGCTCAACCTCCACATTTACCTCTACTCCACCACGCACGCCGGCCCTGTCAAGAATCTCTGTTGCCGCCTTGAGCCTAACTGGCTCTGACTGGGCATCCATCATTAGTTCTTCCATAACCTCGACAGCGTAAGGTGCACTCTGAACAATTTTCTGACGTGCCCGTTCGATGTCCCCTCCTGGTTTCCTTGCAAACTTCAGATGGTATCTACAAGCACCGTCATCCTTTAGGCGACCTGACGACCACATTAGACATCTGATACCGTCAGACTTGACAACTTTACATCTTTGTGGTAAGCCTTTAGGTGCACGCCGTTGAGAAACGGTTCCCTCGTCTTGTTCTTTGATGTAAGCACGGGTAGCAGCAATCACCCACGGTGGGGTCATTTTGCAGGCCGCTTCGTCGATGACCAGGTCCAAGCCTGTCAAGAAGTCTGAGTTGTTGTTAGTTGGGTCGGTTAGCAGCGGACGCCGTTCGGCAAAATTCACAAGCCGGCGCTCGCGGAGAGATTCTTTAGAGCGAGCCGAGATTAGGCCCGTTGAGTGTCCCAGTTGGTCGTAGACGTAGTCCCAGGTCAGGTTTGCCGCTCTAAGTATCTGGCGGTTCTCAAAGGTGTCATCACAGACGCCACGGTCAAACTCAACCACACCAAACTCTGTCAAATCAGGGCGAAGGTCCAGAGGAGTCAGCAAATCTGGCAGGCCAGCCTCTTTATCTTCGGTCTCGTCAATTTCCATTGTTTTTACTTTTTGCTTTCTAAGAAAAAAGGTTTGGCCCCCCGTGGCATTATTTTCATCATATTTTTAGCGTAGGGGGGACAAACCAATCTATGCGGTTATTTAGTTGCTTTCTTCTTTGCGGTCTTGGCTGCTGCGTCAAGTTTCTTGCCCGCCTCTTTGGCTGCGGCTTCTGCGACCCTACCGAAGGCTGGGTCTTTTTTATTGAGCCAGCGAAGGGCGGTTGGGATTACGGATGCCCAGAGAGCGTTGGCTACCAAGAGCCATTCTGCCTGACCAAATGCTAGAGGGGATGCGATTCCACTTGTTTGCGTCACAATCATAACTGCGCTGATTACCTGACCTACGAGGTTTCGTAAGTAGGACTCGAGTGCTGCTTTGTTCATGGGAACTGCTTTCCGCGTACTTGTAGGAAAAAGTAAAATTGCAGTACGCTTCAATAGCAGACATTAGCAGATATGATGCGAAAAGATTTTTGCGAATTCGCTGTTTTAAGGTATCTCTTTACTTAACAAGAACATCGGTTTGTGTGTAAAAATAAGCCTAAATTAGGGGTTTTATTATAACTAAAAGAGGCTTTTATTTTTATTTATAAAGTGCTTTTAATTTCTGTTTTTGGACTGTCATACTTCTGATGCCAACACTTTTTACAGATGAAACCATTGAGTTCTTTTTCGTACAAGAAACTCACTCTTACAGGTATTTTTGCGCCACACAACTCGCAAAGAACTTTCTTATGATTTGTCGTCATCAACCTGTTCTTCCCTTGGAGGAATAGGAAATGGTCTTTTGAAATCTCTATGGTCTTCTGATAACGGTTTATAAGAATCATCTCTTATTATATCTATTACTCGTCTTAGACCCAATGTATATAATGATTTATCTTCTTCACCAAAAGACTTTTCCCAATCGCGGATAAGTGTTGCTATATGAAAGACCAAATCTGAATCTTTCTTATCAACAACTTCTTCTATAAATTCTTTCAAATCAGGAAGTGCATCGGGCTTTACGTTGCCCAACATGGCTTGATTTTGTAGGTGATTCATAAGGATTAGTTTCATCTCTTCGTTCTTCATTAGGACAACCTACCATTTTTGTTTAGTTTGAAATAGCAATCTGAGCAAAGTAAAACATCCATTCGATTATCCATAGATTTATCGTGTTCTACTAGCAGACCAGTCTTGCTGACCAAAGTTGGAACAAGGCTGGAGTTGCTTCCACAAGTAACACAAACTGCTGCTTCTTCAATCCAATTGAAAGAGCCACCCTTCTCCATAAGCCCATTGATACCTTGGGATAAGGCGTGTGATGGTCCGTTACCCTTAGAGAATCTAATAAAAGGATTTAGGTTAGTTGTAGTTATGACTGGTCGGAACTGGTCGCAATGGCAGAACCTAGCGTTAGGCTTACAACGCATTCCTGTTTGCTTTTTCTTGTGTCTAGAATAACTGTGCCCACAGACGCAGATTTCTCTAGAACGACGTTTATCTTTACCAGCATTTAGTTTTTCACTGGTCTCTAAAAGTTCTTCAGATGAGAACCCAAACTTAGATAATGCTTTGGCATTCTCTTCTGAACTAGGGTTTTGGGAATTGGTCTCCACCAAAGTCTCTCCTCATCTTCTCGACTATGTCTTGAAACTCTTCTTCGGTTTGAATCTTTTTATGGATATGAGATAAAAACTCTTCCATCATCAACCTGTTTTTTCTACGCTGTTTCATTTGTATATACCCGTAGGTAGCAAGGTTCATCATAAAAACTATAAAACCTATAACTACAACATCTAATACTTTCAAGGAGAAGAAATCATTAATCGTCATCTTCCACCTCCAACTCTTCTACAACTCCAATTTTCACTAAATGATGATAAATAGCATTTGCATCCTTTAGCGCAATCTCTGTCCACTTTTCGTAGTCATCCCCGACAGGCAACCTATTTGGAAACCACCACTTCATCAACGCTATAACCATTTCTTCTATAAGCGCATTACTTTCTATAATAGGATTTTCGTTTTCGTCTTTAGTCATTTGTTGGTCCTTTCCAAAATTCTGGTAAATCTTCTGGTGTGCAGGCAGTCATAAGTGTTTTACATTTATAGCAATGTCCATCAGTTCCCCACATCACTATCGTGTATGAGTCCTTACAGAACTTCACTGGTAAAACAACCCATGTCTCTCCACATGCAGGACAGACAGGGCTTGGTAGTCCTCTCATGTCCATCTCTGGAAATTCGTCGTTACTGTTTTGCATCTTTTTGTCCTTCGCTATTAGCATTTAATCTACACCCTATTTTTCTATCTGTCTATCATCCTATCACCCTATTTTATTTTTATTGTAACTGTAACAATCACTTTCCTCAATAATTGAATTATACTATAAGAATTCTATCAAAATGTATAATTTCTATTTACCACTATCAAAACCCTTAACGCGTGACGCACTCCTTAAGAGTCTCTGGATTTTATAGTGGTAAATACACGAATACAACGATACTTTGATAGAAATGATACCCTGTTTTATTATACTAATTCTCTCCAACAAAAAATAATTTCTATTGGCAATAGAAAGTTTTTTATTCAAAATACACAAGTATCAAAGTATCAAAGTATCAAAGTATCATCAAGAAACTGCTCTAAAACTTGACAAGTTGATTTCCAGCATAACAGAAAAAATAACACTTTGTAAGGTAAGTGCACCAGGTAGGACTTGAACCTACGGTATCCGAATTATGAGTTCGGGGCCTTAACCAACTTGGCTACTGGTGCTTAGGCAATTGAACGCTGAACATAACCGCCTAAAGTTCAGCACGTTCAAGCGTTCAAAGATTTAGAGAGATAGTCCAGACTCTTTATGATGAGTGACTCGAACAGTTCGATTTACCATCACTCTATGACCATTCCTCTTGGCGTTGATACACCACGACAAATCCTCACCTACATAGGTAGGATTACCTGACCAATCTATATTCTCTATGTTAAAGTAAGGTCTGTCCATTTTCTCAAAGACCCCCGCTGCCACACATAGAAACCCAAATCCAACTGCCCAAGTCTCAATAACTTCTTGACCTTCAGCAACATACCGCAGAAAGTTTTGCTTTGTATGCCATCTAGGAATTTCGTCTTCGTCTAGATAGAAAGCACATAATTTGCCTTTTTCGTCGGCAGCATAGACCCCAGAGATAATCGGTTCTCTACTTTCGTAAAGTTCTAGGAAGTCTTCTGGTGTCCAAGATATATCAGAGTCAATCCAAAAGATTTTATTATATGAAATCCCCTGAAGTATTGGTTTAGGCTCAAAACCAGAGGACTCGTCCATAACAACTGAATCAGCCAGAACAGTCGCTTCTCTAGCATAGGGAACATAGGAAGAGTATTCGCTGGCAAAACTCCAAGAAATATTTTTATCTTCAAGCATTTTTATAGTGTGAATTAGGCTTTTTACATAAGCACTTTTCATTGAACTTCCTGGTGTTGCTATAACGACATCTCGGTGTGTTTTCATAACCCCATCCTAATACTCTGTTAAGGTTTATCCATGGACGAGATGGATGTTTTGGATTTTACATGCGACTGGGACAAATGTCCATCTCATCTTATTGAAGGCGCTAGAGGCGAAGAATTCATAACGGTTATAGAAAAAGAAAACGTTAGGTTCTTCTACTCAACAGATTGTCTTGCTCTATGGGCAGGAGGGTTTCCTGTAGGACATTTAGTCACAGGCAGAGAGGTCAAGTAGTGATACCTGAAGAAACCGCATGGGCTATTGCTAGAAAAATAATGGCAGATAGAGGTTGGAAAAAGAAAGACAACCCTTTAGAGTTTGAACTAGATAGAGAAGATAGCCAGATAGTCTTGATAAAAGAAGACATAGTAGACATACTTTCATACCTTGATAGAGAAGGCTATACCCTTTATAGAGATACTAGAAAGAAAAAACAATGAAAGATTGTAAAGTTTGCGGTCCATACGCACTATCAACTTGTAGTCTTCGCGACAAGGAATGTCCCTACAGAGACATAGACACGGAGAAAAATTAAGTGACTGAGATGACTAGCGTAGGCGTTGATATGACTGCTGTTATGGAACTAAAAGAATTAGATGATTTTATATATGACATTTACATATCTGGACCAATGACTGGACTACCAAATTTTAACTACGATGCGTTCAATGAAGTAGCACAAAAAATTCGTATTTTAGGATTGTCGGTTTTTAATCCAGCAGAAGTTTTTTCTGGAAGAACTGATTTAGATAAAAAACATTATATGAGAGCAGACATTGCTGCGGTAGTAAAAAGCAAAATGCTTGTTCTTTTGGAAGGTTGGGAAACTTCGTCTGGGGCTCAACTAGAGGTTGAGGTTGCTAAAGCATGCGGAATAGAGTGTGTTGGCGTAAAGCGATTTTATAAAATGGTAGGTAGAATACTCAAAGACCTTGAGACAAATAAAATACAACCTATGCAGTTCAAGCATCTGCAAGAGAAAGCGATGAGGAAGTAATAATGTGCGACAACGTTGCGGTGCGCTGGTCCGAGTATGATGAATTTAGAACAAAGATAGAATACGAAACTAGAAATAAAATATCAGAAAACCTTCAAACTTTAATTGCCACTGTAAAAGAATCTGGCATCTCTAATCATTTTTATGCAGGCTTACTGCTTGCTAACTCTATTGTTCTTAATATTAGTTCAGATGCTCAAATGGAGTTGGACGAATCGGTTCAATTACCGCTGGGATAGGCTGCTGTATCATTCTTCTCTAGGGTTACCTAGACAATTTTTAGTGTCCATTTTATTTACAAAATTATTTGAAAGGTAATCTCTATGTCTAATTCTTTTTCTTTCCGTCTTTCAGAAGACTTTGTAAATGGTTATAAAGATAAAAAAGCACCGTTTGGTTATAGAGATGCAGCAGGAAACTCTGTTGGTGAAATTACTTTTTTAAGAACTTACTCTCGTAAAAAAGAAGATGGAACAAAAGAGACCTGGGTTGATGTTTGTGAGCGTGTTATCAATGGAATGTATTCATTACAAAAAGACCACTGCAAAACGAATCGTCTTCCTTGGTCAGACACTAGAGCAGCAGCATCAGCAAAAGAAGCATTTGAACGTTTATTTAATTTGAAGTGGACACCTCCAGGACGCGGTCTCTGGGTAATGGGAACAGACATTGTAAACAAGCAACGCAACTCTGCTGCACTACAAAATTGTGCTTTTGTTTCTACAAAAGAAATGAATAAATTAGACCCTGCTCGTCCTTTCGCATTTCTTATGGAAGCATCAATGCTTGGTGTTGGTGTTGGATTTGACGATAAGGGTGCTGATAAAGACTTTACAATTTACGAACCGACATTAGGAGACGTATATGCCATTCCAGATACCCGCGAAGGATGGGTCGAATCAACAGCAACCCTCATCAATTCTTACCTCAAACCAGATTCGAAGGCTCCACTATTTGATTACAAAGAAATCCGCCCAGCAGGGGCTCCAATTAAAACATTCGGAGGAACAGCAGCCGGAGCAGAACCACTAATCAAACTTCACAATTACATAAATAAACTATTCAAAGGTCGTAAAGGTGAAAAGATTACTCGTAGGGATATTGCTGATATTGGCAACCTTATTGGCGTATGTGTTGTCAGTGGCAATGTCCGTCGCAGTGCTGAGTTACTTATTGGTCGTATTGATGATACTGAGTTTCTAAATCTAAAAAACTCTGAAGTATTTCCAGAAAGAAACTCTTACGACCCAAATAGTCCAGGTTGGGCATGGATGTCTAATAATTCTGTAGAGGCAACTGTTGGAGCAGACCTTGGTCCTATTGTCGAAGGTATTTCTCGCAACGGAGAACCTGGAGTTATTTGGTTAGATGTATCTCGTAAATATGGTCGTCTTGCTGACCCAGCAAATAATAAAGACCACCGCGTTGCTGGCTACAACCCTTGCGCCGAGCAATCATTAGAATCCTATGAAATGTGCACACTAGTTGAGACTTATCTAAATAGACATGAATCTCTTGAAGACTACAAGCGCACACTTAAGTTTGCTTACCTCTATGCAAAAACTGTAACTCTTCTTCCTACCCACTGGGAAGAAACAAACGCAATTATGCAGCGCAATAGACGCATTGGAACTTCTATGTCAGGAGTTGCTAATTTTGCAGATAGAGTTGGATTACCAACACTACGAGATTGGATGGATAGTGGATACGAAACTATTCAACAATACGATGAAGTTTACTCAGAGTGGTTAGGCATTAGACAATCAATCAAGACAACTACTATCAAACCTTCAGGAACGGTTTCAATTCTTGCAGGCGAAAGTCCAGGGGTTCACTGGACTCCAGGTGGCGAATATTTTAATCGTGCTATTCGTTTTTCAAATCAAGACCCTATGCTTGAGTTATTTAAGATGGCTCAGTATCGAGTAGAACCAGCAGTTGAATCTCCAGATACAACTTCAGTTGTATTCTTTCCAATTAAGTCTGATGCTAAGCGAAGTGAAAAAGATGTATCTATCTACGAAAAAGTTTCACTAGCAGCGGTTGCTCAGCGTCATTGGTCAGATAACTCTGTATCAGTAACAGTTTCATTTGACTCTGAAAAAGAAGCGAGCGCTGTCGGAACTGTTCTTCATATGTATGACGGACAACTAAAAACTGTTTCTTTCCTACCTATGGGCAATATGGTTTATCCACAACTACCTTACACACAAATTACCCCCGAGCAGTATGAGGAAGAAGGAATTAATAAATTGTTCCCTATTGACTTTTCAGGTGTTTATGCGGGACTTGCATCTGATGCTATCGGTGAGGCATACTGTACTACTGATGCTTGCGAGGTGAAACTTATTAAGGAAAATCAGTGAAAAACAAACTATTACTATCTTTTATAGTTATTGGTTTGGCTTATATTGGTTTTTCTTTTTTAGGTAAGTCCGAAAGCAATTGCGTTAATTTATATGTTGATTTTGGTTCGCTAAATGCTGAAACAAAAATAGAGAAGTGCATAGATGTCTCTGCTGATACAAACGCATTAAAGTTGCTAGAGATGGCTGGATATACAACAGAAGGCACACAGAAGTATGGCGCTTCTGTTATTTGTAGACTCAATGGTCTTCCAGATAAATCTGTAGAGTCTTGTGAAATAATGCCACCAGCAGACGCTTATTGGGCTATTATAGTAAAAGAAAAGAAACTACTTCCACTCTTTAATGAGTGGGGGTGGGCTCAAACAGGAATCAATGAAATTTATTTATCTAAAGGCGACTCTTTAGGTTTAGTCTTTTCTACAAACGAAACTCTAAAATGGCCTTGATGCTAAAAAGTAAAAGCAAAACTTCTGCTCAACTTATTCTTCAACTAGCAACAACTTTGTTTTCTATGTATATCTGCTACAAACTTGGCGTAAGCATCTGGCGCTCTATGACTGGACACTGATGGTTCGTTTAACTCGTATCTATACAAAGACTGGCGATGATGGAACTACAGCACTTGGTGATAATTCTCGTACGTCTAAAACTGACCCACGCTTAGAGGCATTCGCAACTGTTGATGAGGCAAACTCAAATATCGGTGTAGTAATTTCTACAGCATCAGAATCAGAAATAACTAAAATACTTGTAGTAATTCAAAATGACTTGTTTGACGTTGGTGCTGATTTATGTACTCCAGTTGTTGATAGTCCAAAATATGAACCTCTAAGAATCACAGAAGAGCAGATAACTTGGCTAGAGTCTATGATTGATGAATACAACGCATCTCTGGCTCCACTCCAATCATTTATTCTTCCATCAGGCACCCCAATGAGTGCTCAACTCCATGTGGCTCGGACAGTTGTTCGTAGGGCAGAGCGAGAGACTTGGAGAGCAATTAGTCAGTTTGGAGCAGGAGTAAATCCTCTCACAGCCAAATACCTCAACCGTTTGTCTGATTTGTTGTTTGTACTTGCTCGGTGGTCTAATCAAGAAATAGGCGATGTGCTCTGGGTTCCAGGGAAGAATCGTGCTGTAAAATCGTCTTCCTATTAGACAAGGAGCGGGGCACATGGCAGTAGAACACAAGCACATTCTTATAAACGCTAGAGTGAATAATCCTCTAAATACTTTTGATGAAGCAATAGAATTTTTGACTGCTCTTGTAGAAAAAGTCGGAATGAAAATACTCATGGGACCTTATGCTTCGTATGTAAATGTTCCTGGAAATCAAGGGGTTACTGCCATTGTGGGGATAGAAACTAGTCATATTGCTTTCCATGTATGGGACGAAGAGAGCCCAGCGAAACTCCAGTTTGATTTATACACTTGCGGAGCCTTGGACAAAGACGTTGTCCTTCAAGCGGTAAACAGAAAATTTGACGTAGTAAGTGGGGATTATCGAATATATGACCGAGAGACAGGCTTTGTGCTGTTAGAAGAAGGAAGTTTCTAAAGAAATAAGCATTTGTTTTCCCGTCTAAAATAGACCTTTAGGCGAGAGGAAATATAATGAAATTTAAGGCTAAAGTGTTGTCGGTATTGCTTCTTGCGCTTTTTTCCTTAACGGGCTGCGGTTATGACGGCGTTTATAGATATCCCTGCCAAGACCCCAACAAATGGGAAACGGCAGAATGTAAACCACCAATTTGCAGTGTGTCTGGAACCTGTCCGATAGACTTGGTAGGAGAAGACATTTTTAATGGTGTCGAAGAAGAAAAGGAGATAGAGACCAACAATGAGTAGACAAAAATATACTTCATCAGAACTTGACGCTCGTCTAAAGTTCGCGCTTGGACTCATTCTTGGAGTTATTTTGCTCTGCACAGCGATTGGTATTTTGTATGGACTTTTGTTTGTAACACAACCAGTGAACGCTCAATCCGAGAATGACAAAATGTTTTTCAATGTTTTAGGTTCGATTGCAACTTTTATTACGGGAACCTTAGCGGGAATTCTTATTGGCAACTCTGGCGCTAAAGATATTATGAGTGCACAGTTGGCTAATAAAGAAATGGACGCCAAGAACACACAGGCAGATAAAAAACTAGAAGCAGAGATTGATGCTACAGCAGCCCGCTTAGCAGCAAAACCAGCCGGCGCAATGCCAGAACCACAACCAGTCGATACCGATTGGGATAAGGAGTAAAGACATGGGAACACTTAAAGTGCTAGCAGAACAAGCAGCAAAGTTGGCAGCAGAGAAGAAAACAAAAGCAGAAGCAGAAAAGCCAAAAGAGACTGAAAAGAAATCTTTTGATTCTGTTAAAAATTCTTTTAAGTCAAAGGACGAGTAACATGTGTGCAACATGCGGATGTGGCAAAGGCGTTCCAAAGCCAAAACCAACAAAGAAGCCAAAAGGCAGATAGACAAACACTCTTGTAAGGGAGAAAAATAATGGCTGACAAAAATGGCGATGGAATTGTTTACCATCGCTCGGACTGTAGTCCTGGCTATGTAAGGTCTTATGGCGCAGGTGGAGACTGGCCCGGTTCAGTCTGTGGCACTTGGGGACTTACTGATAAAGCAATACAGTACATCCACGACCATCCTGAAATAAATCATAGATTTGAAGATATTGCGGCTATGACGCTTGAGCAAGAAGTTGCACCAGGAATAATTGACTTTGGAAAAAACGTAGAGAGTGGACTTAAAGAAGGTTATCAAATAGTAGAAGCGGGCGTAATTGACGCGTATAACTGGGTGGATGCAAACGCTTGCAACATAGCAGTTAGCGCAGCAATTACTGCAGGTTGCGTTGCTTTATTTACACCAGCACAACCTCAAGGTGCTGCAACATCAACTACTTTATCTGGTATGGCACAGCCACTTCTTTGGGCTACAGACAAGGCAGTAAAGGTAGCCGTAGTAGCAGCAATGAGCACAGTTATAAAAGATGCGTTTTTATTGATACCAGAGGTTGCAAACAGCATCGATGAGACGTTGCTATACAACATAATTTCAAACTGTCTGGCTGCAAGCCTAGACTCAGCAGCGCTCTGGGCAACACCAGCAGGTGTTGGTATCGCAATTGGAGCAGCATTTGCACCTGTCATTGCAGACTTAATATGCAACAAAACCTGCCCTGAAGGATTTACCAAAGCGTTTGGTGCGTAAAGGAGAACACGATGGCAGACCAAGGAACAGCAGCACGTCTT
>SXGQ01039699.1_pt1 | contig 11572 bp, 11 predicted proteins | sample 3178371 | NCBI WGS metagenome assembly SXGQ01 (sample SAMN11356859, study PRJNA531348) | freshwater metagenome | isolation source: freshwater sample F1-20 | place: China: Fuxian Lake, Yuxi | collected 2017-12-25 | reverse complement strand
GGCAAAAGAAATCTGAAAGTAATGGAGCGCTACCCCGCGGCAAGCGCCGAGCGCCTAGCACTGGAGGAACACGCCAAACTTCCCACACTCTGGTCGGGCTTCATTCAATGCCTGGCAAAAATGGGGGAAATTGTGCCTGCTTCCGCCCTACAGCGCGAGGCAACCGCCGCGACAATTTCAGATCCAGAACTGCAAGAACTGCTGCTGCGCGTGTACCACAAGCCCGGTCCGCTTCGTGGAATGTGCGAAATGTTGGTTGACTTTGACGAGGGAATTCAAGAGTGGCGCTATCGACATGTGAAGATGGTTGAGCGAACCATTGGCACAAAAACTGGAACGGGCGGATCTTCCGGCGTGGACTATTTACGCGCCACACTTTTTCAGCCAAGCTTTCCCGACCTTTGGGAAATTCGCTCGCAACTTTAACGGAATGAACTTCCCGCGGCGTTGGTCACGCGCACGCGGCCATTGTCTAAATCCCACACCGCGGCCTCGGCTTTGATGGGCGAACCCTTGCCTTTTTGCATGATGGTGATGGTTCGACCCGCCCGCGCCGAAAGCGTCGCCACTTTAGTTCGTAAGTCGTAATCAAACGCGTCGCACTCCACATCCACATCCGGCGTCCTTACAAATACCCTTCCAAGCGCCCGAATTCGCAACAATTTCACCGGCGCCCCGAAATCAACCGGCGTCGCCTCTGTGGCGTCCGCTTTCACTGGCGCGGCCTCCGAACGCTCCACGGTATTTTCCAATTGATCCGCCGTTAGTGTCAATGTGTCTTGCGCGCGCAATCCAGCGTGTATCAATTCAACACCTCCATCAAGCGTGATGCGGTAGCGCGAGTTGCCTTCCCGCTTCATCACCAGGGAAGTTTCCCAAAGAAATCGCGTCGAACCGCGCGCGTCAAACAATGATGGCGCGGCGGCCTTGGCTCCATCATCGTCGCGGTCAAATATCAACATGGTGCCGCCCGTTGGAACATTCGACTCGCCAGTGATCACATTGTGGATCACCTCGCTGGACATCAAGCGAAACAAGCGCGGCTCATCGGTGCGATCGTCGCGGCCCCAACCGCGGCTTTCTATTCGAACTTCGCCAAGTCCATGAATTTCTTGCAGCGAAGAAGTTTCAGAACTCAGTCCACTGCGTTTGGCGGCGTCGCCCGCTTGCTCCAAAGCATTGGTGTCGCGGCCCAAAGTTAAAATGGCTTGATTTGCCGTGAATTGATCCAGTTCACGCACGGTGCGATCCGCGGATGCGCGAACATTGCCGCGCACATCAAGTGTGGCGCGGCCAACTTTATCTTTCTCATACTTGAATCCCTCATTCCATAACGCCTCCATTTGCGGCTTCTCTGGAATCACGGGACGATCAACTGGGTGCGCCGCGGAATCAGAAATGGCCTTGGGCCAATATCGAAAACGGCCAACGCCAGGCGCGATGGCCGTGCCGGAATCCTCGTCCACCGTGAGTTCATTCATCACATCGGCGACAACATTTCCGCGCACCAACAATAAATCTGGTCCGCGCAACGCGACACGCTTGGCGGGAATATCCGCGTCCATTGTGGTGGCCCACAAACGCGCGTCCTCGGCCAGCAACGCTTGCACCGCGCCCTTGGATTGCACAACCGACAACTCCATATTTTCAGTTGCGGAATCTTTTCCAACCACGGGACGGAAAGAGCAATCCAGCGAGTCGGTCCATAGTCGCTGCCCCTTGTCTTGCGCCTCCACTCCTCCAGTGGCCAGCAATCGCTTGGCCTTGGAACTTCCATTTTCAGTTTGCTCCATGGATAGATCGATCGTCTTGGCCGACAAACTTGAACCTTCCGGCTGGCGAATCGCCATCGCGCCGCCGTCGGCAAAAATGCGTTCCACGGCCGATCCCTTGCCGGTTTTGAAACAATTCACCAACAGTCTCTGGGCCACCATGCGAACCTCCTCGGCGTCGGCGTTCACGTCGCCATTAAAATCCGCCTTGTACAGCTTGTTGGAATTTTCTCCCGGCTCAAATTCCAAATCAACCGACTTGGTCCATTGAATGCGAACCGTGCGCGCGCTTGCCCCCAAATCTGGCGGCCCCACGATTGCATTTGACGGATCACCACTTTGAATCGCCTGACGCGCGGCGTTTGGTGCGGAGGCCATGGCGCCCACCGCGGCATCACCGCTTCCAATACGCATTCGCCCAGCGCCTTGCAAATGTCCCTGACCGGACTTGCGCGCAAGATCAAACGCTTGGCCCTCAAGATCCAGGCGCGGGCTGACAAGTAAAAATGGTTTGTTGGCGTAGCCGCGCAACGACACCATCTCAGTTCCCGTTTGATAACGCATGCTCCCGCAATCAATGCGCGCCTGGCTTTTTTCATCGTACAACTTGGCCGGCATTCCCTCTATGTCAAGTCTGACATCGTCGGAATTGGGCAACTTGTCCGCCGCATCCGTCACCACCGTCATGACCAAACGTCCGCGATACTGAATTTGAATGTGATCAGGCTGAACCTCCGCAGCGGACATTGCGAATATCAAAGGCGACACGCGCCAGTCCACGCTTGATGTCATGAACTCGTCCGGAGCCTGCCCTGATGGCATTGGAAATGCGCGCGTGAGATTCTGCCCCACGGCGTCGCTTTCCATGCTGAAAATGATCGCAAGTCGATCGCCATCAATTCGGGTGTTGCCCTCGGTTGAGGTTCGAAACACGCGCACGTCGTTCTCCAAAATTAATTTATAAAAACGCTTGGACGCCGCGGGATCAACCTTGGACGCAGAATCGATCTGGGCAACTTTGGCGGGAGTTTTTTTGGCCACCTCGGCCGTGCTTGCAATTTCCGTAGGCGTTGACGCGGCCATTGGTTTGGCAGGCTGCTCCGCAGATTTTGGCGTGGAGATTGACTGAGTTGCAGAGGTTGCGGAGGACGATTGCGCTGGTGTTGACACCGGCTTGAAGTCCGATGTTTTGGCTGGCGCGGCGGCCACAACCCGCTCAATTTCAATCGGAGAAAGCGGCCTCTCCACCGTGAGGCGCTCAATTCCCTTTCCATCCTCGGTCAACAACATGGTCAAGCCCTCGCCCTCAAAGCGGAGCGCTTCGGTGACCACTTTCACCGACTTGTCGCAACGAACTTCGCCAAGCACGCTGTCAAAGCTGGCCTCGGGGGCGATGATTTTAATTGTGGGTTGATCTTTTGCAAGATCAATCTCGCGGCCATTGACCGGCTTGTACACCTGAATCACAACATGTCCTTCAAGCTGACCGCTTTCCAAGGCGCGCTTGGGAACACGCATGCGCCCGCGATCGGCGCTCATGGTGACAACGCGACCGCCCGAAGGAAACATGACCGCTTGTGGTGATTGCATGCGCAACCACTTGTCAGGCTCCGGATCAATTCGAGTGGCGTGATATTGCTGCTCCAGGCGACCCTTGTCATCCGCCACTTGCACCCACGCGCCTGACTGCAAAGAAATTTGATCCGCCTGTAAAACTTTCGTTGTGCTTTGCGATTCATCGCTGGTGAGCGCTTCGGGCTTGGGAATATCTTTGGCGTCCACAATGCGCGGCGTTCGCTTGGCGGAGGATGGAGCGTCGCCAACTTGCGAAGCGACCACAATCACCACCAAGCCAATCATCAATCCAACCGCCGCCGCGATCCAAGGCAGCAGTCGGTTTCGCCGCTTGGACATCAGCCCCAACCCTCCACGGCTTTGTCCCATTCTCCCGATGATTTCAGCAAAAATTCCACGGCTTCCCGCACGGCTCCATGCCCGCCATTTTTGGTGGAGTGCCACTTGGCCGCCGCCTTGATTTCCGGCGTCGCGTCGGCAACCGCCATTGGAAATCCAACCATCTTCAACATTGGTAGATCGGGCAGATCATCGCCCATCACCGCCGTATGTTGCGCCGCAATTCCAAGTTGTTGCAGAAGATCCTCAAGAACTTTTTTCTTGGGACCACTTGCGGAAATTAAATTTTTCACGCCCAGTCCATTCAATCGATGGCGCAACGCCATTCCTCCGCGGCCGGTGATCACGGCGATTTCTTTGCGCGCCGCAAGCCAGGCGCGAATGGCGAATCCGTCGCGCACATTGAAACGCTTGGTTTCGTTTCCCTGATCGTCGACAAAAATTCCACCGTCAGTGAGCACGCCGTCGGCGTCCAGAATTAAAAGTTGAACATTCAACGCGGAAGTTTGCTCGACCATGCGGCAAGAGTAACGCAATCAGAGATGGAATTGGAAACAGCTTTCACCCTTGCCACAAACGCCGCCAACCAACTTGAAAATTGATTTGAATTAAGCCTGAATGAACGCGTCTGCGCAAGCAACCATACAATCAGATTGTTCATCAACCCACAAAAAGTAACGCGGTGGCGTCGTATGCGGCGTGTGTGCCAGCGACAACGCCAAACCCACGCAGTTGAAATACAACTCCAAACCAAATTCCAGCCAGCATTAAAAATATCACCTGGCCCCATTGCAGCGCGCCAGTTGTGTCGCGACTGGGGTGGTACACCGTGAATAAAATCGAACTCACGAGCAATCCGATCACCCACGCGTGCCGATTGTTTATTTTGGCCACGTCAAAGAGCAGCATGTGCAATCCGCCCAACAGCGCCATGCGGAAAAGTAATTCCTCATAAATTCCAGCGCCCACGGCCATGGAGGCCTTGGCCACAATATCAAGCGAACGAATGGACGCGTCGCCCACTTGATTGTCCGCGAATAAAAAATGCGTTCGACCAATCACCATCGCCACCACAAGCAATGGCGCCGACAGCGCGAAACTTTCCAACCACATCAACGGAATCGTGCGCCAACGAATTCGCCACGGAAACCGGGCGACGATCTGCCAAATCAACAAAGTTAAAATCAGCGCTATGGATGGCAACGACATCGCCGAAACATGAAGATTCTCAGCGCGCACTCCAAAGAGCCGAAAAAAATTCACCATGCCACTGTGCGCCTTGTTGTCTAAAACAAGTTGGTCATTGCGCAACCAAAAAATAAGACCGAGTTCATAGAAGGCAACAAGCGGGCCCAAAAATGCGAGCATTTCCAAAGGACGATTTGAGTCCTGCGCATAATTCACCCGCGTCGCGGTGGCGACGGCGCGAACCGATTTTCGTCTCAAGCGGATTTGCTGGCTTTAGACTTGCTTGGCTTGGTCGTTGGCGCGGCGGCTTTGGGCGAACGCAGCGCATTCAAACGACGAGCGAGCAGGCTCTTGCGCCGTGCCGCCGTGTTTGGATGAATGGTTCGCTTGCCGGCGACACGGTCCAAGATCGCGGTCGCACCGCGCAATTCTTGTTCGGCCTTGGCAAGATCGCCTGCTTGCACCGCGGCCATGAACTGGCGCGTGCTTTCCTTGATCAACCGCTTGCGGTGATTGTTGACGGCGTTTTGCTTCTTATTTTGACGGACTCTTTTTTCAGCTGATTTACTATTTGGCAATGTGTTCTCCGATGGGTCGGAAAGTATCGCCTTTTTCTCCAAGAAAGGCAAGTGGCAATTCCAATTTCCCCTTGACGAGATGCGACTGAAGCATCACACTGCCATTTCGGGCACTTTCGCCCCGGAGACCCCTTCGAATGGCCACTCGACCCGCCGGATCTGGCGTACTTGTAACGCTCGTCACATTTGTTCTTGCAACCGTCGCATTTTTAGTGCTGGCGGTTGTGTTCTATTCACAAATGATGTCCGCAACGGAAATGTCAATCAAATCCAAGACCGACATTAAAAATTTAAGAACAGAACTTGAAGCCGCCAAGAAACCCAATGATGAAGCGCTTGCCTTGCACAAGCAAACCGCTTCGGAGCGCGATACTTTGAAGGTGACGGTATCGCAACAAGAAAACGCGATTCAAGGAACCGCCAAGACAATCGACGAGCTCAATGCGCAACTGGCTGGCGTTCGAAAGTCGCTCGCTGATGCGACCACCGAGCGTCAAGCCGCGATTGAAGCCGCCAAAAAAGATATCGCTCCTCTCACAAGCGCGACCACCGACTACAGCAAGAGCATCGAGGAAGTGCAAAAAATCACGCACGATTCCAAGGATGATGTCGAGCGCAACTATCGAGCCCGCATTGATGAAATGCAATTGAACATTGATGGTCTTGGAAAAGAGCGCGACACATTGCGAAGCCGTTTGGAGCAAGCGGAAAAAAAACTCTCCGAGTTTGAAGTGAAGCCAGAGGATCCTTCGAGCCTGGTGGATGGTCATGTGATTGAAATTGGCGGGCCAGACGCCACGGTGTATTTGGATATTGGCCGCAAGCACCGCGTTGTTCCAGGAATGACCTTTGAAGTTTTCACCACCGCGGATCAAGTTCAAAACAACAAAGAAGGAAAGCTTCGCGGCAAGGCCAGCGTGCAAGTATTGCGCGTGACGGAGGACACATCCACCGCCCGCGTGACACGTAGTTCCGCCAATCAGCCAATCAACCGAAACGATGTTCTGATCAACGCGGTCTACAGTCCCACTTACACATATCGAATGATGGTGTACGGAAAATTCGACGTGAACAATGATGGCAAGACATCCACCGGCGAGGCTTCAGTGATTCGCAATCGAATTCAAGAATGGGGCGGCAAAGTGATTGACAGCGAGAAAGTCACGGGCGATCTTGACTTTGTCGTGATTGGAAATCCTCCACCCGAACCGCTTCCACTTTCATCCAGCGCCGGTGACATAGAGGTTCAGGCATACACGCAAGCCAAGAACGACTACGACACCTACAACCGCATCATGAAAGAAGCCACTGAGGCCAAGATTCCGGTTTTAAACTGGAATCGTTTCCAAGTTTTGACTGGTCAAGGCAATTAACTCATGAGCGCCGCAACCAAGCGGCTGATCCACTTATCCCAGTACGCGCTTGGCCGCGGATTCGCTGCGTTGTTTCATCTCTTTGAAGCGGAGCAAAATATGCGCACCGCGGGAGCGTTGGGAACAATGTTCGCCCGCTTTGGCGCGGAGAGACTTTTGCGGGCCGGCGTGAATGTCAAGCGCGCGTTTCCGGAAATGTCGCAAGCGGATGCAAACCAACTTGCCGAGCGCAGCATCGCCAGCATGTTTCAACTGTTCATGGTGGAAAGCATGCTCACGCCGCAACGCTTGCACGCGCTGAATTGGACAAAGACCATCAAGCTAGGCACGGTTGGACCACACATGGATTTTTTACTTTCCAACCAGCCCGCGATCTTCGTGACGGGGCACTGCGGCAATTGGGAATTGCTGGGATTCGCGCTGGCGGTGCTTGATTTTCATCTCACGGCGTTGGCGCGGCCGCTGGACAATCCATACTTTGACGAGTGGTTGCTGGGCATGCGGCGTCGCCGCGGATTGAGCGTGCTTTCAAAATGGAACGCCACTCAAGAATTGCAAAATATAATTCTTGAAGGCGGACGGATTGGATTTATCGCGGATCAAAATGCTGGCGATGACGGCCTCTTTGTTCCATTCTTTGGACAGATGGCCAGCAGTTACAAAAGCATCGGGCTTCTGGCCATGCGCTACCGCATTCCGATTTTTGTGGGAACAGCGGTTCGGGAGACCGACCGCCTGAAATATCGCCTTGAAATTGTGGATCGAATCAATCCCGAGGATTGGGATGCATTTGAAGACCCGCTGTTCTATATCACCGCCAGATTCAACCGCGGAATAGAGGACTCCATTCGCCTGGCGCCGGAACAATATTTATGGGTGCACCGACGCTGGAAAAGCCGTCCGCAATGGGAGCGCGATGGCAAGCCCATGCCCGAGCGGATCGTGAAGAAACTCAGCGCTCTGCCGTGGCTTTCCCCCAAGGAGTTGGACCGTTTGATCCGCCCACCAAAGCTCGAAAAATCTCCCGCGGCGTAATCCACGTCCGCCGCGCCGCTCGCATTGAAGCGTATTTGCTTTCCTGCGGTTACGATTTCCGATTCATTATGTCCAAAGATCTATACGTCATCTTGTCGCGCGCCAATAAAAAAGATGGCGCCCCCGCGCCCATCGGAAGCCGCGCGGATATTGTCAAATCACTTTCGCTTCGCAACACCGCGGCCGAAGTGGAAGGCGGCGACATGTTGTACGGACCTGGCATTGAAATTGAACTTCCGCAAAATGAGGATCCCGTTTCACAAATGCTCTTGACCATCTCCGATGATGACATCGCATGGGTGGTGATCATGAAGTTGGCCAAAGAGTTGCAATGGAAAATTTTCGATCCAGCTTCGGGTCGAGAACTCTCGCCATAAAATATAATTTGCGCCGCCGAAATTAATCCAGGGGTTCGCTCTCAATACCGGCCGCTTCACCCTTCAACTTCTTTTCCGCGTAGCGACGCATCCAATTTTCCCAAGTCTTGCCGGCGGCCGCGTCCTTGCCAGTGAAGCTCAGCGACTGAATTGTGGATTGGGCAACCGTCATGCGCGACCTTCCATCCTTTGGAAGAATGCGCACAGCGTGGTGGGCCGGGTCCGCTCGCTTGAGATCAAAGACATATCCCTCAATGGAAGAACCATCCTTGAAATGCAACGTGACATCGCCTCGATACCCGCACGCCGCCTCAAGCGCCGCCTGAAATTCGGCAGTATTGTCGCAATGCACGCTTGTGGATTCCAATTCGTTTTGGGCGTTCATCATGCCTGAACCTGCTCCTGAACGTTGTTCAAAGATTCCGTAACCAATACATCATCAAGCTTGCGAATAAGCGCTTCCACTTCAGCCATGGCCTTCTCAAGGGAGTTGCACCCTTGCGCCACAGTCATCGGATCTTGATTTCCCTTGACATGGGCGCGAGCAATCAACGCCTGGGAATCATCATTTAAAGCCTCTGCCAAAGCACAAGCTTCTCGCAAGGCGTTCAGCCTTGGATCATTTTCCCCAACCCCTCTCAGGGCGGTGGTTTGCGAAATTTTAAAGGAAGGTTTCGGCTCCGCCGATGTCTTCACTTCTGTAATGCGGGTAGCCACTAAAGGCTTCCCAAGTAGGATTCCATCCATAAAGAGTATCCTCTCAAGTTGAGTCGAATTCGGCAAGTGCCTTATTTCCCTCAAATTACGGTTCTGAACCCTTCTTACATTCACTTGGAGCAACTTTCATGAAGATCACTGTCACCGGCGCCGCTGGATACATCGGCTCACACGCATGTTTAAAGTTGCTCGATGATGGCCACCAAGTGCATGGCTTGGATAATTTCTCCAGGAGTTTTGCGCGCACAGTTGATGCGCTGCAAAAAGCGGGTGGAGATCGCTTTCATTTCAGCCAAATTCACTTGACCGATCAGGCCGCCACCGTGGCCGCGTTGCAATTGCATCCACCCGAAATTGTGATGCACTTCGCGGCTTTCGCCGTGGTGCCAGAAAGCGTGAAATTTCCGCTGATCTACTGGCACAACAACGTGGGCGCCACGGTTTCTTTACTCCAAGCTATGGACGCGGTGGCCGCTAGAAAAATAATTTTTTCCAGCACCTGCGCCACCTACGGCGAGCCCGAGGCGGCGCGCATTCCAATTGGAGAAGATTGTCCGCAGCGGCCAACGCACGCGTACGGTGAAAGCAAACTCGCGTGCGAGCACATGATGAAAGCGTGGGTGCAATCACACGCGCTCGCGGATCGCGATCGCGGCGTTGTGTTTCTTCGCTACTTCAATGTCGCGGGTGGCGATCACTTGGACCGCATTGGCGAGGATCACGATCCTGAAACTCATCTGGTGCCAATATGTTTGCGAGCCGCCACGGGTCGACACCCAGAGTTGGTTGTGCATGGGAATGATTATCCAACTCCAGATGGGACATGCATCCGCGACTACGTTCACGTTGAGGATTTGGTCGCCGCGCACATAGAGGCGATCAAGGTGATTCCGCGGCGCGAAACATTGGCCATGAATGTTGGCACGGGTGTTGGCGCAAGCGTGCTTGAAGTGCTACGCGCGTGCTCGGCGGCGGCGGGACGAAAAGTTCCATTTGCATTTGGTCCGCGCCGAGATGGCGATCCACCGCGGCTTGTTTCAAATCCAGAGAAAATTTTTCGATTGACCAATTGGCGGCCCGCGCGTTCATCTCTTGAATCAATCACGCAAAGCGCTTGGCGTTGGTTTGCCAAGGAAACAAAGTAAGCGTGATGCTTTGCGCGCTAAAATGGAAGTGAAAGACCGGCGTACAACTGAACGCTGTTGCGACCGTCATTGTTGTCGGCCACGTTGGCATTGGAAATATGCGCCCAGCGAAATCCAGTGAGAATGCGGGCGTTTGGGGCCACTTCAAATGACGCGCCCACGCCGATTCGTGGCGTGAGATTGACCGAAGAGCCCGCAGAAGGCACGTTGGATCCCGTGAACATCAGGCCCACTCCCGCGTCGGCGTAGATGCTCCAAGTTTCGCGCGCCAAAAAGTGCCAGCGAAACATAAACGCCGGACCCGCTCCCCATGTGTTGCCGCCACCTTGCGAGAACCACGCCACTTCAGGACCAAAATCAAAGCTGAAATTATCAATCAGAAAGTAACTCGCATACCACGCGCCTTGCAGTTGATTGTCGCTGTCAAAGTCATCCATCCAACTGCCTTCAAGTTCCCATCGCCAAGAACCCTTGGCTCCAAATCGCGCCGATGCATTTTCCTTGGGCACCACGGCTTTCGCGGAGCTTTGAACTGGCGTCGGCGTGTCCTGCGCGCTTGGCGAAATCATGCAAATCATTGGCGCGCTATCGCTTAAAGTTGAATTCACAAATGTGGCTGATTCCATTGGCGCGGTTGGCGCAATGCTGGATATGTTTGCGATTGCGGTAAGCGCGGTCACTGCGGATGAAATTGGCACACTTGAATGCTAACACTCTTGCGCGCAAGGTTCCGAGGTCAGACTCGGCCGCGTTGACGAATTGCCCGACATATTCAACTCTCATTTTGTTTCTGCGATCCAACAGTCAGTTGTTCCAACAACATCGCTTTTATGCTCGCGAGCCACGCGCAAAAAAAACACCGCCGTCTGGTCGCTCCGACACGCACAGACGGCGGCTCCCGCAACCCAATTGGATTGCGCTGATGTTGAATTCCCGAATGACCCATTATCTATCCAAATTGGCCATAATCAATGGCAGAAGCCAAACTTCCACGCTTTCTTTGTAAATATATTTATGGATTACAAGTCCTTTGCACGCAAGTGCTTATAAAACTGGATTGATAAAAACCCAAATTTCAGTACATGCCATGCGGCAATGCCTCCTGGCGGCACCATAACGCCACCAAGGCGCTTTTTGGGATCAGTTTCAGCGGGCAGCACCCCCGTTTTTCCCATGGATTGAACCACCTGAATCGGAAAAGTTTCAGTCCTTTGGCTCAAGAAACCTGCGAAATGGGAAGTCCCGTCCATGACCGCTGAATGAATGCGGGTTCATCTCAAACCACAGGAGCAATGCCCGCGCACCCAAATTGCGACACCACATTGAAACTGAAGCCACGTATTCACGAGACGCTTCGCGCCGCATTCGTGTTGCACATTCGCAAACAATCCAGGCGCGCGGAATGCAAAGTCTTGAACTCAATTAGTTTTGTGGGCGTTCGCTCGCTGGCAACACGGAACTAGGAACAGGCAT
>SXGQ01481515.1_pt1 | contig 11573 bp, 9 predicted proteins | sample 3178371 | NCBI WGS metagenome assembly SXGQ01 (sample SAMN11356859, study PRJNA531348) | freshwater metagenome | isolation source: freshwater sample F1-20 | place: China: Fuxian Lake, Yuxi | collected 2017-12-25 | reverse complement strand
GTCGCCGCCCTGGAGCAGGAATCGCCGGCCTTCCTGGGCCTCGGCGATGTGGGACTTGAGGCGTTCGATCTCGCCGGAGGTGACCAGCGGGGGGAACTCGCGGAGCTTGGCCACTGCGGCATCAACGGCCGCGCGGTCCGGATACACGGCCTGATGGGCCGCCAGGCGGGCTTTCCACGTGTCGGGCGTCCAGTTGGGGCGGGCGGTGTGTGGCATGGTGTGGCGCGGTGGCGGGGTCGGTCAAAGGGCCGGGAAGTATACGGATCGGCGATCGCAGGGCCCCAAACGCATCGAGATCCGCGGCCGGGGGAAGCGCTCCGCCGCCGGGTCGCCGCTGGAGTGATTCTGCAGAAATAAGAAAAAGTTGACGCTCCTGATTCATGGGCCTTCCCGTCAGAGTCGATATGCACCGGGCCGGCGGTTCTCCCGACGTTCGGGACGGACAGGCCGGCGGCTCCGCGTCACGACGGGCTGATGCCCGGCGCCGCGACAAGGCCAGAACACACGGCCGGTGGTCCGCGACTCGGACACGGCCAGCTACGGAGAAGTCAGCCATGCCGACGACCACCCGCACGAGCCGCGCGCGACGCACGAGCAAGACGCGCACCAAGACCAAGCGCCGCGTCGCCAAGCGCCGCACCTCGACGGCCGCCAAGGCCCGCACCCACAAGAAGAGCACCCGCCGCAAGGCCGTCAAGCGGACCACTGCCAAGCGGACCGCCGCCAAGCGCACCGGCGCCAAGCGCACCACCGCCAAGAAGACCGGCGCCCGCAAGACCACCGCCAAGCGTCGCAAGGCCACCACGGCCGCCAAGCGGAGCAGCACCATGAAGAAGTCCACCGCCCGCAAGCCCGCCGCCAAGCGCGCCGGCGCCAAGCGTCGCGGCACCAGCACGCTTCGCCTGGTCGGCGGTCGCATGACCGTCGCCCGCAAGCCGAGCAGCCGCCGCTTCGCGGCCCGCCGCCGCATGGCCGCCTGAGATCGCCCCCGGGCGATCGCGAACGACACACGTGAACGGGCCGCACGCAAGGACGCGTCGCGGCCCGTTGCCTTTTTGGAGTCTTACCGACGCTCGGCGATCAGGGCCGCCACGCGCAGCACCTCCGCCACGCTCCACGCCTGCGCGATGCAGCCCTGCGCGCGTCGCGGCTCCTCGGCGTCGTACACCTCGGCGATCTGCCCGAGGCACCCCCCCGGCCCGGCCATCGTGCCGATCAGCGGCTTGATCAGCCAGCACGCCTCGGCCCGCGACGCCTCCGAGAATCCGCCCACCCGCATCACCGCCTCGGCGAACCGCCCGATGAGCCACGGCCACACCGTTCCGTTGTGGTACGCACGGTCGCGAGCCATCATGTCGCCCTCAAACCGCGGGCGGTAGGCCGGGCTTCCGGGAGCCAGTGTCCGCAGTCCCATCGGCGTCACAAGGTGCGTCCGCACGCAGTCGACCACGGCGACCTGCTCTGCCGCGGTCAGCGGTGAATGCTCCAGACTCACCGCAAAGATCTGATTGGGGCGAAGCTCGCCCGACGGCGTCAGCCTGCCCGCGGCATCGGGACGCAGGCAGTCGTGCAGGCCGCCGCCCGGACCGCCCAGGAACGCCCGGCGGAACGAGCCGGCCACACGCTGCGCCATCTCCCGCAGTCGTCCGGCCCTCACACCGTCGGCCCCCTCGATCGCCGACGCGATGGCGCACAGCCCGTGGTGCCACAGCGCGTTGATCTCGACCGCCTTCCCGTGCCGCGGTGTGAAGACGACGCCGTTGCGTTTGGCGTCCATCCATGTGAGCTGCGACGCCTCGTCGCCCGAGGAGATCAATCCGTCCGCGGGATCGGCCTTGATGTTGAACCGAGTACCGGCGGTGTAGTGCTCGATGATGTCGAGACACGCGGGGAGCAGCAGGGCGTCGAACGAGCCCCGGTCCCCGGATGCCCGCAGATACTCGCACGACGCGTGAAGGAACCACAGCGGTGCATCGACGGTGTTGTACTCCGGTTCGCCGCCGTAGTCGTCGAACCTGTTGGGGATCATGCCCTTGCTGACATGGGCCGCAAACGTCCGGAGGCATCCCAGCGCATCCCCGAAGCGTCCGCTCACCAGCATCAACCCCACCAGTGAGATCATGGTGTCGCGCCCCCAGTCGGCGAACCATGGGTAGCCGGCGATGACGGTGGTCAGGGCGTGGCCGTCGACCTCGCGCTGCACGAGGAAATCGTCGGCCGCATAGATCAGCGGGGCCAGCTCGGCCAGCTCCGGCCTTTGTGCGACCGTCCGCTCAACAATCGAAGCGAGGTGCGCCGCCCGCACGGAGCGGTCAAAGTCCTCCGGGTCTGCGCGGTCCGGCCCCATGGCCGCGGCGATGGTGATGCTCGAGTCTGTAGCGCCAGCGCTGAAGTCGGCGAAGAACGCACCGGGGCAGAAGAGGTCCTCGTGGTCCTCCTGGTGTCTCTCGGTCTCACGGTCGTACACCACGCCGCGGCGGATGGCGGCGTGGTCGTGGGTGCGGCCGGCATCGCTGGCCAAGTGCAGCGTGTGCCCGTCGGCCGTGATGCTCATTGATCGCGCGGTGGACTCAACGTGGTAGCGGGTCGTTTCAAGGTCGGGCAGTGTGCCGTGGAAGTCTCGGATGCTCACCATCGGCCACACGCGCAATCGGACGGCGGCGGCTCCCGGTCGGAGGGTGACCCGCACGGCCGCCCGGTTCGTCCGCCATCCCAGTCGGAGCTCCTTGATGACCTCGATGTCTTCCGCGCGGAACACCCAGCGAACCGCATCGGACTCCTTCTCGAACCGCACGAGGTGCGCCAGATTGGCGCGCTCGATCCCGCCGTTGGCCCAGCGGTGCGCTGCGAGCCAGATCGATCGTTCGGACGCAGCGCCGGGGTCGACGACCAGTTCAAGGTCAAGGCTGTTGAGCAGGTTCAGCCGCTCGACCGGCGGATGCGCCGAGGCGACCAGCATGGAGTGATACTTCCGCCGGTTCACGCCCAGCGCAGTCCCCATGGCGAAGCCGCCGTTGCCGGAGGTCAGCAGCCACTCGGTCTCGTAAAGGGGGCCCGGTTCGGAGTTGGCCACCATGGTGTGAACGGGGCCTGGGATCATCATCGTTGTCTGGCCCGGTGTCTGAGGCATGGGGGTGCTCCGGTGAAGGCGGCCGGTCGGTACGCAGCCTACGGCCGCCGGACCCTCGCTGGATGTTGCAGACGGGTGCGTCTGAAGCCCCCAGTATGGGGCAGTCGGTGTGAATCTGGAGCGATTGTCCGGCCCCGACTGAAGCCGAGCCCTGCTCTGGTCGACCCGGTAGGCATGTCACGTCTTGCTCCCAACGGCGGCCCCCACGGCCCGGATACCGCAGACCTTGCCGCCTCGCCCGAGCGATTTCTGCGCTCCGGCCGCACCACCGGCTTTGTTCCGGTCGATACAAGCCTGTGGACAACGCCCGACGGGGCGCTGTCCGTCGCACAGGGCATGTACCGGCGGGTGCTGGGATCGTGGGCGATGGACCTGCTGAAGCTCCGCCATCGGGGGCAGCACATCCCTCGCACGACCGTGGAGCTCGCCGCTCCTTCGGGGTTCGCGACGGGCACCTGACCGATCAATGGTGGCACGCCGTGTGCGAAGTACGGGGAGACCACGTCCGGGAGGCGTGCGCGCGGGTCGGCCCGCGGCGACGCGGTCCCGGCGGGTCAGGGCGGCCGCGCCGGAGGTTCAGGGATGAGTGGCATCAGCGCCGGGACAGGACTGTTCAGCGGGATCGACTCGCGATCGTTGATCGACCAGTTGCTGGCGATCGATGCGCGCCCGAAGGCCATCGCCCAGAACCGCATCATCCAGCTCCAGCAGCAGCAGGCCGCCTTCCTTGGCCTCAACACGGCGATCCTGTCGTTCCGCACCGCGGCCGCGAACTTCTCGGCCCAGAAGGTCTTTGAGTCCAACAAGGCCGTCAGCTCCAACCGCGACGTCCTCACGGCCGTGGCGGGCACGCGCGCGACGCCCGGCTCGTATCAGTTCACGGTCAACCGGCTGGTCTCGTCGCAGCAGGTTCTCTCCCGCGGCTTCACCGATAGCGATGCCTCGGGCGTGGGTGCGACGCGGTTCACCTTCGAAACCGGCGGCGGCTCGCTGGTCACCGAAACCAACCTGTCGGACCTCAACGGCGGGGCCGGCGTGTCACGCGGCAAGCTCACGATCTCGGTCAGCGGTGGTTCGTCGGCCACGGTCGACCTCTCGACGGCGATCACCGTTGATGATGTCCTGGAGCAGATCAACGCATCGGGTGTCGGCGTCACCGCGCGGGCCTCGGGCGACGGACTGGTGCTCTCCCACGCCTCGGGCACGGAGTTCACGGTCGCCAACGTCGCGGGCTACACGACGGCGCAGAGCCTGGGCATCGTCGGCACATCCTCGTCGGGCACGCTGACGGGCTCGCGGATCCGGACGCTCTCGAGCGGCACGGCCCTCTCGGTGCTGAACGACGGCGCGGGGGTCAACATCCGCGACGGCGCCGCGGACCTGCGCATCACCGATCGGGCCGGCATTGTCCTCAACGTCGACCTCGGCGAGATCAGCGCAACGGTCGAGGGCGAAACAACGATCACGCAGTCCCGCGCCACCACGCTGCAGGATGTCGTCAACATCATCAACGCCAAGGCCCAGGAGGCCAACTCCGGCGTCAGCGCGTCGATCGACACCGTGAACAACCGGCTGGTGATTAACGACGCCACCGCCTCGCCGACGGGCAATCTGATCATCCAGAGCGGCACCTCCGGGCGCACGACCGCCGAAGACCTGGGCATTGTCACCGCGGCCGAAGGCGTCGCGAGTTCGACGATCAACGGGCGACGGCTGCTCTCGGGCATCAACACGGCATTGGTCGGGGGTCTGGGCGGGGGCACGGGGATCACGGCGGACGAGCTGACGGTGACCGACCGCGCGGGCAACACGGCGACGATCAATCTCAGCGCCGGCGCCCTGGGCGGCTCGGTCGCGGACATCATCAGCGACATCAACCAGCAGCTCGCCTCGGAGGGCGTGCTGGTCACGGCGTCGCTCAACCGCGCGGGCAACGGCCTGGCCATCACCGACAACTCCGGCGGGCCCAGCACCCTGAGCGTCTCGGGTTCGGCGGCGACGGCCCTTGGCATCGGCGCCACGAACAACGCCAGCGGGAAAGTCGAGGGCTCGAACCTCCAGCTCCGCTGGATCGGGCGCGCCACAAAGCTGAGCACGCTCAACGCCGGCAAGGGCATCGGCACCGGTGACTTCCGCGTGACCAACTCGGCGGGACAGACCAAGGTCTTCACGATCAACAGCAACCAGAAGACGGTTGACGATCTCGTCCAGTTCATCAACGCCCAGAGCCTGTCGGGCGTCACGGCTCGCATCAACAGCAATGGCGACGGCATCGAGCTGGTGGACACTTCCGCCGGGGCGGGCAAGCTCACGGTGGCCGATGCGTCGGGCAACGTCGCCAGAAGCCTGAACCTCATCGGCGAGTACGACGTGACCGACGGCGTGGCCGTTGCCAACGGCTCGTACGAGCGCGTGGTGGAGTTCAACGCCACGGACACGCTGCAACAGGTCGCCGACAAGATCCGTTCGGCCAACGTCGGCATGTCCCCCACGATCATCAACGACGGCAACGGCGCATCGCCCTTCCGCCTGAGCTTCACCGCGATCAACACCGGCCGGGTCGGCCGCGTCACCATCGATACCGGCGGCCTGGATCTGGGGCTCCAGACGCTGGCCGCGGGCGACGACTCGCTCGTGTTCTTCGGCTCCAGCGACCCGGCCCGGGCGGTGGCCCTCACGGGATCGAGCAACGTGCTGGACAACGTGGTGCAGGGCGTGACCATCGACCTGAGCTCGACCAGCACCACGCCCGTTGAGCTGGTGGTCAGCCGCGATTCGGAGAAGATCGAGAAGGCCATCGACGACTTCGTCAAGGGCTACAACGACATCATGGACGCGATCTCCACGCAGTCGCGCTACAACCAGGAGACGAACACGCGCGGCCCGCTGCTCGGCGATTCGACCACGAACAACATCCGCAACACGCTCCTGCGGACCGTGCAGGGTTCGGCGCAGGGGGTCAGCGGGGAGTACCAGCGGCTCTTCCAGGTCGGCATCCGCATCGGCTCCGGCAGCAAGCTCGAGTTCGACCGCGACCGCTTCCGCGAGGCCTTCGAACGCGACCCCGAGAACGTCCGAAACCTGTTCGGCGCCCGCGACCTGCTCCCGCGCGAGCCGGTCCAGGTGGCTCCCGGCGTCACCGTCGCGTCCACCGAGGACACCTACTCCAGCCTCGGCGTCGCCGAGCAGCTCAAGCTGCTGGCCGACGGCATGACCAACCGCTTCGACGGCGTCCTGACCCGTCGCGGCCAGACGATCGATCAGCAGCTCACGCTCCAGCGCACCCGCATCTCCAACGTCGACATCAAGCTCGGGGTCAAGCGCCAGAAGCTCGAGCGGCAGTTCCTCTCCATGGAGCAGGCGATCGCCAACCTCCAGACCCAGCAGCGCAGCCTCGGCCAGATCCAGAGTTTCGGCGGCTAGCGCCGGCCCGACGACGACCCGCACAAGTTGCGCACGCCCGTCGGCTGTTATCACTGCAGGACCGCTCATCGCTCGCCGATAACTCCGTCGCATGGCCATCGACATCAACAACCCGTACTTCCGCACCAAGGTGATGACCGCCAGCCAGGAAGAGCTCCGGCTGATGCTCATCGAGGGGGCCCTGCGCTTCATGCGCGAGGGTCGCGAGGCCATGACGCGGCGCGACTGGGAGGGGGTCTACAACGGCTTCTCCCAGGCCAAGGCGATCCTGATCGAACTCATCAACGCACTGCGCCCGGAGGTCGCCCCCGAGCTGTGCCGCAACCTCAGCTCGCTCTACACCTACATGTACACCCGCCTCACCGAGGGCTCGATGCAGAAGGACATCGCCGCCGTCGACGAGGTGATCGAACTCATGGAGTACGACCGCGAGACGTGGTTGCTGCTCATGGACAAGCTGGCCAAGGACAAGTCGTCCGGCGCGACCCCGGCCGCCGGCGCAGTGCCTGCTCCCGCCGCAGCGCCGGCCGCAGCGCCGGCCAAGCCGCGTCCCGCCCTGTCGATCCAGGGCTGATCGGCTCGTCATTGCATCCATCGCTTCAGCACGCGCCCGCGGGCGTCCGCGCCGACTCCACGGCGATGTACTCCATCGCCATGCCAAGCTGCACGTTGCGCCGCACCAGGTCCTCGGCCTCCTGCACCACATCGATCATGCGCGTCGCCCGCGCCACCGTGGGCGCATCGCGCCCGGCCGCACTGCGCAGACTGTGACGGGCACGATCGGCGATCATCGTGAACAGGTGCCCGGCGGCCGCGCGGTTGGCGGCCTCCTTGCTGGCGGCATCGCGCTCCTTGACCCACTGCGCCGCCCACTCGTCGACCAGCTTCGCCATCGTCGGCCCCAGATCAGGCCGGTAGCGTCCGGCATCGGCTTCACGCAGCATGGGCTCGAGGGTGACGGCCCAGTTGAACAGACCCGTCTGCAGCGCCACCAGGGCCCGGCCCGGCGACCCTGAGCTGAAGCGCAGCACCCAAGCCCGCTCCTCGGCCGACGGCGCAGGATCGATCGCGCGCCTGCTGAACCACTCCTCCATCGCCGGCGCGGGGAGCTGGTTGAAGGCCACCCGCTGGCAGCGCGAGCGGATCGTCGGCAGCAGCCGGTCCTCCGCCGTCGTCACCAGGATCAAGTACGTCCCCTCCGGGGGCTCTTCGAGCGTCTTGAGCAGCGCGTTCTGGCCGTAGATATCCAGCAGCTCCGCCTCGTCGATGATGAACACCTTGTGGTGCCCCATCGACGGCGCCTTGGCCACGATCGGCTCGATGTACTTCGCCCCCACTTCGCCGCCCAGCATCCGCTCGCGCAGGAGGTCGATCGGGATGTTGGTCTGTTTGCGATCGCGCAGGTCGGCCGACGAAGAGAACGCCGCCAGCTCCTTGGTGATCACGTGCAGGTCCGGGTGGCTCCGCGAGGCGATCATCCGCTGCGTCGGGCTGCCGGGATCCAGTTCCGGCTGGCCCATCAGGTTCGCGCCGAAGTCCGGGTCCAGCAGCCATGCCGCGAAGGCCTCGGCCGTCGACCGCTTCCCCACGCCCATCGGCCCGGAGAAGATCCATGCGTGGTGCACGCGTCCTGCATCCAGCGATCGGCGCAGCACCGCCACGGCCGCATCCTGCCCAAGAACATCCTCAAGGCTCAGCGGGCGCTCGCCCGCGGGCATCACCGGCGGCGGGGCGGACTCGATCACCTTGGTGCTCTTGCGCTTGGCCACGGCCTTACCCCTTCAGCGCCTCGGGCAGCGCTGCCGCCAGCCGCTCGATGTCCTGCATCGTCGTGTATGCCTGCACCGAGATCCGCACCCACCGCCGCGGCCACGCCGGCCACGGCATGATCGGCACCTGCACCCCTCGCGCGATCAGGCGGTCCTGCAGCGGATCGTGATGGCGGGTTGTCGCGATCGTCGGCGCGGGTCCGACGCCGTCGGGCAGACCCACCGAGGCCATCGAGCCCAGCATGTCATCGGGGGCCGGGGGTGGCGCGCCCAACGTGCGGCACAACAGGTCTCGGCCGCGGAGGGTCAGGTCGTGGTTCCGCTGCATGAGGGCTGGCCAGCCGCCGGGGAGCAGCTTCGACATGAACTCGATCGAACGACCGACGCACATCCATGCCGTGGGGTCGACCGTCCCTGTCCAGTCGAACTCCAGTTGGAAGCGCGAACGATCGGTGCGCTTCGAGTTCGCCCCGTGCGAGATCGTGAGCGGGCGGATGGTCGCCTGTTTGTCACGCCGCACGTGCAGGAACGCCGCCCCTTTGGGCGAGCAGAGCCACTTATGGCAGTTGGCGGTGTAGTACGCCGCCCCGAGGGTGTCGAGCTGCAGCGGGATCATCCCCGGCGCGTGCGCGCCGTCGACCAGCGTGTCGATGCCGCGGGCCGCCATCTCGCGGACCAGTCGCTCCACCGGCAGGATGATCGCCGTCGGGCTGGTGATGTGGCTGATCATCAGGAGGCGCGTCCGAGCCGTCGCCTTCGCCAGGACCGCGTCCACCGCCTGCTGCGCCGAGGCGATCGGGAACGGGACCTCCGCGACCACCACCGTCGCCCCGGCCCGCTCTGCGACAAACCGCAGCGCGTTGGTGCAGGCGTTGTACTCCTGGCTGGTTGTCAGCAGCTCATCGCCGGGGCGGAGATCCAGCGATCGCAGCACCGCGTTGACCCCCTCAGACGCGTTGGCGACAAAGGCAAGATCCTCGTGGCGCGCGCCCAGGAAGCGTCCGAGCACCGCACGCGAAGCGTCCAGCAGCGGCTCGAGCGCATCGACCATGAACCGCACCGGCTCGCGCTCCAGTTGCTCGCGCAGCTCGGCCTGGTACGCCAGCACCTCGCGCGGGCAGGCCCCGAACGAGCCGTGATTCAGGAACACCACCCCCGGGTCCAGCATCCAATGCGACCGTGGGGCGGCGGCATCGTGGCCGGGCTTGGGCTGCGGAACGGCGGTTGTGACTGGATGGGCGGCGGCGGACATCGCGGGGATCGTACCCCGCTGATGGTCACGCGCTCAGGTCGACCAGGCGACCGGCCGTCACGCTCGTGGCGACGGCGTTTTTGTCCGCCGGATGGCGGTACATGGCCATGGCCTGGGCCGAACGCCCCGGCCCCGGCTGCGGCAGATCGGCGGAGAAGTCGATCCCGCCGGGCACGGTCCCCGCCACAAGCCGCGCTGTGGGCGAGACTTCGGGCTTCGCGTCCGGATTGGTCTCGGGCCTGATCCGCGCGACCGGCTCGACGCTCTGCGTCTGGGCCACGGAACGCACCGGGCGACTGACCGCCACGCCGTAGGCCTGGGCCAGGAGGTGGAGCGGGTTGTCTGCCTGGATCCGCATGGGTCAGGGAACAATATCGACCTCCGACCCGCGGACCAGCAGTTGTGGGGCCATTGTGAAGCGATAACCGGTTGGATGGACCTTCCATAGCAACTGGTGCGGCACGATGCAACGGGTGCCGCTGGTCGGCCGCCGCTTTGGGCGGCTGACCAGTGCCTCCCCGCCGCGGCGCACCCCAACGTGCATCCGCCGCCTCCGAGCACGCGCCTGATGCACGGCACCCTGTGTGTGCGTACTCAAAGCAGAGAAGAGCCCGAAGCGCAAGCGAGGGTGCCCCAGCCGCGCAGCGCGCATGGACTGTCAGCCGGCGCGGCCAGCATGACTTCGAATGCGACTACTCATTGATGGCGGACACGCAACACCCCTCACTCACGTTCGGCGTTCGTGCGCATCTCAATGCGGGTGACAGGAATCGAACCTGCACGTCCTTCCGGACACGGGACCCTAAATCCCGCGCGTCTGCCAGTTCCGCCACACCCGCCGGGTTTGTTCCGGGATTCTACGGGCCGGGCCCCGCCCCCCCATCGCACGCCGGCGCACGAAAGGTACGATGAGCGGCCTGACTGTGACGCTCGCGGCATCGGCACGGACGCCGGACCTGCTGCGGGCGTCGGTCCGCCGCGGCGGACGGAAAGGATGTGCCGCCATGCGACTGGGGCAACGGCTCGCGCTGCATGTGGCTCCTGTGATCCTGCGGCTGGCTCTGGGCATCGTGTTCCTGTGGGCCGGGTCGTCCAAGCTGTTGCACCATGACCCGGTCAAGGGTGCGCGGGCCGCCCGGTTCGCGAACATGGGGGTGCTGTCGCTCCCGCCGGAGGTGTCACCGGTCCAGCCGGTGGTGCCCGAGCCGGAGTTGGCCCCGCCGCCCTCACCCCCGGCCCCGCTGCCGCTGCCGAACCCAACGCCCGAGCCCGAGCCGGCGCCGGAACCGAATCCCGAGGCCGACCCCAAGCCCACCGCACCTCGCCCATCCTTTGATCCGCAGGCCCCCGGCGCACGTCCGGGCACGGTTGATCCGGCGCCGCCGGCGCTGGCCGCTCTGTCGCCCGCGGTCCCGGCGGGCGGTTCGGCCCAGACCGCGGCAGCGGTGCAGCCGGGGCGGGTCTACGAGGCAGCGGATTTTCCGAACCCATTGCCAGTCAGGCGGTTGTACGGACTGGCGGCCATGCTTCAGGCATCTTCAAAGCCCAACGAGCACGGGCGGATCCTGTGGCCACCGGCGCTGGCGACCGATGCGTGGGCGATACGGATGGCGTGGATGGTCTCGCTGACGGAGTTCATCGCGGGCATCTGCCTGCTGATCGGGCTGCTCACGCGGCTGTCGGCGCTGGCGCTCGCGTTCACCATGGTGACGGCACTGTGGCTGACGCAGATCGGGCCGTCGCTGGGGAACCCTGCATCGATGTGGGGGTTCCTGCCGGACCCGGTGATGAGCGACCTGGCGGGGTGGAACAGCCTGAGTTCGGGGTGGCTGTCGCTGCTGTGGCAGATGATGCTTGGGGCGGCGGCACTGGCGCTTTCGATGATGGGCCCCGGCCGGGCCAGCGTCGACGCCCTGATTTTCCGGAGCGGTTCGGCCCGGACCGACGATGACAGGAGGAAGCGCGCCGCGCCGGCTTCGCCGGCCCGCGGTCGCCCGTT
>SXGQ01871540.1_pt1 | contig 11574 bp, 11 predicted proteins | sample 3178371 | NCBI WGS metagenome assembly SXGQ01 (sample SAMN11356859, study PRJNA531348) | freshwater metagenome | isolation source: freshwater sample F1-20 | place: China: Fuxian Lake, Yuxi | collected 2017-12-25 | reverse complement strand
GTTGCACTAATCTAAATTTATAGTGGTGGGTTATATATCTAATTGTGGAGATTAATTTATCTGGCTCAGTGTTAGCAAAGATAAAGAGCACATGAGCTGGGGGCTCCTCTACTACTTTAAGTAAGGCGTTCGCCGCCCCTGGTCCTAATTGGTGGGCCTCATCGATAATATAAATTTTGTAGCGAGATTGCACTGGAGCAAAAAAAGCTTTATCTCTTAAATCCCGGGCATCATCAACTAAGCCATGGGTGGCAGCATCTAACTCAATTACATCCAATGAGCCTGGTCCATTAGCTACTAAATCTTTACAGGATTGGCAGGTGCCACATGGAGCCGGTGTTGGACCTTTTTCACAATTTAAAGATCTAGCCATAATTCGAGCGCTCGATGTTTTACCACAACCTCTTGGCCCACTAAATAAATATGCGTGGTGGATCTTTCCTGATTCCAAGGCGTTAGATAGTGGTGTGGTCACATGCTCTTGGCCAATCACATCGGCAAAGATTGATGGGCGATACTTACGATATAACGCTAGTGACATCACCCCTCCAAATCTGTGCTTAAAAGAAAACTTCGCCTTACGATAACTTGGTTAGTAAAAATTAAAAGGACCCCCCGCACACCCACTTAAAAATTACCTACCCTTGCTGCATTCCTGCCCTGGGGGAGTTCGGCACCAAAGTGCCGCACGGGGGATCTAACGGTAAATCATAGTTAATACCACCGATACTCTTAGCCACAAGAATAAAGCAAGCATCTTTACTGGAGGATTCGCATAGCGGCCGAGTGCGCACGCTTGGAAAGCGTGTGTAGGGCAACCTACCGAGGGTTCAAATCCCTCATCCTCCGCCCAGTCGCAATATTTCACATGGTCACAGAACTTCATAATTAATTTGAATTCCACAATCCTAGACTGACTTGGTTGGGCATCTAGGCGTGCCCACATATACAATTACCAGATGAAATTTCATGCATTTTCGCATACGCCAGAAGTAAGTGGTGCATGGGCCAAATTGGATAATCAATCTAGATTGAATCGAATTAATGAAGTTTTAGAAGGCTCAAAATTTTTTGAAACCGTTACCCCTACAAGGACATTTGGAGATGGACAGATTTATTTCTCTTTTAATGAGCCTATACCGACATCGATACGTGGGAATTTTTTATTGGATTTGGAGCTTCTACTCAAGGAAAATATAGATTTGGGATTAACCATTTGGTGTGAGCCGATAGGCGATAAAAATTCACTGCGAAATTTACGTGGCATAGAAATTATAAGTTAAAGTAAATCTATGTCAATAATTTATGAAAAAGAAATTGCTACAAAGGACGGAAGTCTGATCTTAGATTCGCATAAACTTTCCTACCATTTTGATCGTGTACAAGCATGGGAGTCTGGAGAAAGAATTGCGCCGGTAAGCGTTGATATGGCATTAACCAGAGCTTGTGGTGCAATGTGTGCTTTCTGTTACGCGATGGTGCAAGAGCCACAAGAGCGTAGTTCTATAAAGGTGGATTCGAGTTTAGCTTTATTAGATGATTTTAAATCTATTGGAGTAAAAAGTGTTTCTCTAATTTCTGACGGTGAAAGCACTATTTCGAAATCTTATGTGCCATTTATTCAACATGCTGCATCTCTGGGGATTGATGTAGGTAATGCAACAAATGCCTGGGAATGGGGGCCGGAAAAAATTGAAGCAGTTTTACCTCATCTAACTTGGGTTAGATTTACGGTAGCGGCAGGAAAGCCTGAAAGTTACGCAAAAATTATGTTCAAAGGGCCTGAACATACTCAAGTGTTTGACAAAGCAATGGCAAATATTAGGTATGCAGTCGAGCACAAAAAGAAGCTTGGCCTACCTGTGACACTTGGCATTCAGATGGTCTTGTTACCAGAATATAAGGACGAGATAATTCCATTTGCTCAATTAGCCTTAGATTTAGGCGTAGATTACGGAGTGATCAAGCATTGCTCAGATGACGAAAATGGAACTTTAGGAGTTGATTACAGTAAATATGAAATGTTATATGGAACATTAACTGAAGCAGAGAAAATGAGCACTGAGCAGACAAAAATCATCGTCAAGTGGGAAAAAATTATGGACAAAGGAAAACCAAGTTACAATAGGTTTTATGGTCCACAATTTCTTCTTCAGATTAGTGGATCTGGATTAATTGCTCCAAGTGGAATGTTTTTTAATGCAAAATTCTCAAAGTTACACATTGGAAATTTTACGGAAGAACGGTTTATTGATATGTTTAAGTCAGATAGGTATTGGCGAGCAATGGATTATTTGGCTTCACCATCGTTTAACGCGCAAACAATGATGGGTACCTTACCTATTCAACACTATGTTAGTGTTGCTCTAGACAATCATGTCAAAGATATTGAAAAAATAAAACCTGCGCTTGGTAAAAAGCCTATGCATGTTAACTTCTTATAAATTAAAACGGTCCAATAATTCCGACATCTGGCTGGTCCTGATGCTTTGTTTTATAAGGAAATTTTTCCATAAAAATTTCGATAGCTTTGTTTAGATCGAAATTGAATCCAAAATGATTTTTTACTTTTTGAAGAATATTTTCAATAGAAGGATAGTGATTAATCGCTAACGCAGCGGAGCTAGGGGTTGGTTCCATCGGCAGTCCAAACCTTAGAATTGGATGGGACATCAAATTAAAAAGTTCTGAGTACAGTACAGAAGAGATTTCTCCGGTCAAACCAAATTCAATATGGCCTGTGTCTAATAACATTACTTTTTGTGTCTTTGCAACACTTTGAATAACTGTAATTTTGTCCCAAGGTTGGATTGATCTTAAATTGATTACTTCTACTTTAAGATTGAGCTCAGCCAAAACTTCGGCTATCTTTAAACACTCAATCACACCGTATGAAAGTGAAATCAGAGTCAAGTCACTACCAGATTTCATAATTCTAGCTTCAGTAAAATTTGGCTTAATTAATTCGTTATTTGATTTTTCTATTGTTTGATGCAGCCATCTATGTTCAATAAAAATTACTGGATTATCACAAAAAATACTCTCTTTCATTAAATGGTAGCCGTCCAATGGTGTTGCAGGAGCAACAACACGTAACCCTGGAATATGTGAAAAAATAGCATGAGGAGATTGCGCATGTGTTGGACCCTGTCCCCAACCTCTACCTACAATCATTCTAATGACAAGTGGAACTTTATATATGTCTCCAGACATGTATGAAGTTTTAGCGATTTGATTAATAATTTGCTCCGCCGATGTGAATGAAAAATCTGCCCTTTGGTGCATCATGACCGGTCGAAAGCCTTGCATGGCAAGGCCTAGCGCCATCCCCGTAACAGCATTTTCTGATAAAGGAATATCAAATACACGATCAACGCCATATTTTGACTGTAAATTAGCAGTGGATCCAAATACTGCTCCAACATCGCCAACACCTAGGCCAAAAAGTAAAACTTTTTCATCGTCTCGTAAACTTTCGTCAAAAGCCTTATTAATGTAATGCGCATACGTTAAAGACATGAGTTGCTCATCTAAACTCAGCGAGATAATCACTATTGTGACTTTTCATTCTCTCGAAGCAGTCCTGAACATAATAATTAATTTGATTAGCTAAGTCTTTGAAATATTTTTTCGATATAACACCTGAATCGACAAGTTTATCCTCTAAAATTTTAATAGGATCCCTCGCCAAGTATGTTTCTATCTCATTTTTTGTCCTATAACCCAATTTGTCATCAAGGTTTGGACCACAATGCTCATATCGTCGAAAGGTTTCTAAGTGCAGTAAAATAGGATTATTACTTCGCACTTGCGAAATAATATTTGTAGCATTCTTGTAGATTACTTCAGCATCATCACCGTTGCCATATAAATACGAGACTCCTAAACCTTGTATACTTTCTTTAACATTTTTAGTTCCCGGCCATCTCACCGATTTATTCGAAAATGTTGAATATCCATTATCCTCAAGCACAATCAAAAGCGGCAGCTCCTTTAGGGCTGCCAAATTTAATGACTCATAGAATGCGCCTGTTTCCAACGCAGCATCTCCAATAAAAGCAACGACCAAATTTTTCGTATTCATTTTTTTTTCTGCAAGTGCTAATCCAATAGCAATTGGAAGAGAACTACCTACTATTGGAATACTAGCCATAAACCCAACAGAGTTATCAAAAATGTGCATCGAGCCACCTCGGCCTTTACAACAACCAAGCGGTGATCCTATTAACTCGGATAACATTCTAAAAATATCCCCGCCCTTTGCAATGTAATGAGCATGAGACCTATGGGATGAAACAACTTTGTCATTTACTGTCAAATGGGACGATACGCCTACAGCGATTGCTTCTTGTCCGATAGATAGGTGAACAGGACACCTGAAGATTTGCTCATTATACTTCTCAGAAATTAGCAATTCTACCGATCTAATAAGTTGAAGATTTGCCAACATTAGGACTCTTATATCGTTCAGTATTAAACCCTTTTCTATTAAGTTCTTCAAATAGAGATTCATAGAAGTTTTTCTAAATGCTCGGTGATATAGTTTATTTGAAGTTCACTTAAATTTTCATGTATGGGCAATGAAAGAATTTTCTGACACTGTGTCTTTGCCAAGGGTAAATGCCATTTCTTTTCTGGGTATTTTGTAGTATAAGCAAATTGATCAGTTATTAGAGTGGGGTAATGGATTTTAGTCTCTATTCCTACATTCTTCAGAGCTTTTTGAATTTGGTCTCTATTATTTATTTCAATTACAAATAAGTGATAGGAATGAAAAACATCCATAGCAACTACGGGCATTTCAATATTACTATTGCGAAGATTCACTTCATACATTTTAGCATTTAATCTTCTGCGAGCAATTATTGAATCCAAGTCATCTAACTTAACATCAAGTATTGCAGCTTGAAGTGAATCTAACCTAGACACAAAACCAAATCTGTGCGAGATATTTCTAGCCATTTGACCATGATTTTTTAAAACATTAACTTTTTCAATTAAATCATAATTATTGCTAGCAATAAGACCTCCATCACCTGCTGCATTCAAATTTTTAAGTGGGTGAAATGAAAAACATGCTGCATCCGATAAATTTCCTGGTTGATATTTTATGAATTTAGATCCAAAAGCTTGTGCTGCATCTTCGATAATCAGTAATCCATGTTTTTTAGCAATTTGATTGATCGACACCATATCAGCCATTTTGCCTTCGAGGTGCACCGGCATGATAGCTTTTGTTCGTGGAGTGATTGCCTCTTCAATAAGCTCCACATTAATAAGGTGATCAGACCCGACATCAACAAATACAGTTGTTGCCCCAACGTGCTCAATAGCAGCAACTGAAGCAATAAATGAATTTGGAACTGTAATTAGTTCATCTCCTCGCGATACTCCTAGGGCGGCAAGAGTCAAAATAAGTGCATCGGTACCACTGTTGACTGAAGTTGCAAATTTGACTCCCAATTTAACTGCGATGCGCTCTTCAAGGGCATTAACAATCGGGTGCTCCAGGTACATACCGCTTTCTAGTACTTCTGAAATCTTTGCTATTGCACGATCTTTAATCGCCAGCCATTGGCTACCCAAATCAACATAAGGAACACGCATTTCAACTTCCATAGAATTCTCTAACTGTATTAGTTATTTCATCAAGTTGATTATCATTTAAATGTTGATCGCACGGGAAAGAGATCGTATTTTGAGCTTGATAATCCGAGACTGGGAAATTTAAAGAGTTGTATTGCTTCCCAAGAGCCTTCTGTTTGTATATCGGAATTGGATAATGTATTTTTGCTTCAATCTCTCGTGAATGGCAGAATTTTAAGAGCTCATCGCGGTTTTCAGCATAAACTATATACAGGTGATAAACAATTCTCATCTTCTCGGTTCGACATGGAACTCTTATCTGTCGAATAGTTCTTAACACATCATCGAGTTTTTTGGCATTACTTATGCGCTTTTGAGAAATATCTAGTGCTTGGGGTAAAAGCCAGTTCGCTACTACAGCTTGGAATGTATCAAGCCTACTGTTGTAACCAAGTATTTCGACGTAATCTCTACTTATCAAACCATGATTTCGCAATAGCCTAATTTTTTTATCCAATTCCAGGTTATTGGTAACAATTACGCCGCCATCAGACCACACATTTAGATTTTTAAGTGGATGTAATGAAAAAGCTGCTGCATCTCCCCAGGTACCTGCTTTTCTCCCATTCCATTCTGCAAGAATAGATTGGCATGCATCCTCTACTACTACTAATTTATATTTTTTCGCTATTTCACTTACTTTATCCATTCGTGTCATATAGCCAGTAAAATGAACCGGGACAATTGCTTTCGTTTTTGGTGTAATAGCTTTTTCGATGAGATCAACATTCATACAAAAAGTTTCATCAACATCAATAAATATTGGCACAGCCCCAATCTCGGCTATCGCCCCGACAGTAGCTACAAATGTATTTGCCGCTGTAATTACCTCATCTCCTGCTCCAACACCTAATGCCCGTAAAGCAATTTTGATGGCATCAGTGCCACTATTAACTCCTATTGCAAATCTTGTACCAATTAACGATGAAAAGTTATGCTCAAATTCAGTTAGTGGCTTACCTAACGTAAAATCCCCAGTCTTAACAAATTCCCTTAGTTGATCCCAAAGCTCGGGGCAATTTTCAAACTGCTGACTCAAATAAGAATACCTTACGCCCATCTGGAAACCGCCTTAACCAACATAATTGGCAAATGTAGCAGTAATTCACGCGACTACGTAAAATAGGCTGATGCCCAAACAATACAATTTAGGTGCTATTTTTCTTGATGCAGACGGCGTGCTCTGGAAAGATATTGGGCCAGGAGGGATTCTCAGTGGCAAAAATCATGCAATTCAAAATTTAAGATTGTTATCATCAAATCAGGTCGAACCAAGATTGAAAATTGTTATATCTAATCAGACTTTTGCAGCTAGACTGGGTATGAACTTATTTAAATTTAAATCTCATGTAAAATCGCTTTTCAGCTACCTTATTAAGTTGGAATTACTGGATGATTATGCAATTTGCTATCACCATCCTGATGCTAATAATGTCTTTCTACGGAGACATTGCGAATGTAGAAAACCAAATCCCGGCCTAATTCATTCAATGGCAAAAAAATACAATATTGATTTACAAAAATCTGTTTTGATTGGCGATAGAATTACAGATATACAGGCTGGTTTTGCAGCTGGAATTCAAGATTTGTATTTATTAATAAATGATCGAATGCTTGAGAATAATATTAACTCAACTAATACACCATTGTATCATATTTTCATTCCATTAAATGAACTTTGGGAATTTAGACTAATACAGGATTCTGTCTATGAAAATTAATTCAATTTTAATACTGGCTGCCGGCATGGGAACCCGCCTTAAGCCACTTACAAATGATTTGCCTAAAAGTCTACTTCCATTGGGTGATACAAATATACTAAGAAATTTAATTGTACTTTCACAGAATTATTTCCCTGACACAAAAATTTATATTAATACCTCATATCTTGCAGAAAAAATTATAAGCGAAATATCTAAATTTCCTGTAATAGATCGTCCTTATATTATTTGGGAACCTAGTCCAATCGGTCCAGCTTTCACAGTATCGGAATACTGTAAAAGGAATAATCACAATGTACTTGTTATTCACGGCGATACCTATTTCTCAGATTTGGCTTTTTCCCAATTTGTAAACTCAATCAATCAAAAAAAGAAAGACGTTTCAATTCTCCTTTGCCATCAAAGGCGGCGAGATAAAGCCCGCTCTGAAATTGTGGAAAAAGATGGTGTGATTTTCAGTATAATTGAAAAATCTGTTCCGGAATTAAATCGTAGCCTTACCCAGTCTCTAACAACCGAATATATATGGAGTAGTTCTGGCGCAATAGTTGTAAAGCGTAACGCGTTATTAAACTTTTCACCTGAACTACATGAGAGTATATCGCCAACACTTATTAACTATATTGCAATTAACGAAACACTTTACCTAGAAAAATGTACATCAGATCGAATTTCAATTGATGATGAGAAATCTTATTTGGAAGCTATAAAATTAAATAATAGTAATCCAAGGTTATTTGATCGTTCCATTAGACATTAAGAATTTCATCTGTTTGATATTGAAATAAAGATCCGATTCGTAGTTTTGAAATTTACCTGATAAATATGCTTGTTTGATATCGTTAATTGCTTCCTCTACAGTGTGAATTGGAGTAAATCCAATATCAGTAGCAATTTTTTTACCTGATACTCGATATGACCTTTGATCTAAAACCGGTACCATGGTAATTTTACAATTATTATCCATTTGAGATTTAACTTTTTGGGCAATTTGTAAAACTGTCAAGTTTTCTCCAGCCACATTATAAATTTTACGGTCTATAACTTCAGGGTCTTTTTCAAGAAGTAGTTTATAAGCAGAAATCATATCTTTAATATGTAAATTAGGTCTAAATTGCTCTCCGCCATCTACGTTAATTTCAGATCTAGTTAATGCGCTTAAAGTCAATATATTCACCACTAAATCAAATCTTTGACGTCTTGAGTATCCGCAAATAGTAGAAGGGCGAACTATAGTTAAGCAGATTTCTTTTACCAAATCTCTTAAGGCTAATTCTTCACACATGACTTTATATCTTGAGTAATCAGTTAATGGTTCGCAAAGTAATTCTTCTGTTACATTTTCCTCTTCTTTAATGCCGTAAACTGATGAAGATGAGGCATATATAAAAGTTTTAGCTGAACTTTTATTGAGCTCCTCGATAAACATTCCAAAAGCATCATAATTTATGCTTTTACCAAGATTTGGGTTAAGTTCATAGCTCGGATCATTTGAAATACAGGCTAAGTGGATGCATGCATCCACATCTTTGAGGGCTTCATTTACTATTTTTCTGTCCCGAATATCACCATAGTAGTATTCAATTTGACTTACAAAAGTTTCATGTGAATCACTCCATTTCCCATTTGGGTACCAAAAGGTATCCAAGACTCTGACTTGATAATCTGATTCAGCCAATAATCTTTGTAATTCAACTCCAACATATCCCCCACCACCGACTAACAATACTTTCAATTGCTTAGTCATTGTATTTTAATTTTTTCAATTATTCGATCAGATTCAAACTTTAAATCCTTCGATGTAATTGCTTTTTCATTACCCAATACTCCAACCATTATCGCACCAGCAATATTGCCAAAAAAGAGTGCAATTTCAATAGGAACATTATTCATTCGCAAACTAGAGATCGCTGCAAGTACTGCGTCACCTGCTCCAGTTCGATCTAGAATCGTTGGAGCAAATGTAGGAGACACTACAATACCTTTTTCTTTACTCCATGAAGTTATCCCGGCCGAACCATTAGTTACGTACAATTCTTTACATTTCAATTTATTGCCTAGATCAGTAACGATTTTATCCAGTTTTGAAACTTTATTTCGCATTTCAACCTGAACTTCAGATCCATTTAAAAAAACTATATCTGCGCTCATGTAATTTGATATGGGATTAAATCCACGATTACCAGCATTTGATTGAGTATTTACCGATACAGGCACACCAAAATTGTAATACTCGGAAGATAATTCGTGATCAAAGAAGTTATGACCGTAATCCATAATTACAAGGTGGTTGAATGCTATTTTTCTTTCACTAATTAAATTCTTGATTTGCTGAGGAGAAGTTATATGTTCACTCTCGTTTGGTAACTCATAGGTTTCAAATACTCTAGAATTTGACGACCTATCTACATATCGGGTTTTCTTAATTGACAAATTTGATTCTAAATTTACCAATGTGATTTCTTTATTTAAACTTAATTCATTAGATATAAATTCATGATCACTCGTCGCCCACTTAGTAATTACGCTTGAATTAATACCTAATCCGCTAAAATGCCTTGCAACCGCTAGGACTCCACCAAGATGCACTTGATTAGTCCTTTTCTCAAAAGCTATGAGTGGGTCTTTAGTGACTTTACCCAAGGCATCACAATAAATATATTCATCAATTATTGTTTCACCTAAAATCAGTACGCTTGAGTCTTTTAATGTATTTAAACAATCGCTAAATACTTTTATTCCAAATCTGTCTATTTGCTCTTTGAGCCATCTAGCTGTGTCTAGAGGTATAAAATCACTGAGATTCTTTTGCCTCTCTAAATATCCAATTCTTGCATAAGTAGAACTTATGATATGCCAGCCAAAGTTAACCTTGCTCTGCCTTAACCTATTAGCAATGTAAAGTTTTATTGGAGTTTGATTTCCGATAGTCACAATTAACAAGTTATCTTCCAGCTGATAGCTGTCAAATATATCTAAACCTTTTGTATAATCTGCACTTAATTGGATAGTGTTATTTTCAATCCTTTGTTTAATTTCTTTGAAGTCTAATATAGATTCTGAGGCTTTACCGCAAATAAGAAAAGTTTCGGAAACAGCACCAATAATTTGCATAGCCTCAATAGTATCTAGTAAAAGGTCCGATGTCGTGTTTTCAATATAAAGAATAGCTTTACTTAATTTCATGTTTCCCTAAATATTTAAACCAAGCATTAGTTGCAACTTCTATTTCTGTCTTTATCCATAGGGGTGCATCCCTCCATAGACTTATTTTATCTAACACTTTATTAACGCCTTCTTCAAAAGAAACTTTAGGTTCCCAATTTAAAAGTAATTTAGCCTTAGAAATATCTGCATGAGTTCTATCTGGTTCTCCAGGTCTTTTAGGAATATATTCGACTTCTCCTTTAAGTAGTTCAACCAAACGATTAATTGATTGTGGATTTTGAGTACCAATATTTATTGCTTCTCCTGTTACCACACTGTCTCCAGCGAGAATTAGCGCCTGCACGACATCGCTAACATATGTAAAATCTCTAACTTGAGTACCATCTCCAACAACCGTAAATGGCTTTTTCGCAATCTTTTGTGCAAGAAAAACACCCATGACTGCCCCATAGTTACCAGATGTTCGTGCTCGCGGTCCATAAACGTTAAAAAATCTCAAACTTAAAACTATGATGCCATATAAATCAATCCAGTGGAAAAAAACTAGTTCTGCTAAATACTTGCTTAAAGCATAAGGAAAGGTGGGACGTATCTCATCATTTTCAGACGTAGGATACTTACTTGTTATGCCATAGCATGTGGAAGATGCTGTATATATAAATCTTTCCACCCTGCTTTCTCTAGCGGCCTCCAAAACGTTAACCGTTCCTTGAATGTTAGTTGATAAATAGATACTTGGCTGCTCGATTGAGGGCACAATATCCGCGAGCGCCGCCAGATGAAATACTATTGAACATCCATTAAACATGTTATTTGGCAAGGGTAACCTAATATCGTGATTAAATATAGTAATTTTATTACTTACCTCCTGAAGATTACTAAGTTTGCCGGTAGAGAAGTTATCAATAACAATTACTTCGTACTTTTTTGCCAATAATTCTTCAACTAAATGGCTGCCTATAAAGCCAGCTCCGCCTGTAACTACTACTCTCATTTACTTTTTTCTGTAAATTTTTCAACTAATCGATCCACAATAAAG
>SXGQ01037598.1_pt1 | contig 11574 bp, 10 predicted proteins | sample 3178371 | NCBI WGS metagenome assembly SXGQ01 (sample SAMN11356859, study PRJNA531348) | freshwater metagenome | isolation source: freshwater sample F1-20 | place: China: Fuxian Lake, Yuxi | collected 2017-12-25 | reverse complement strand
TCGGCGCAAACGGGCTGCACGCTGCGCATCGTCGACGTCGGCGTGGATGCCGACTTCACGCCACATCCTCAATTAATACAGGCCAAAGTCGCGCGCGGCACAGCCAGCATCCTGCATGCCGACGCAATGAGCGCCGAAGAGCTGGAGCGCGCACTCGCTGCAGGGCGCGAGGCGGCGCAGGAGGCGCTACGCGCGGGTCATCGAGTGGTGCTATTCGGCGAGATGGGCATCGGCAATACGGCGATCAGCTCACTGCTGATGTCCGAGCTCACGGGGCTGCCACTGGCCGCTTGCGTGGGTCCCGGAACGGGACTCGACTCCGCCGGAGTTGCTCGCAAACTCGCTCTGCTCGAGCGAGTGCGGCAGCGTCCCACCGAACCGTTGCCGAAAGGCGATGCCGCAGCTGAAGCCATGACCCTGCTGCGCTGCTACGGAGGCTTTGAAATCGCTGCGCTCGCCGCAGCGATCGGCACCGTCGCTGCATCGAGAACCGTGGCACTGATCGATGGCTTCGCAGTGACGGTCGCCGCCCTGCTCGCAGAACGGATGCGGCCGGGCACGCTGAGCCGCTGCATCGTCAGTCATTGCTCGGCGGAACCCGCCCATCGGCTGCTCTTGGAACAACTGCGAATCGAGCCACTGCTCTCGCTTGGCCTGCGCCTCGGCGAAGGCAGCGGTGCCCTGCTGGCCTTGCCCATGTTACGCAACAGTGTGGCACTCTTTCTCAATATGGCCACGTTCGGCAGTGCTGGCGTCAGTACCAAAAGCCCGGGTAGCGACGGATGAACGCGCAGCTGCGCTCGTTCCTCGCTGCCGTGCAGTATTTCACCCGACTGCCCGTACCGGCATCGGTGGGACACTCGCAGCAGTTGCTCGACGACGCTTCGCGCTACTTTCCCGCAGTGGGCCTACTCGTCGGGGTGATCTCGGCGACGGCGCTGCTGCTGGCCTCATTTCTTTGGCCGCCGGTGGTCGCAGCGATCATCGCCGTCGCTGCGTCCATCTGGTTGACCGGCGCATTTCACGAGGACGGCCTTGCCGATGCCACCGACGGACTCGGCGGCGGGTACGGTCAGCAACGGATCCTCGAAATCATGCGCGACTCGCGCATCGGTACCTACGGAACGCTGGCACTCGTACTCGGTATCAGCCTGCGAGTGGCCGTGCTGTCAGCCCTGCCGGTCACCACGGCCTGCGTGTTGCTGGTGGTCGGCCATGCCAGCAGTCGATTCGCCGCAGTGGTCTTGATGTGGTGCCTGCCGTACGTCCGCGAGGACGACTCGAAAGCCAAGCCGTTATCGCGCAACCTGAGCCGAAGCGGACTGTGGGTCGCGACAAGCACCACCGTGACCGTTCTGGCGCTCGGGGCGGTACTCGAGCCCGCACTGCTCGGCGGCGTGGTGCCTGCGGTCCTGGTGGTCCTCTGGTGGTATCGCGTCCTGCAACGCAATCTGCAGGGATACACGGGCGACTGCTTAGGAGCCGCTCAGCAGCTGGCCGAACTCGGGCTTTTTCTCGGGATGTTGGCGGCGTGGTACATCTGATCCGGCATACGCGGCCGGACGTTGCACCCGGCATCTGCTACGGCCGCAGCGAGTTGCCGCTCGCCATCACCGCGGAGGAGGACATACGAGCCGTCCTCGATCGTCTGCCGCGGGTCGACGCTGTATTCACGAGCCCCGCCGCCCGCTGTCAGCGCCTCGCAGAGACGATCGCCGCCGAACGCGGCGCCGCCTGCACTGACGATGCAAGGTTGCTCGAACTCGACTTCGGCCACTGGGAGGGCAAGTCCTGGGACGATATTTCCCGTGATGAAATCGACCGCTGGGGCGCCGACCTGTGGAACGTCGCGCCCGGTGACGGCGAGTCGCTGAGCCAGCTGTGGGTGCGAGTCGCTGCGTTTTGCGCCGAGCGGCGTCTCGAGGACATCCACAACGAAGACACTCACGTGGTTGTCGTGGCCCATCAAGGCCCGCTTCGCGTGTTGCACTGCCTAGGCCGGGGAGTGGCCTTCGACCGGCTGTTCGAGACCGACTTCGCGTTCGGGGTGGCGGGGCTGAAACTTTGGCCTCAGCGCGAACACCGGGCGATCGCGCCGTAGGGTGCCGCTTTCCGGGCGCAGTATGCTCGGGCCATGTACATCAATTTCTGGTATCCGCTCGCGCTCGCCACGGAAGTCACCCAGGACAAGCCTCTGCGCGTCACCGTGCTGTGCCTGCCTTTCGTCGTGTTTCGCGATACGGCAGGGCAGGCCAAAGTGCTCTCCGACACCTGCGTGCATCGCGGTGGAGCACTCGGTCTCGGCAAGATCCGCGGCGATCATGTCGCCTGCCCCTATCACGGCTGGGAGTTTGGGGGTGACGGCGGGTGCAAGCGCATCCCCTCGCTCGGCGATGGCGCACAACTGCCCGCGCGCGCGAAGGTGGACAGTTACCCGGTACTCGAAAAATACGGCATCGTCTTCGCTTTCTTGGGGGATCTCCCTGAGGCTGAACGACCGCCGTTGTATGCCATCGAAGAATTCGGTTCGCCGCAGTGGCGTGCGCAGACCTTCGTCTTCGACGTCAACGCCTACTACGAACGTTCGATCGAAAACGGTCTCGACCCCATCCACAACCAGTTCGTGCATGCCGCACAGGGTCAGCCTTCTCTATCGCCCGAGCAACAGCGCACCCCTCTGCCGATGGAGCAGATCCCATGGGGTAGTAAGCACTACATCAAATTTGGCGGTACGAAGAACGAAGACACGGCGCTGGCCAACGTGCGTCAGGGTCCGCGCATCGGCGCGGCGGGATCCTGGCATCAGGGCCCGAATCAACTCGTGACCTACATTGATCTCACGGCGACCAACTCGTTCCACCAGTACATGTTCGAAGCGCCGATCGACGAGTCGCACACGCGGATCTACCTCGTCAGCCTACGTAACTGGCTGCTTGAGGATGCGCACGAGGCGCGCATGGCCGAGGTGACACGCAAGGTGGTCCAGGAGGACACGCTCATCATCGAAAATCTCAACCCAGTGCGCACTCCGGACAGCAACACTCGAGAAGTGCTCGTTCCCGGCGATACGGCCATTGCGCACTACCGTGACTGGCTCAAGAAGTGGGACGCGCTCGGCTGGAAGATCGACGTCAAGGCACTGCGTGCCAAGATGGGTGATGTCGCGATGGCCATTCCGAGTCCCGCGCGCCGCGACAGCGGCAATTGGGTTCACGAAACCGTGCCGCTCGTCTCGGCCGAGCACCACTGACCGGCGCGAGCGCCTCTACGGCGCCAACGTGTTCTTGTAGACCACTCCGCCCTTGACGATCACCCGCAGATTCTTCTCAGGGTCTTCCAGCACGCTGATATCTACGAGCGGATTGCCATCGACGATGAGTAAATCCGCCCAGGCACCGGACTCGAGCACGCCCAGCGACGCTCCTGCATAGGGATTGCGCGGACCGCTGAGCGCCAGCAACTCGCCGTTGACGGCAGTCGCTTGCCGCAGGATCGTCAGTGAATCGAACCAACGCAGCCGCGCCGTGAACTCCTTTGACTGCAGCGCGTACATGCGCGGCCCACCAAAGACATCCGTGCCGAACGCAATCTTTGCACCATGTTTCTTCGCCAGCTGCATCATGCGATCAAGACCGGACGGCATCACCGCCGCCCTACCCGTCATCGGAAACGCATTGCCCGAGAACAGATAGGCCTGCGGTGACACGAACACCCCGCGCTGCACGATCAACTTCATGGTCGGTTCGTCGATGAGATGTGCATGCTCGATGCTGCGCACGCCAGCCTCTACGGAGCGGCGGATCGACTCCGGGGTGTAGGCGTGGACCGCGACGTAGGTACCCCAGTCGGCTGCCGCGCGCACGGCTGCGCGCAGCTCGGCGTCGAGATACTGCACGCTGTCGAGCGGATCGTAGTTCGACGACAAGCCACCACCGGCTGCGATCTTGATTTGCGCGGCACCCTCGCGCAGTTGCTCGCGTACCGCGAGCAATACGGCCGACTCGCCATCAGCCAAACGGCCGTAGCCGCGCTGCTCCATGACATCGATACCGGTGTTGGCTACCGACGATGCGGCGCGGCTGCGAAAGTCGCCATGACCACTCGTCTGACTGACCATCGCGCCGGAAGGGAAGATTCGCGGACCGACCAGCACACCCTCATCGATGGCCTGCTTCAACCCGAAACTAGGACCCGCCATGTCGCGAATGGAGGTAAACCCGCGAAGCAGCATGGCTCGCGCTTCCGCTGCCGACCGATGCGCTGCGTAATCGGGCTGCAAATCGCGCATGGCTGTGAAACCCAGCGGGATACTCGGATGCACGTGCGCATCGATGAGACCCGGGATGACCACACGATTGCCGGCGTCGATGACCGCGCCACCACTCGAAGGTGGCGGACCCGCAGTGATCGACACGATTCGACCCTCGCTGACGCGTAGGGTGCTCGGTGCGGATAACTCCGCATCGCGCCCATTGAACACTCGCGCGTTGACGATCAGCAGCTCGGCGCTCGCCGCCACAGCTGAGCCCAGCATAAGGGCTTGCAGGAGCACTGCGAGAACCCCTCCTACACGACGACTATGCGAGTGGATCGCCCGCATGGCTTCAAAGTGCCTTACGCACCGCCTCCCGAAACTCGGCCAACGACTTCTTGCCCTGCAAACGCGCGACGGGCTTGCCCTGCCGATCGAGAATGTAGGTCGTGGGAACGACCTCATTCCAGGCCGGGTCGATAACACTCGCGAGCTCATCCATCTGCGGCCCGTTCCGCGCGAACGTCACGAAGGCAGGAAAGTACTTCTTGCGAAACTGCTCCACCACCGCTGCTCCGGGTGATGGGTCATCGACCGACACTCCGATCAGCTTGACCCCCTTGGTCTCGAATTCCTTGGCCAGCGCGAGGAGGTCAGGCACCTCGCGAAGACATGGAACGCACCATGTTGCCCAAAGATTGACGATCAGCACCGAGCCTCGTTCGGCCTGCAACGCGGCCTTGAAGCCGGCTGCGTCCGTCACCCGTGCAGGCGTATCCGCCATGGCGGTGGCGCTGCCCGTGAGGCAAACAAGGATGGTCAGCCAGCCTATGCGGCGAATTTTATTCATGAGCCCTCTGCTGTAACACCGAACTCGCAGTAATCCTCTCGCTCGACGAGATCGAACGCGAACAGGAACTTCGCCATACCCGTCAGTACCGCCATGGTCATGCCGAGCTCGACGATCTGCGCATCGTCGAAATGCTCACGAAGGCGGCGATAATTATCGTCGGTCAACGTGCCCCGAGGCGAAGTCAGCGCCATCGCTGAAGCCAACTCGAGCACCGCCCGTTCGGCGGGTGACCAGCACGCCGCCGACGGGTCGTCGATCGAACGGATCTGAGTCTCCGTGAGTCCGGCTTCGCGGGCGTCATGCCGATTACCACGGTTGCAGAACGCACAGCCATGCAAGGTCGACAGCCGCAGTCGGAGTAATTCCTTGGTGCGTGCCGGTACACGACCACCGTAGAACACTCGCTGGTAGAACTCGCCATACCACTCGAGCAGTTCCGGAGCATGCCCCATCACCTGCACGAAGGTCGCATCCCCGCGAGTCTGCTGCGCGCGATCAAAGGCTTCCTGCATGAACGGCGGCAACTCCGCGCGCGATAGCGGCGTCACACGCGGTGCCGGCAGGGTCCCGCTCACGAGTTAGTCCTTCGCAGGCGCCGGCTTCTGGGTGCGCGCGTAGTTCTCGAGACTCGACAGGCTGGGATCCACCCACTTCTCCGGTGCAACCTGGTACATCGGGAAGCGCTCGAGCACTCGCTTGCGAACCACCGCAGGTACCGAGTCGACGCTCTTCACCGAACTGAACGAGCCCGCGTAGACGATGTGACCCGGAGTGGGCCCCATCAGCATCCACGGCAACCACGGTGTGATGCGATTCCAAACTCCACTGTGAGGCAGATGGGTGAGCTCGGGATTTACCAGATCCTCTCGACGGATCTGATAACGGAACAGCTCCGAAACCCGGTTCATCGGCCCCGAGGATTCACGCTTCCACACCGTCGGGTCGAGCGCATTGCGGTAGTAGAGATGAATATCGCTACTCAGGATCACGGTGTTTTCATTAAGGATGGCCCAATCCCGCAGAAACGGCCGGCGTGGCGGCTTCACTGTGTTGAGTCCGCCGTAAGTGGGCGGATCCGGATAGAACTCGGAAATCACGTAGTTGAACGGATCGTTCGCCACATCGACGACACGAACCTGCTCGTTGGTGTACGGATTCAGCCACGTTTCCATCAACTCGCCGGTGCGCAAGTCGCGATAAAAGATAAGTTCGCGACACATCCGCTGGTAGTCGCCGTTTGGCTGCTTGACGACTCGAATCGCCGAAAACACCTCGAAACCGAACAGTGGCTTGACCGGCTCGCCATCGCGCACGCCCATGACCGTACCGGTGACGTAGCCGTTGACGAACTTGCCCGGTGCCGTATCACCCTCGAGGCGCGCCGTGGTCTCGCGATTCCACACCGGGTCCTTGAACAGGGCGCGCAACTCATCGTCGCTGACGCGCTTACCGCTCGATTGCTTGGCTGTGGCAAGACCCGTCGCGGCGGCCGCGCCCAAGCCGAGTGACGTTGCAACAAACTGACGCCGACTGCGGCGGGGTTCGCTTGGATGACGGACCGACATGATCGATTCTCCTGAAGGTGGGGTATGCCGAGGCTCTACAGTTCAGACTATCGACCACTTCGCGCATACGAGTCGAGCGCTTTCGCGCAAACGGCCGTCTGGCGTTCAACCCATGAATGTGTCGATGGCCTCGACCCACTCCTCGGGGCACTGATCGGTGATGTCGATTCCGCCGCCCGGGATCTCGACGAACGCGAAGTCCGGTCGCATCGAATGCGCGACCTTGGCGTTCTCGTAGATCTGATCACCGGTGTTCGTGAGAATCAGTGTCGGGCGCTGGATCTTCATGAAGGCAGCGGCACGATCATAGGCAAACGCAGCGTGGTGTCCGTGCCAAAAAGGGCCTAGCCCCATGAACCGCTCGACGGTGTAACGAGTGATGAGCTCCGGGTCGGGTTCCGGGGTCTTGCCGTACATGTCGTACCGCAACTTGAACGCCTCGACGAGGTGCGAGCCGTCAGCCTTGTGGCGCATGTGCTTTTCATCCTCGACGATACCGTCGAAAAACTTGCGCTCCGCCTCGCTCAGGATCAGCACGCCACCGAGCACGAGCTTCTCGACGCATTGAGGAAACTGCTGCTCGACTTCCGTAACGACGAGCGCTCCGGTGTGATGGCCGTAGTGCACCGCACTTTGCACGCCAAGATGCTCGAGCACCGTCGGCACAACGCACGCCCACTGTTCGATGTGCGGCACAAAAGGCGTAGGGTCGGACATGCCAAACCCAGGGCAATCGATGGCGATGGGCCGGATGCCACGCGCCACCAGGCGATCAAACACGCTGTCGTACTGCCGCGCCGACATGGGCGCCTGATGGATCAGCACCAGCGGCCGACCCACCCCCGCGTCGTGGTAATGAATCTGGCCATACGGCCCGTCGGCGTAGCCTCGCTTCACGGGGCTATCCTCCGCCCGACCGTGCCGTTCATTGCGGACACAACGCGGGCAAGGAGCGGATCAGCGCCCGAGTCGCCTCGAACTGACGAACGACCGACTCTGAGGCCTCTTGGCCCTCGCCGGGCACATACACCCCGAACACGGCTTCACCCTCGGCGGATAAAAAGCTGACACCCCGCAAACCACCGCCCTTGCCCGGAATGGACAGCACGTAGATCGCCGCGTAGAGATCCGGCCGCAGGTGGCCGCCCAGACCCGGGCCCTCGCGCGTCAGATTGAAAAACTTGCTGCGTTCTGAGGGCTTGCCGGAGCCGACTCGCCCGGAAATCTCGAAGACATCGGCGCCTCGGGTGATGAGGGTCACCGCATCCTCCCACTGCTCAATGCTCTTCCACACCGCCTGGAAGTGGCTCGCCGACACCCCGTACGACTGATCCGCGGGCAATGCGCTCGCGACGCGGCTCTCCGCAATACCGAGCCGCTTGGCCACCGACCCCAGCGGCCCGGGCGACTTACCCTGCAGGTCTGCCCGGACCCGCTCGGTTTCGGCAGGGGTCGCGCATGCACTCCGGGAATCAGCGGCCATGGCGGCAACCGGCGGGAACATCACGACGGCCAGCACTAGGCCGGCGGCAGGGGTAAGCCAGGACTTCATGGCGAAATTATAGGTAGCGCGCGACCCAAACCCACCCTTTAAACCTCTGCCCGCTTTCGGCAGACTTCAGGGTTGGTCAAGCGGGTTTCTTTCGGTATCCATCCATGTTCGTCCGTTCGTTGCCATATTGGAAAGTTTTAGGGGTCGCGCTGCTGTGCCTGGCCGTTGAACCGGTCATGGGCCAAGCGCAGCCGGCCGCCAAAAAACCGCCCCCCGCCTGCAAGGGCTCTTCGCGGGTGGGTTGGAACAACTGCGTGGGCACCTACACGACCACAGAGGGCGCGCTCTACGGAGGCGAGTTCCGCAACGGCAAATACAACGGGCAAGGCACTGCCACGTGGCCGAATGGCGACCGATACGTCGGCGAGTTCCGCGACGATAAATTCCACGGGCAGGGCGTCTACACCTCGGAAAAGAACTTCACCTATGCCGGCGACTTTCGCGACGGCATGTTCAACGGCGTCGGCACGTACACCAGCTCCAACGGCATGAAGTACGTTGGGGAATGGCGTGAAGACGAAAAGAACGGTCAGGGTACCTACACTTGGCCGAGCGGGCGCGTGTACGTCGGTCAGTTCCGGGACGATGAGCGCGAGGGCCAGGGCTCCGACACCCAACCGGACGGCTCGAAGTACGTCGGCGAGTTTCGTGAGAGCAAACGCTGGGGCACAGGGACGCTGTATGACACTGCAGGACGCATCGTGCAGTCCGGTGTCTGGCGCGAAGACCGCTTTCAAGGCGCAGTAGCGGACGTGGCACCGGCCGCTGTGGCAGCAGCGGCGCCTGTCGCGCTCGCGCCGGCTCCCCCAGCAGCACCTATCGCCGCTGTTGCGACCGAAAGCACGACACGCACGATGTCTGCCGAGCCCTCCAGCCCGGCTGCCAGCGCGCCGGCGTCGAGCAACCTCATGTCGGCCGCCGCAATGATCACGGCCTTGTCGGGCGCGGCCAGCGCCGCCGCACCCCCAGCGACCGCTGCGCCTGCCGCCGCGAACGCGTCGCCCCCGAACGCGCCATTGTCAGCACCGCCCGCGGCGGTCGAAGCTTCGGCTGTCGTGGCGCCAGCGGATGCCACCACGAGCAACGGTGGTGCGGACGACTCGCGTGGCCCGGCACGCGTGGCCCTCGTGATCGGCAACCAGAACTACAGCAACGTCTCGAGTTTGCGCAACGCGCGTGCGGATGCCGAGGCGATGGCTACGGCGCTCGACAATCTCGGGTTCGAAGTATTGCTGCGCATGGATCTCGACGATCGAGCGCTGCGTCAGGCCATGCGTGACTTCAAGTTGCGACTCGATGGGGGCAGCGAGGCGGTGTTTTTCTACGCCGGTCATGGCGTGCAACTCGGTGCCGCAAATTACCTGCTACCGACCAACATCGCGGCAGACAATGAAGAACAGGTCAAAGACGACGCCGTGATGCTGCAGCGCGTGCTCGATGACCTCGCTGAGCAGAAAGTTCGATTTTCGGTCGCCATTATCGATGCCTGCCGAGACAACCCGTTCCCCAAAGTGGGCACCCGCAGCATCGGCGGCACCCGCGGCCTCGCACCGACGACTGCGGCAACGGGGCAGATGATCCTGTTCTCTGCGGGCACGGGACAAACGGCGCTCGATTACCTGACGCCGACCGACCCGGATCCCAATGGCTTGTTCACACGAGTGTTGCTGCGCGAGATGACCCGGCCCGGCGTACCCGTGGACCAGATGCTCAAGCGCGCCCGTCAGGAAGTGGTGAGCCTCGCCAAATCCGTGGGTCACGAACAGGTACCCGCACTCTACGACCAGACGGTTGGCGAGTTTTATTTCACGCCGGCCGTAGCGGGCGGTCCGGCAGCGCGCGCACCCGAGGCGGCAGCACAACCGCAAATGCTGGTGGCGGCGCTGCCTACGGACGATCGCGCACTGTGGGAATCGGTGCGCGACTCGAAGAACCCGGAGGAAATCCAGGCCTACCTCTCAGCCTTCCCGCAGGGTCTATTCGCAGGTGTAGCGACGGCACGCTTGCGATCCCTCCAAGGTGGCGGCGGCACTTCTGCGCCTGCGACCACAGGCAGTAACGGCACGAACCGTCCGGCCAACGCACAGAGCCCGACGAGTTCGTCCACCGCATCGACCGGCGCCGCAGCAACCGGCTCGACGGTGAGCGACCTGCAGCAACTCGGCGCCGGCACGGTCTTTCGCGACTGCCCCGATTGCCCGGAGATGGTCGTCGTGCCGCCGGGGAAATTCGAGATGGGTCTTGCCGATTACCGCAAAGCTCGTCGGCCCAACGAAGGCCCTGTGCGTACCGTGAATATTCCGGGCACTTTCGCCATTGGCAAACACGAGGTGACCTGGTCGCAGTACGCACGGTTCGTGCGTGAAACGAGCCGCGCAGGTGGGCTCGGTTGCGCTACCTTCAACGCCAAAAAATTCCGCGTCAACGCACAGGCAGCGTGGAACAGTCCCGGATTCCCGCAGACCGAGAACGATCCGGTCGTCTGTATCAGCTGGGACGATGCCAAAGCCTATGCCGAGTGGCTCGGTGTGAGAACGGGTCACAACTATCGACTGATCACCGAGGCGGAATGGGAATACGTTGTCCGCGCCGGAACGACGGGCGATCGCTTCTGGGGCGAGAACCCCGCCGATGCCTGCCGCTTCGCCAACGTGGCCGATGCCACGGGCCGCGGCACCCTGGGACTCGAGGCGCCGTTCGATTGCCGCGATCGTCACGCGGGCACGGCCCCGGTCGGCAGCTTCCAGTCGAATCCGTTCGGTGTGCATGACCTGTTCGGCAATGCGGAAGAGTGGATTCTCGATTGCTGGAGCGACACCTACCGAAACGCACCGACCTCCGGCATCGCCGACACCTCGGGTGATTGCGATCGACGCGTAGTTCGCGGCGGTTCGTGGTTCGACGGTGCCGATGCCGTGCGAGCGACTGCTCGCGGCGAAGATGCCATCGGCGCGCGCTCCAGCACGCGCGGATTCCGCATCGCACGCACGAACTGAGAGTTATCGAGACTCGCACGCGCATGGTCGATAATCACATCGATCGACCGAAAATTTCCCGTGGCTATGCGCCTTGTCGATTCGGGCAAATACACTTTCGCGAAAGCAGCGCGACCGAGCAGCGCGGGTCGCCGTTGATTTGCCTACATCACGTCCCGAATTCCGGACAGATTTTCGAGCCGGTGCTACCCTCTCTGGCATCGGGCCGTCGCGTCTATGCGCTCGACTTGCCGGGGTTTGGCATGTCGGACCCCGCCCCCGACCCGCAAACCATCGATGATTACGCGCTCGCGATCGCCGATGCGATCGTGGCTCTCGGGCATGGACACAACGACATCGATCTGCTCGGCTATCAC
>SXGQ01010784.1_pt1 | contig 11575 bp, 54 predicted proteins | sample 3178371 | NCBI WGS metagenome assembly SXGQ01 (sample SAMN11356859, study PRJNA531348) | freshwater metagenome | isolation source: freshwater sample F1-20 | place: China: Fuxian Lake, Yuxi | collected 2017-12-25 | reverse complement strand
CCAGGGGCGCCCCTGGGCGTGCTACGCCTACAGCACGTCGCAGGAAGCAGACGAGATGTGGCAGAGCGCGCTGATGCTGTACCTGATCGAGAGCGCAGGCGGCCGCAAGATCGCCAACGCTCGCGTCCGGGCGATGGGTGGCGTGGTCGAACAGACGACGCTCGTGCACGAGAGCGCCATCTGCTGGATCTGGGTCGTCCCCAGGCCCAACGGCTTCGGCATCCTCATCGCGCTGAAGCACACGATGGAGGACTTCTCCCAGGCGCTGTGGGACGGGGCCAAGCCGCCCCCCAAGCCGGGGTGCGAAGTGCGCGTCGCGACCACTGACCGAGACGCGACCGTGCTCGGCTACGTGATCATGGAGGACGCGGAAGGCATGCCGCGTCTGAACGTGCTCACGACCAACCGCGACCGGCAAGCCTGGGAGGCGAGCCTGCGCCGCCTCGACCGGCGGCTGAGGCTCGTGTCGCGGGGCGAGGACGTGCCGCTCGACCAGCCGCGCTTGTGCGTCTCCATCATCCTCGCGAGGGAGCTGTGAGGCGCGGCCCGTCCGACCTGCTTGTGGTCCGGCTCAAGAAGGGAGGTGTCGTCTCGCTGGGATGCGGGAACGAGTACGCCACGACGTGGCGAAACAAACGTCTTGCCGCCATCGAAGTGGGCTTTCCGCCCGTGAGCTGGCGCAAGCCTCTTCAACCCTACCGCCATTCGCTCGCCCCTCGGGGCGCGGCGTATGACTTTGTTCCGATTAGGGTCGTCGCTGCCTGCATCCGGCAGTCTGGCGGCCCCGCCGATGAGCAGGCACTTGCAAGCCTGCCGCCACTGGACATCCACCTGGCCGAATGTCTCGCCCATGACTGGATGTTCTTCTCGCACAGTGCAGATGGAGTGTGAACCCATGTCCACCAAGACCACCCAGACCACCAAGACCACCAAGGCCGCCAAGAGCCGCAGCAAGGCCCCGCACGTCGACGCGCCCAGCGTCGTGGGCGTCGGCCACCAGGAGTTCGACGCGAGCAACGTCCAGCTCCAGGGTGAGGCGCACGCGCACACCGACGACCCCGCCGAGGCCTTCGTGGTCCACCGCGGCATGACCGAGAGCCGCCAGCCGGTGCCGCTCAAGGTCTACAAGGTCGGCGACGCGCGGGTGGAGGTCGTCAAGACCCCCAAGATGCCCAAGACCGGGCACTCGCTCGAAGTGATGCGCTTCCTGGTCACCAACGAGCTGTGGGCCGAGGTGATGGGCAACTGCCCGTCCACCGCGCAGCTCAGCGACGCGGACCTGCTGGCGGCCGCGGGCAAGAGCGACGAGCACGGCCAGGTTCGAGACCTGCCCGTGACCGACGTCAACTTCTGGGACTGTGTTGCGATGTGCAACAAGCTGTCCGAGATGATGGGCCTCACCCCGGCCTACATCATCCACGGCGAGGGCGACGACCGCCGGCTCGAAGAGGTGCCGGGCGCCAACGGCTGGGTCATCCCGACCGAAGAGGAGTGGGAGTTCGCGGCGCGCGCGGGCGAGGACTTCAAGTTCGCCGGCAGCGACAACGCGGCCGAGGTGGCTTGGACCTCCGAGAACAGCGGTGGCCACATCCACCAAGTGGGTGAGCTGCTGCCCAACGCGTGGGGCTGCTTCGACTTCTCGGGCAACGCCTGGGAGTGGACCAGCACGCCCTACGACGCGAACCGTCGGTAGTCAGTCAGGGCAAGGCACGCGACACACGGCTTCGGCTGTGTGTCGCGTGCCTTCGGGCGTCCAAGATGTGCATACGCGAAGACACGAGCATCGCTCTTCGTGTCTGAACCTCTTTGACGCAAGTTTGTGGGGTGTTTCATGGGCAAGAGAACACAGCGGAAGCGCCGCAAAGTCATCTTCGGAGGCAGCTATCTCACGTCTCCGCAATACAGGCAGTCCGCCGTGGCTGCGTCGAACTTTGACGACGCGATCCCAGGCCTCCTGCGCGGGTACCTCGGGGCGCGGTTCATGCGGAGGGCGCCATGATCACGCGCTCCGCGCCTCGGCTACAGCTTGCCAACCGAGGCGGTTGCTGGGACATCACAGAGTCAGGGACAAAGGTGCAATATCGCGACTATAGCGCCTCTGTCTACCATGACTGCACGATCACGTTGCGGCTCGTGCGAAGATCGCCACAGCAGGACCCACGGAGGACCGCATGAACCTCAGTTTCTACTGGTCCGTCGGCGGTAGTTGGCTGCGCGTGTCTCGGTTTGCTCAGCCTCGCGTTCGTGGAGAGGTGTTCGTGAACAACAGCGACGGCCATCTCAGCTTTCGCTTGGCGCGGAGAGCATCATGACTGTCCGAGGGACGACGCAGGACTCTCTGTGGGTCACTCCAAACATGCAGACCATGCACGGGGGCGGCTGGTCAGGTAGCACGCAGCTCATGCGGGTTGTCTGCCGTGGAGGCCTTCGCGCTGAGAATAGCAACGATAAGGTCGGAGCAAGGTTCGTGCGAAGGCAGGTAGAACCGGCGGTCGCTCGCTGCGTCAGAGGTGGCAGCGGCTTCATCGCGCGCCCTGACGTGTGCATCTACTCGCGGTACTCGCCTGCCTTCTGCTGCTCGGTCCTCACTGTTCGGCTTCTCCGGAGGACTTCTCATGTTCGCGCCATCTGACTGGGAAAGTGTGCAGCACCGGAGGGCGTTCTTGCCTCGCTTTGTCATGCGCGGAGGCGCGTGGCTCGACCATGTTTCCATGCGTTCGCCGTTTACCTTCTTTGAGGAGGCGCACGTAAGTGACAAATCCAACGGTTTACGCCTTGTGCGGAGACGGGCGTGAGCACGCGTTATCCTCACGCAAGGGCGCGACCTGTGTATCGCCGCGGCTGTTGGTTTGTGAACCGCATCGGTTCTTGCCGTTCAAGGACTTGGGTACTTTACTTGCACGGTGGCGTCAACCGAGACGCAAGAGATCCGGCGCTCAAAGCGTCGTTCCTGAGCTTTCGTCTCGCAAGGAGAACGCTATGACTCAGTCTTTCGGGCTACGTGGGTTGTCTTGGATGGCTGAGACAAGCCTGACGATGCCTTTCTACTCGCGCTTCGTGGGGCGCGTGTGGCAAGAGTCCAACACGAGAAGTTTGCGGCTTGCGCGGAGATCGCCATGAAGCTCAGCTTCGTTCGTGGACGAGAGTATCTGCTTTGCGGCGGATCTTGGTCTTCTCGGCCGCCGCCCCTGTATGTCGCGCAGAGTAACATTTACGGTGCCGTGTACTCGTACGAGAACTTGGGCCTTCGGCTCATGCGGAGGTCATCATGAACTTGACGCGTGTCGGTTCGGGCCGCACGCTCCGCAGCTGCTCTTGGGGGTGCCCCCCGTCGCTCATGCGCGCGGCCTTCCGCCTCGCCCTCGGCCCGTCGGACCGGGGCGACATCCTGGGCCTTCGGCTCATGCGGAGGGTGTCATGAGCCTGGTGCCTGCTGTCGTGCTCCGCGTGGACCGCGGAGGCTCTTGGATCGGCGTTGCGATGCACGCGTGTGCAGCTTGCCGTGGTGCCCTCGACCCGTCAGTCCGCGGTGGCATCGTGAGCCTTCGGTTCTTGCGGAGGACAGCATGAAACCGCCACTTGGCGGTCCGGACCGCGTGTACCGCAGCGGTGCTTACTCCAGCTCTGCGAAGTACGCGCACGTGGCCTATCGCAACGCCCTTGACCCGCCGCTTCGTGGTTCTTCCTTGAGCTTCCGTCTTGTGAGGAGGTCATCATGAGCGCATCACCTGCCCGCCTGTACCGCGCGATCCGTGGCGGCTCTTGGTTCCGCCCCGCGCGGTTCGCGTACGCGGCCTTCCGCGACTCACACGACCCGTCGCTCCGGGACGACGACGTGGGGCTCCGACTCTTGCGAAGGGCGCCATGAGCCCGACGCTTGCCAACCCGTCCGGCGCGCCTCGCGGTGGCTCTTGGGGTTACCTCGCGCGGGGCGTGCGCGCGGCCTACTGCTACGTCGACGGTCCGTCGCGCTACAGTGGCGTCTTGAGTCTGCGACTCTTGAGGAGGACACCGTGAGTCCACCACCTGCTGACTTGTACCCCGTGAACCGTGGTGGCTCTTGGGGCAACCGCGTGCGGCTCGCACGTTTGGCCGACCGCTGTGCCACCGACTCGTCGTTCTGGGACCCCGACTTGGGGCTCCGACTCTTGCGGAGGGCGCCATGAGCCTGCCGCCCTCCATCTTGACCCGTAAGAGCCGCGGGGGTTCTTGGTGGAGTGTCGCGCGGGCCGTACATGTAGTTTGCTGCCTCCCTTTTGACCCGTCGAGCTGCCATCGTGGCCTGGGCCTGCGGCTCATGCGGAGAGCGTCATGAGCCTACGGCTCGCCGGCCAGTATCGCGCGTTCTGCGGCGGCTCTTGGTTCCGCGATAAGCGGCGCGCGCACTTGACCTTCCGCGACGCTATCGCCCCGTCGTACTGCTTTCGCTTCCTGGGCTTTCGACTTCTGCGGAGGGCATCATGAACCTGGTGCTTGCCCGCCTGCGCCGCGTAGTCCGCGGTCCCTCTTGTAGCTTCCGCGCGCAGACCGCGTACATGGCCTTCTACCTCGATCTCGACCCGTCGCTTCGGGGTACCCGCCTGGGCCTCAGACTCTTGCGGAGGGTGCCATGACCCGATCACTCTTCGATCCGGCCCGCGCGATCCGCGGCGGCTCTTGGTTCAGCCTTGCGCGGTTCGTCCACGCGGCCCGCCGCGACATCGGCGGCCCGTCGCTCCGCCTTCGCACCCTGGGCCTTCGGCTCTTGCGGAGGGCGTCGTGAGCCTGTCAGTTGCTGGCCCGGACCGCGCGATCCGTGGTGGCTCTTGGGACTCCCTCGCGCGGTACGAGCACGAGTCCTTCCGCAGCGCCAACCGCTCGTCAGTTTGGGGTGCCATTCTGGGCCTGCGTCTCTTGAGGAGAACACCATGAGCCCGTGGTTCGTCAGGTCGTACCGCGCGAACCGCGGTGGCTATTGGGGAGGTGGCAGGCCGTACGCGTGCACAACTTACCACATTGCCGACAACTCGTCGTACCGGTTTCGTAACCTGGGCTTTCGGCTCTTGCGGAGGGCACCATGAGTGTGCCTCTCGCCGACCTGCGCCGCGCGCTCCGCGGCGGCTCTTGGGGCGTCCGTGCGCGGGACTCGCGCGTGGCCTGCCGCAACGCCGACGCCCCGTGGAGCTGGGACGCCTACCTGGGCTTTCGCCTCATGAGGAGGACATCATGAGTTCGATACGCACCGAAAAGTCTTTCGTGCTTCGAGGCAGCTCTTGGGACTTTGATGCGCGGCTCGCGCGCGTGATCTGCCGCGGCGCCAACGAACCGTCGCACCACGGTGACCTCTTGGGTCTGCGGCTCATGCGGAGAGCGCCGTGAGCTTGACGCGCTTCGACTCGAAAACTGCGATCCGCGGTGGTGCTTGGGTCTTTGTCGCGTACCTCTTGCCCCTGACCCATCGCAACGCTTTCGACCCGTCGTACTGCTTTGACGTCTTGGGCGTCAGGTTCGTGCGGAGGCTGCCATGAGTCGACGGTCTGCCTTCTCGGAGTGCGTGTACCGCGGCGGCGCGTGGCGCGCCCCTCCGCGGTGCGCATGGGTGAGCTACCACGGTTCCAATGTTCCGTCGCTCCGACATCACCTTCTGAGCCTTCGGCTTCTGAGGAGGACAGCATGAGCCTGACATCTGACGACTTGCGCCGCTCGCACTGTGGCCGCTCGTGGAATAGTCGTGTGCGTCGCGCCCGCGTCGAATGTCGCGGGGGCCTCGATCCGTGGCGTCGCTTTCGCGACCTGGGCTTCCGACTCGTGCGGAGGAGACCATGAGTTTGACGCGTGATCGCCTGCTCCGCTCGCGCCACGGTGGCTCTTGGTTCTACGATGTGCGGTTCGCATACGCGTTCGCTCACTTCACCAACACTCCGGAGAGCTGGGGCGACGTTCTGGGTCTGCGACTCTTGCGGAGGCTGTCGTGAGCTTGCTGTCTAAGGGTCAAGGCCGCGTGAACTGTGGTGGTTCTCGGGGCAACCTCGCGCGGACCACACGCATAGTGATCCGCCTTTACCGCGAAACAGCGTTCCTGGGTTGCCGTTTGGGTTTCAGGCTCGCGCGGAGGGCGCCATGAGCAAACCTCAGGGCCTCGCGGTCCACGGCGGGTCTTGGGTCAACGTCACGCAGGCCTCTCGCGTGGCTTTCGACCTCTCCTTCGCCCCGGGATACTACAGCCGCTACCGGGGCCTCAGGCTCTTGCGGAGGGCGCCATGATCACGTCGCCTGTCGGCCGGCACCGCGTGTTCAGCGGTGGTTCCTGGCGCCACAACACGCAAAATGCGCGTCTGGAGTACCACGTAGTTTCCGGCCCGTCGTATCAAGAGGGCCACATGGGCCTGCGCCTTGCACGGAGAGCGTCATGAGCCTGTCGTATGTCGACGCTTACCCCTACTTCGTCGTTCGCGGGAGCGCATGGGTGTTTTCTGCGCGGAGCACGCGTGTAGACAGCCATGTCGCTCAAGACTCGTACGACGACAGTAAACACGGCGGGTTCAGGCTGTTGCGGAGGGCATCGTGAGGTGGGCACGCGTCAACCCACGCCGCGCGATCCACGGTGGTGCCTGGTTCTTCCGTGGGGTGAACATCGGCGTAGCTTACCGCGACACCAACGCCCCGACTTCTCGGTACGACTCTCTGGGCTTTCGGCTTGCGCGGAGGACGTCATGAGTTCTGTGTCTGTCTGCCGGCTTTTCGCGGTGCGTGGCAGCTCTTGTCTCTTCGAGTCGGCTATCGCGTGGGTGAGGTACAACCGTTCTCACAGGCTGTCGCGTGCCTCTGGCATGATAAGTTTCCGGCTTCTGCGGAGGGCGCAGTGAACACGCCTCCTGTCCGTCTGTCGCGCGCCGTCTGCGGTGGTTCTTGGTTGAGCTATACGCTGTTTGCGTGTGTGCGCAGTCTTCGCGTCACTGTCCCGAAGGACTGGGATGACCACATAGGCTTTCGCCTCCTGCGGAGAACAGCATGAACACTCCCTTTGCTATCCAAGATGGCACGGCTCGCGGTGGATCCTGGCCGACTGGGCCGCTGTACGCGACCGTGCGCTATCGCGGCACGGGCGGTCCGTGGAGCCGCGACGAGGATCTGGGCTTCCGGCTCCTGCGGAGGGTGCCATGAACACCTTCGCTGCCCGTGGGCGCCGTGCTGGTGGCTCTTTCCTCAACGATGGCGTGCACGTGCACTTGATTTACGCGACCTGTCCTTACTTGTCGCGCGCCCTTTGCAACCTGAGCCTACGGCTCTTGCGGAGAGCGTCATGATCGCGCTTACTGCCGCGTGGATCGTCACGCTCCGAGGTGGCTCCTGGTGCTTCGCTGACCGGGGTTCGAGTGCAGCTTTCTGCATCGAGACCGCCTTGTTGAGCCGTCATCGCGACCTGAGCCTTCGGCTTCTGCGGAGGGCGTCGTGATCCCTGCGTCGTCTGCCTTGGTGTTCGTCGTCTGCGGCGGTTCATGGAACTTTCAGCCGTACACTGTGTTCTTTGTCTTCCGTACCCCTCGCAGGCCGTCGGGATGGTTCCTTAGCCTGGGCTTCCGCCCGATGCGGAGGGTATCGTGACTCTTGTGCCTGTTCGCCACCTCAAGGTCTGCGGTGGCTCTCGTCGCGCCGACCCGTGGTGGGCTTCTGAATGGTCCAGGCGCCACTGCTCAGCTGGTGACCATCTCGTGAGCCTACGGCTTCTCCGGAGGACTCCATGAGCTTCTCGTGTGTCGGCTGGTTTCGCTTATCCTGCGGCGGTTCGTGGGCGGCTCATGCGAGACTCGCGCGTTCGCCGTCCTGCTTTTCGCCCGGCGTGCTGTACCAGGGGCACATCGCGGGCCTGCGGCTTGCGAGGAGAACACCATGAGTGTTTCGCGTCTCGGCCCTGACTGTAAGTATCGTGGAGGCTCCTGGGACTTTCGCGCGCAGATCGCAAGCACTGCCAACGTCAGCACTTGTTACTCGGCTGCGCGTTACCGTGACCTGGGCTTTCGCCTCGCGCGGAGGACGTCATGAGTGTTGTGTGCGCCGAACTGCGCTGTGCCTGCTGCGGAGGTGCTTGGTTCAACGGCACGAAGTTTTCGCCCCCAGCCCGCCGCGTTGACTTCTTCCCGTGGTCAGGAGACGACGGCTTAGGTCTTCGGCTCGTGCGGAGGGGCTTTCGCGTGGCAAGGGGGTCACAATGAGCTTCTTTCACGGTCACGCGTCGTATGCGTACTGTGGCGGCAGTTACTGGTCTGCAGCGTCGCGTGCCGCCGTCGCTGTTGTCCTCGTGAACGCCCCCAAGTTCAAGTCCCGCTTTGTGAGCTTGCGTCTCGCGAGGAGGGTGCGATGAGCACGCTCTACGTCATCCCGTGCCTTGTGTGTCGGGGTGGTTCTTGGTGGTTTCAGGGGCTGTCGAGCGTCCACCAAAACACTTACGTCTTGGCGGCTCGGTTTCCTGACCTGGGCTTGCGGTTCTTGAGGAGGACGGCATGAATGACGCTACCGAGCGCAAGGCCCGCGTGGTTCGCGGCAGCTCTTGGCTCATCCGTTTGCCCTTCGCGCGCGTCACCCACCGCGGAGGCCCCAGTCTTTCCCTCGGGCGCGACGACTGGGGTGTTCGGCTGATGCGGAGGGCCACATGAGCGTTGCTTTGAGTACGCGGCCCTGCGTATGTTGTGGTGGCGCCTGGAGGTACAGCACGTACTTCGCGCGTCGAAGCCACCGCTTGGGCACCCCTGTGCCGCTCGGTGCGCTTGACGGGGGCTTTCGCGTGTTTCGGCGGGTGACATGAGCACGCACATCCGCGATGACAGGCGCATGGTCCGCGGGGGTTCTTGGTCCTCTTGGATGCCGTCCTCGTCTGTGTGGTGCCGATGGACGGGAGGCCGGATCTTTCGGCGTGCGTTCATCGGCCTGCGTCTCTTGCGGAGGGTGCCATGAGCATGGCGTCTATCTCTCTGGGTTACAAGGACCGGGGTGGTTCTTGGTGGACCGATCCTCTGCACGCGCGTCTCGCCCCTCGCGGTGCTCGCGGTGCTGAGCACCGGCTTGACCGGTTGGGTCTTCGGCTGTTGCGGAGAACGTCATGAGCAGCGTGTCCTTCTTCGGGGGCATCAGGAAGCGTGGTGGGTGTTGGTGGCAGCGCTCGCGAGATGCACGCGTGGCCTGCCGCGACTTGGATGACCCCACGGACCACGTGCCCGACCTGGGCCTGCGCTTGGTGCGGAGGACGCTGTGAACACGCTCGTCGCACCTCTAACCTTCGGTCTCACCACGGGCGGCTCGTGGTACAACGAGCTGCGGCTCGCGCGCGCGCCTTCCTGCAGCATGATCCGTGCAACGAGTCGGCTTTGCGGTATAAGCCTTCGATGCTTGAGGCGCGTGGCATGAGCTACTCCTCTGTGCGTCAGTCGCAAGCGAACCGTGGTGGTTCTTGGCGCGAGTTCTGGCCGGTGTGGAGGATGACATGATCCCGTTATCTACTCTACTGCTGCGAGGCTATCGTGGTGGTTCTTGGTTTTCGCCGCGCCGCGCCGCGCGCTTTGCTTGTCGCGTCCCCGAGGTGCACCCGCATGGCCTACGCCACTTGGGTCTCCGGCTTCTGCGGAGGGAAGCGTGATCCTCTTGTCTTCCGTACAGGCTCGCGGGGTCAGTGGGGGCTCCTGGGACGCGCTTTTGCGTTTCGCGCTCTCGAACGACTTCAGCTTCTCTTCTCTGCCGCATCAGCATCCAGACTTGGGGCTTCGGCTCGTGCGGAGGACGACATGAGTATTGCTTTCGATGAGTTGGCTTTCATGGCTTGCGGTGGCTCCTGGTACGACGCGGAGCTTCCTGCGCTTGCGTCCTACAGCAGCGCGTTCGTTGTCTCGACGCATCACAGCGACGCGGGCATGCGCTTCGTGCGGAGAATGGCGTGAGCGTCTTTGACACGGGATGGGACCGTGGGCTCCGCGGAGGGGCTTGGGGCGACCGTGTGCAGTTCGCGGGTGGGCTCTCTCCTCCGGTGTATCACCCGTTGTATCGGTGCGATGATTTGGGTCTTCGGCTCGTGCGAAGGGCGTCATGAGTGTCTCACGCCGCATCTTTTTCATCATCGCTCGTGGAGCTTCCTACCGCAGCTTTGCGCTCCACGCGATCACGACCGAACTTGGCGATGCGCTCGCGTGCCAATCCTTTCACAGCTTCGGCTTGCGGCTGGCGCGGAGGGCGACATGAGCGCCGTCCTCACAGGGCGTCAAGCTCGTGGAGGCGCTTGGGGAGTGCACCCGAAGTACGCGCTGGCAGCGACGCGCTCGCATGTCTACGCGCTGCGCCGCTTGAGCCTCATAGGGCTGCGACTTCTGAAGAGGGTCACATGATCACGCCGTTGGACTCATTCCAGGGGATACGTAGCGCTTCGTGTTGGCACGGCCCTGCCTTTGCTCGTGTCACCTACTCGGGGCGCTACCCGCGTAACAGGCGTGGTTACGACTTGAGCCTCAGACTTCTGCGGAGGGTGACATGATCGTCCGTCACGGCAAGCTGCGCAACATCATCCGCGGGGGTACCTGGATAAGCGCTTCGTTCGCCGCGACTGTCCACTTCCGCGGTGCGGAGATGTGTACGATGGATGACGACATCACGGCGCTGCGACTCGTACGGAGGGCAGCGTGAGTCCTGTAGTGTCGTACGTGATTGGCGGGGGCTCTCGGCTCTCCCGTGCGGCGTTCGCGTTCCTCTGCCATCGCGACTTCGGCCCCGGATGGTACTCCTGTCATCGCGTGGGTTTCCGCGCCATGAGGCGCACTTGAACTTCTCACTGCAACGGAGCGGGGCATGAGCAGGCGTAAACTTCTGACCCTACACGGGAGCGAGCACGCAACCCGCGGAGGTGCCTGGTTCAGCGCGGCCCTCCTCCGAAGTGACGTCGTTGGGACCTACCGCGCGGGCGTCGTTCCGCTGTACGAGAGTCACGGTCTGGCTCTCCGCCTTCTGCGGAGGAGAGTGTCATGAGCAACTTCCTTCCCTTTCGTGCAGGTCTCTCGATACACGGCGGCGCGTGGGGAGACCGCTTGAGTATCGCCGCCCTCGACTACTATTCAGGCGGTTGCATCGCTGCGTTCCGCGAAGATGATGTAGGCTTTCGGCTGGCACGGAGAACAGGCATGAACCCTAAGTTCAGCCCGCGAAGTCGCATGGGTCAGGGTGGTTCGTGGTGGAACCCCCCAGATCGGGCGCAGATCGACTACAGCCACGGTGTTCTCGGCCTGAACTACTTCGACGTCAACCTGGGGCTCAGGCTCATGCGGAGGACACAGTGAGGTCTTCGCCTTCGCGTTACGAGGACTACGTCTATCGTGGCGGGGCCTGGTGGATCAGCGAGGGTTACATGACAGTCGCTCGCTATGGTTTCTTCTCTGCGTCACGTCCGGTTCAAGACGTGAGCGTGCGCATCGCGCGGAGAGTGTCATGAGCAAGATCGACGACGATGAGGTCCTCACCACGGTACACGGAGGTTCTTGGCTTTTCTCTCCGCGGGACTTCGGGATAGCTCTCCGTTACGCTTCGTACAGGTATTTGTACGACGACGCGGGCTTGCGGGTTG
>SXGQ01703713.1_pt1 | contig 11576 bp, 11 predicted proteins | sample 3178371 | NCBI WGS metagenome assembly SXGQ01 (sample SAMN11356859, study PRJNA531348) | freshwater metagenome | isolation source: freshwater sample F1-20 | place: China: Fuxian Lake, Yuxi | collected 2017-12-25 | reverse complement strand
TGTCGCCATCGGTGTGGCGGGCATCGCAGCAGTGGTCGATCTACGCGGCACAGAGGATGCACTCGGACGTGTCATGCAAGTGACCGAAGTGGCCGTGGCCGACGAACTGGCGAGTGCGGCCGAGTTGGTGATGGGGAAAAGCAGCGGCATACCCGTCGCAGTGGTGCGCGGAGCCGATGCAACGTGGTTTCGCGACTCATCAATCAATGAAATAGTGCGTCCCGCGAGCGAAGATCTGTTTCGCTGAGCAGCGATGCTCACCCGATCGTCTACGACGCGTCGTCTGCACCAGTGTCTGCATCTTCACTTTGACGCGCGGCATATGCGCGAAGTGTCTCTGCGAGACCATCTTCCAAATCGGTGAATGGTGACCAACCAAGCTGAATGCGTGCCCGTACGGGCGAAAGTGCAGACCTCGTGACGTCATGTGGTCGAGCCGCGCTCACCCGCGGTGCGGGTGCGCTGCGACCGGCGACGTCATTCCACAAGTCGGCGATGGCGACTTGGCGTCCGGTGCCGACATTGACCACGAGTCCACCCGCCCGGTCGATTGCACGAACAATCGCGTCAACGACGTCGTCGACGTAGACGAAGTCGCGCGTCTGCTTGCCAGCGCCATGGAGAATCGGCGCACGCGATGCGTGATGAGCCTGAACGAATGAGGCGACGACGGAATCTTCCGGGCGCTGACGAGGGCCATACACCGCTCCGACGGCAAGCACAGTGAATTCGACGGCATGTCGGTCGCGATACACGGTGTGCATGTCAGCCACTGACCGAGCCAACACTTCTGCGATGGTGCGCGGCTCGGACAGATGGCCCTCCTTGATGGGAACGTCACGTGCAGCGACTTCGCCGTACAACAACGTCGCGGGCAACACCGTGACGACTTTCTGAACCTCGGCCAATCGCGCGGCTTCGAGCACTGCAACGGCTGCCGACACACTGCCGAGCGCGCCGGCGGTCTCGGTGGACGACGGCGTGAACGAAGTGAGATTGATGATGACGTCGGGTCGACGGAGTGTCACCAAGTCGCCGAATGATGCATCGGTGATATCGATGTTCTGAAACTTGAAGTGCCCACCCGATCGGCGCGCTGCTGCGACATTGACCAACGACCCAGAACGCAAATCGTCGAGGACTTCCACCGCATGACCCGATGCAAGCAGGCGATCGACAAGATGCGAGCCGACGAATCCGGCACCACCGCAGACCATCACACGCTTCATGGAATCTTGACGTCAGTGAGTTGCGCCCCTGCCTCCACCATTCCATCTTTGCCGATGACACATGCTGTGACAGAGGCACCTGCATTGACGCGACCCATGACGAGGGAGCGCTCCACCTTTGCACCTGCGCCAACATGCGACCCCGGCAACAACACAGAGTCGACGACGATGGCACCTTCACCGACGGTGCACGAATCGCCCACCACCGAATGTGTCACCACAGCGGTCGCATGGATGTGAGCCTGCGCCGCGACCGACGCAAGGATGAGCGAACGAGTGCCGTCGATGAGATCGAGGTTCGCCTTGAGGTACGTCTCTGGACGACCGGTGTCGACCCAATAGTCGTCGCTTGGTCGCGCGGCCAGTTGGCCGTCGGCCACCATTTCCGGAAAGACGACTCGCTCGATGGACAGTGGCTTGCCTTCTGGAATGCGGGCAAGTACTGACGGCTCGAGCACGTAGGTACCTGCGTTCACGTACCGGCTGGTGGTCTCGTGTGGCTGGGGCTTTTCGACGAATCGAGTGACCCGCGACGTCTCGTCAGATTCCACGACTCCGAACTGAGTGACGTCGTCGACCGGAATGAGATGAATGGTTCCTTCGAGACCCCGTTCACGGTGGAAGGTCACGAGTGCCGCATAGTCGACGTCGGTGAGGATGTCACCGTTCACCACGATGAACGTGTCGTCGATGCCGGCAAAGCGAGCAGCAAAGCCGATGGCGCCAGCGGTGTCCATCGGTTCAGGTTCGACGGCGTACACCAACTTCACACCGGCGCACACTCCCTCGGGGAATGCTTCGAAAAACGGTTCAGGTTTGAAACCGATCGCGAGCACGGCCTCGGTGACACCGGCTGACCCGAGCGCTGCGAGGACGTGCCCAAGGAGACGGACGTTGGCGACCGGAAGAAGGGGCTTCGGGATGTCGAGAGTGAGTGGACGCAGACGGGTGCCAAAGCCCCCGACAAGCACGACCGCGCGCATCAGCCGCCGGTGGTGTCCGTGACTGTCGTCGAGGTGGCCGTCGTCGTTGCAGTGGTGTCGCCGGCGACGGTGGTCGTTGTCGCACCAACGACTGTCGTCGTGGTTGCTCCTCCCGCGTCGGCAGCACCAAGTTCTGGCAAGTTGCTCGCCGATTCAGGCATCGGCACGTCGACGCCGGGCGCGACATAGGCGATGGTGATTGCCATGCCGTCTTTCTTGATGCGGATGTCATCGAAACCGGTGATGTATGTCTGCGACTTCGACGGATCGTCGTATTGATCCCACACGACGACCTTCACCTGCGCATCAACCTCTTTGCCATCTTTGTTCTTGCACTTGTCGGTACCGACCTTGTAGTCGACTCCGGCGTTCTGGTCATCGGGGAACTCGAGCGAATCGTTCGTGACCTTCAGTTGGTAGGTGTCAAAGAAGACACCCATCTTGGCCCGACGACCGGTGGCAAGTGCTTGCGGATGCCAGTGGATGACACCATCGTCGTGGCTGTGGACGCCGTACTTGATGAAGTTCGGATCGGGTGGCGACTCGAGATTGCCGACGAGGTTCGGCAGGAAAGCATCACACTTGTAGATGCCATACGACACGTGCCAGTGATCATTGGTGGTAGGAGGCGTGTCGGTGTCGGGAGCTTCGGTGCGCGCATAGGCAATGAGACCGAGACCGAGCGCGATGACGACAGCCATGACCGAGGGAAACAGTGTGCCCCCTTGGAAACGAACCTTCTTGCCCTTGCCCTTGCGAGCGAGACGAGCAACTTTCTGTGCTGACGAACCGTTTGCCACAAAGAGAGGAGGCTACCGGCTAGTTCCCCACCGAACTGATCAGATCCACATATGACCGACCGACGGCATGTGGCGACACATGTGTCTCGACCCACGCTCGACCGGCAGTCCCCATCGCCCTACGACCGGCCTCATCCTCGAGCAACTCGCGCAGACCGCGGCGGAACTGCTCTACATCATCTGGTGCGACGCTGACACCAGCACCACTTGACGCGAGGATTCGCGTCACCTCGGTGTCAGAGTCGATCGCAGCTAGCACTGGCCTGCCCGCAGCCAAGATGCTGTACGTCTTCGACGGCACACTCACTGAACCAAGTCCGCGACGAAGTGGCACGACATGGATGTCACCGGTCGCAAGTACTTCGGTCAGACGTTCCTTGGGTTGGTACTCACCGAATCGCATATTCGCGACACCGACGGCCGCGGCGCGCAACGTATCTCGCGCACTCCCCTCGCCATTGACGAGGAAGGTGACGTCGGGGAAATACCGCGCTGCGTTGATGACAAGGTCGAGTGACTGAGAAAAGCCGACATTGCCCGAATACATGACAACGGTCTCGTCGCCGATGGACATCTCCTTCCGGTAGTCGGTCAGGCGATCTGCGGGCACGATTGCTTCCGAATCGACGAAATTGGGAATGACATGGACTCGTGACGCGAGAGATGCCGGCAATTTCGCGGCGACATTGCGACGAAGGTCTTCGCTGAGCACGACCACCGCCTTCGAACGCTTGTAACTGAGGCGCTCGAGCCACGAGGCGACAGCGATGACCCGACGATTGGTGATCGCACCAGTCTGAATGGCGGCATCGGGAAAGACATCTTGGATGTTGAACACGAGAGGTGCTCGTCGAACGACGCCAACGAACCATCCGGTCAGGCCGAGAGTCAATGGTGGTGACATCGCGATGATCGCGGTGACACGACGACGCCATCCACCGACGAACAACGCGCACACCCCAGCAAGAACACTGAAGGCGACGAAAGCGACTGCGCGTGCAAACAAATTCCGTTTGCTCTTCGAGGGAAAAGGGTGCACCCGCGTGACCGAACCCCATGTGGTGCATTCGCGTCGGATGAGTCGCCCGGTCCAACCTTCTTCGACGGCGTGGTATCGGTACCACGGCAACGACGTGACGACATGCACCTCGACATCGAGTGCAGCCATCTCGTGCACGATGCGCGTCATCACGTCACCAGTCGGTGCGGTGTCCGGTGCGAAATGTGGACACAGCACCACGACGCGCTGATGACGATTCGGTCGGCGCGAGTTGTTCATGAACTTGTCTTTCTCTGGCGCGTCCCACCACCGGCAGTCAGGACCTTGTCGTACACCGCCAACAACTCTCGGGCTGATTCTGCGGTTGTGAAGTGAGCAGCGCGACGCCGACCAGCCTCCACGAGCCGCTCGCGTCGAGTCGCCACAGTTGACAACACATCGGCCCACGCAGCGTCGTCGAGTGGCAGGACAATGGCTGCATCACCGACGACTTCAGGGATGCTCGCTCGATCGCTGCACACCACAGGAACTCCGAGCAACATGGCTTCGATCACAGGTGCACCGAAACCTTCGTATTCACTTGGGAACACCATCACCTCTGACAATGCGATGAGCCCATTACGGTCAGCGGCCGACACACGTCCCAGGAATCGGACACGATCGGAAAGTCCCAATTGGCGTGCCTGTTCGTGTACCTCGCCATCTGCACGTCCCTCGCCACCCGTGCACACGAGTATCACAGACGGATCTGCCCACTCTCCTTGGCCAGCGAGCAAGGACAACAAGAATCGGTGGTTTTTGTGGGGGTGAGTGATGGCGGGATAGGAGATGACGCGACGACCGTGCAAGCCAAAACGTGCTCGAACATCGGCCTCTGTCGACACGTCCGCCACGAATCGTGGCTCGAACCCGTGACGAACAACAGACACCTTCTCTTCGTGGAGAGAAAAATGTCGCATCAATGTCGTAGCCACGAAATGCGACGGCACGGCGACATGATCTGCCCGACGAAGCGACCACGGGACCATGCGTCGTAGGTATGCGAGCTTGCGTGGCGAGACATACTCGGGATAGTCCACCCACTGCACATCGTGCATGGTGAGCACCGTCGAAGCATTCTCTGCTCGCGGAACAGATCCGCCACCGTGATGCATGATCGTCTCCTGGCGGGACACAGCGGCGAGCCAGGTGTGCTCAAGTGCGATGCGCACTTCACGATTCGTGCACGACGTTGGTGCCTCGATGACTCGATGGCAATCACGCAGCCACACATGACGTCGTGTGAAACCGCGCGGTGCGTACACCGTGATCTCATGTTCGTGCGTGATTTCTGCCAAGCCCATTAACTGGCGCAATAGGTAATCCTCGCTACCGCCGACGCCAGGAACACTCCACAGAAGGTTCATGCCGACTCGTGACGTCGCGGTCATGGTCACTTCCTTGCGACCTTGCGGTATTCGCCCAACGTCATGCGCGCGGTGTTCGCCCATGTCATCAATGCTGCACGCGCGCGTCCGGCCTGCGACAGTTCGTCACGACGCGAGCGCGCGCGGATGATCGCGTCGGCAATCGACGACACGTCCGTCGGGTCACACAGTTCTGCAGCACCACCTGCGACTTCCTCTGTAGACGTGCCCGCAGATGTCACGACGGGAGTGCCGTGCGACATCGCTTCAAGAATCGGTAGACCAAAGCCCTCGAGAATCGACGGGTAACACAACACCTCGGCACCTGCATAGATCGCCGGGAGATGCGCACTTGGCACGTGACCCAGAAAGCGGACGTCGACTCCGACGATCGGCGTCACTGATTCCCCCCATCCGTGCGCTCCGACGACGACGAGAGGAATATCTAGTTGAGCCTCGACACACGCCTCGAGCAGGCGACCAAGATTCTTTCTCGGCTCCAACGTGCCGACGAACAATGCATATCGCTCTGGCAGCGCATGTGCTGCACGAGCGGACGTGATGTCGTCGACAGTGACCGGCGTCGATCGAACACCGAGTGGAACGTGGCGGAGACGGTCACGATCGATGCCGTACGTCGCACAATCTTCGATGGTCGCTTTCGACGAACACAACACGAGCGCCGTCTCGTCGCGAATGATGTCGAGACCTCGGCGGAAAATGCGGTTTCCGCGTGCTGTGAAGAATTCCGGATGTGTGAGAAATGCGACATCGTGCAGCGTGACGACATGTGGTCGTTTCGTCGCAGCGGCGATGACCGTCGTGGAATGCACCACGTCGACGTCATCGACCACTGACTCGACTTTCGGCCACCGAAGACGGATCCATGCTTCGTAGAGATACGGCCCCGATAGCGGCAGACCCCGAACGGCCATCGGTGGAGCCATGTCAGGCGACGGCGCTTGTCGATGTCGACCGGCGACCCCGACCATCTCGACCCCTTCGCTCGGACCAAGAGCGACCAATTCTCGTGCGACTTCCAGCGCGGCGACAGCGGTTCCACCTGGCACGCGATGCCAGCACTGCTCGACGGTGTAGGCAACGCGCACGCCTTCATTCTGACCGGTGTGGTCCTACGATGGCATCCATGTCGGGTTTCTGGTCTGGGCGTCGGGTCGTCGTGACCGGGGGCCATGGGTTCCTCGGCTCGTTCGTGCTCAAGAAACTGCGTGATGCTGGCGCTGACGTGAAGGCACCGACGCACGACGACTGTGACCTCGTCGAGCCAGGTGCGGCAGAAACCATGTTGCGAGCACTGTCACCCACCCATGTCATTCACCTCGCAGCTCGCGTCGGTGGCATCGGTTACAACCAGGCTGATCCCGCACGGCTGTATCTCGACAATCTGATGATGGGCACCAACGTCATCGAAGCTGCCCGTGCAGTCGGCGTCGAAAAGACGGTGTTGCTCGGGACGGTCTGTAGCTACCCGAAGTTCACACCGGTGCCGTTCAAAGAGACCTCGTTCTGGGACGGCTACCCCGAAGAGACGAACGCGCCGTACGGCATCGCAAAGAAAGCACACCTCGTGCATGCGCAAGTCAATTCGGCGCAATACGGTCAGCGCTTCGCATATCTCATTCCGACGAACCTCTATGGCCCGGGCGACAAGTTCCACCCAGCCGTGTCGCACGTGATCCCTGCGCTCATCAAGAAATGCGTCGAAGCAAAAGAGACGTCCGCAGACAAAGTCGACGTGTGGGGAACGGGCTCGGCGAGTCGTGAGTACCTCTATGTCGACGATGCCGCTGCCGCAATCGTGTTGGCGGCCGAAGTGCACGAAGGCGTCGAGCCGATCAACCTCGGAACGGACCGCGAGATAACTATCCGCGAGACTGTCGAGACCATCGCTGAGCTCACGGGTTTCACCGGAGAATTGGTGTGGGATTCGACCAAGCCCGATGGTCAACCGCGTCGCCGCATCGACCCAGGCCGCGCAGAACAACTTCTCGGCTGGCGTGCGCAAATGTCTTTCCACGACGGTCTTCAAAACACAATCGACTGGTACTTGACGAACCGCGATCTCGCCGAACAACCGCCTCGCTGAACAACAACTACGCTGAGTCGTCGTCGACGATAGCTCGGTACTCTGTTGTCGTGTCGTTCCCCCCTCCGACATTGCCAGATTGTCATCGCCATGCCGGACGGCCGACCGGTCGTCAATGCACCCGATGCATGCGTCCCGCCTGCGGTGACTGCCTGACGCAAGCCCACGTCGGGTCGATCTGCCCCGATTGCCTTCGCGCGTCGCTTCCGAGCACGAGCGTGCGACTGCGTCAATGGAATGCCGCACAGCACATGTTGGTCACACGACTTCTCATCGCCGTGAACGCCGGGGTCTTTTTGTGGACTCTTCTCGGTGGTGTCACTGGCATCCTCTCAGGCAGCAACATCAATCGCCGACAGTTCGATCTCGCGTTTTCGTCGATTTTCATCGACAACGGCGAATGGTGGCGACTCGTCACTGCAGGCTTCCTGCACTTCGGTGTCTTCCATGTCGCGATGAACATGCTTCTGCTGTTTCAACTGGGCCAACTACTCGAGACCGGAATCGGTCGCACTCGGTTCACCCTCCTGTACGCGGCGTCTCTTCTCGGTGGGTCCCGTGGTGCGTTGCTGCTCAGCCCCAATGCGCTCACCGGCGGCGCATCCGGGGCGGTGTTCGGTCTGATGGCCGCAGCAACCGTCGGACTTCGTCAACGAGGAATCAATCCGTTCCAAACCGGAATCGGTGCGACGCTCGTGTTGAACCTGCTCATCACCTTCGCGATTCCTGGCGTGTCAATCGGTGGTCACCTTGGTGGCGCAATCGTGGGTGGCGCTGTCGGTTACGTGATGCTCGAGCCTCGGTGGAACCGTGACTTGCCTTCGCTTGCCATCGTTGCACCCCTTGTGGCGTCGGCATTGTGTGTCGCTGTGTCGATCGCACTCGTCTGACCAGCGACGTCAGTAATTGTCGCGTCGAACCTGCCGCCGTTCAACTCATCAATGCGTGTGGCATGAACCGCCACAACAACCGCCACCCATCGGCATGGACGGTGCGGCAGCAGGTGCAGCGGAGCCGTTGGCACCGACTGATGCGAACACGCTGAGAACGCGCACCGCATTGTCGTGTCCGTTCGGGCACGTGGCAGGAGAACTTGCTTCACTCATCGGCCGACGTTCTTCGAAGGTGGTGTCACAGGACTTGCAGCGAAACTCGTACAACGGCATGAGTCAAGTGTATGTCATCGCACTTCGTGCTTGACTAGCGCTCATGGTGATCGCGTCGACTGTGGCCCCCTTGCAGACCAGACCTGCCGAGGCGGTGCCGTCCACCGAACTCGTTCCAGAGACCGGCGAGCCAGTCGTTGCCCACATCGTGAAGACCGAGCCCGGAGAATCTGCTGCTGCCAAAGTGCTCGAGGCTCGCGTGAATGGCACGCCACTCGAAGCGCTCTGTGGTCACGTGTGGGTTCCATCACGTGACCCGAAACAACTGCCGATGTGTCAGAAGTGTCGCGACATCTACGACACCTACCGCATGTTCAACGAGAACCTCGGAGAAAACCCGTCCGAATGAGTGATCTCAACATCCGCGAAGCCGTGCGAGGTTTGATCATCGATGACGAGCAACGTGTGTTGCTCGTGCGCTTGCAGTTCCCCGACGGTGCGGTGTGGTTGTTGCCCGGAGGTGGCATCGAAGCTGAGGAAGCGCATTATGATGCACTGGCACGAGAGCTCGCTGAGGAAGTGGGACTGCGCGAACCAGAGATCGGTGCACATGTATGGACACGCACACACGTGATGCCGATGTTCAACAGCACGTGGGACGGACAACGTGATTTTGCCTACATGGTGCACACCTCGTACTTCGAGCCACAGCCACTTCTCTCTCAAGAACAACTCGCAGCCGAGAATGTGTCGGCAATCAGGTGGTGGTCGCTCGATGAGCTGAATGACTATGACGGAGATGATTTCTTCGCCCCGATCGAGTTGGCCGACATCATCTCGCAGATCGTCACTTCGGGCGTTCCTGCAGAACCACTGCAACTGCATCAAGAAGGACTCGAGGAGTACCTGAGTCGACGTCGGCGCCGCTGACGTTCTCAGCGAAAGTCCCGGCTGGCCACAGCGGGGACGCCGAACAACGCGACGAGTGACTCGGCGATGATGTTCACCACTCCGTCGGCACATTCAGCGACACCACGAACCAAGAGAGCCGGTGCATCGCGCGCGACCAAACGATGCCGTTGCCAACATCCGCGTGAACAGATGACGTTGATGAGGCCGGTCTCGTCTTCCAGACTGATGAACGTCGCACCACGAGCGGTCATCGGCCGCTGTCGATGAGTGACCACGCCCGCAACCACCACTTTGCTGCGGTTCGACAATTGAGACAACTGGTCGGCAGTGGACACGCCTCTTCGTGTCAGTTCGTCACGCAAGAAACGTGTCGGATGGCCATCGGGAGACACACCCGTCGACCACAGGTCAGCGATGGCGACTTCAATCGGCTCCATTCCGGGCAGCGCCGGCGCAGTGTCGACTGCGGCGACTCCCTGCAACCTGTCGACACTTCCCGACACGTGTTGACCCGCTTTCCACAAGGCACTTCGTCGGTCGATGCCGAAACTTTCAGAAAAGACCCCAGCGGTCGCCATGGTCTCGACGTGACGTTTGGTGAGCCCGTCGACCCGACGGCTGAGATCTTCGACACTGGTGAACGGTCGAGCATCGGCGATGCGGCGCGCCAATTGGTCTCCGACCCCGCGCACCGATGCGAGACCGAGCCTGACAGCAAGTGAACCATTCGAGTCGTCACAGGACTCGAGCACTGCATCGGCAGATGACGCATTGATGTCGGGGGTGCGCACCGCCACTCCGTGACGGCGTGCATCTTGCACGAGCGTGTGCGGCGACCAAAAACCCATCGGCTGGGCGTTCAACAACGACGCACAAAACACTGCCGGCTCGTGCAGCTTGATCCACGACGAGGCGTAGACGAGGTAGGCGAAGCTCACCGAGTGGCTCTCGGGAAACCCGTAGTTCGCGAATGCACGCATCTTCTCGAAGATCTCGTCAGCGATGTCGCCAGTGATTCCCCGTTCTGCCATTCCGGCGTACAGTCGCTCACGCAACCGCAACATGCGCGCTTGCGAACGTTTGCTTCCCATCGCCTGACGAAGTTGGTCGGCTTCCGACGGCGAGAAGCCCGCCACATCGATTGCCATCTGCATGAGTTGTTCCTGGAAAAGCGGAACACCGAGCGTCTTGCCGAGGCTGTTCTCGAGCAACGGATGCAGATACGTGACTGGTTCCTTGCCGTTGCGACGCCGGATGTACGGGTGCACCGATCCGCCTTGGATGGGTCCGGGTCGGATGAGCGCGATTTCGACCACGAGGTCGTAGAACCGACGTGGTTTCAGACGCGGCAACGTCGACATTTGTGCCCGCGACTCGATCTGGAACACCCCGACCGTGTCGGCTCGACACAACATCGCATACACCTCGTCTTCTTGCGGCAAGGTGGCAAGGTCGAGCTCGTACCCGCGATGTTCCGTGATGAAATCGATGGCGTTGTGCAGTGCCGACAACATGCCAAGACCGAGTAGGTCGAACTTCACCAAACCGACAGCAGCACAGTCATCTTTGTCCCACTGCAACACGCTGCGATCACGCATGCGTGCCCACTCGACCGGACACACTTCGACCACCGGTCGGTCGCAGATGACCATGCCACCAGAGTGGATGCCGAGATGACGCGGCATGTCCTCGATACGTGCCGCCATGTCGAGCACTTCATCGGCGATGTCACGGTCGGGCAAGGACGCCGTGGTGGCGACACTTCCCCACATGTCGACCTGTTTGCTCCATGCATTTTGCTGTTCGACGGGATGCCCGAACGCACGGGCGACATCGCGCACCGCCGACCGTGCCCGATACGTGATGACGTTGGCCACCTGGGCTGCACGTTCGCGACCGTGACGCGCATACACGTACTGGATGACCTCTTCGCGTCGTCCACTTTCGATGTCGATGTCGATGTCGGGGGGTCCGTCGCGTTCGGGTGAGAGAAAACGTTCGAACAACAGCCCCAATGACACCGCGTCAGCCTT
>SXGQ01394669.1_pt1 | contig 11576 bp, 7 predicted proteins | sample 3178371 | NCBI WGS metagenome assembly SXGQ01 (sample SAMN11356859, study PRJNA531348) | freshwater metagenome | isolation source: freshwater sample F1-20 | place: China: Fuxian Lake, Yuxi | collected 2017-12-25 | reverse complement strand
GTGCGTCCCCAGCGGAGCGCGGTGGATGCAGAGCGGGGTCTTCTCGGTGTTGTCACGGTCGCGGTAGGTGAGTCCAAACCGGGCCGGGACGGCGAAGTCCACCTGGTTGGTCGCGATCGTGAACTCTCGTCCAATGGCGCTCCACACCTGCACGTCGATCTTCGGTCCGTAGAAGGCCGCCTCGTTCGGCACCTCAATGTAGTTGATGCCCGACTCGATCAGGACCTGACGGACCATGTCCTCCGTCTTCTTCCAGAGCTCCGGTTCGTTGACGAACTTCTGGCCGAGCCGTGAGGGATCGTGGGTGCTGAAGCGCATCTGGTAGCGGTCCAGTCCGAAGATCTTGAAGTACTTGAGGTACATTTCGTTCACCGCGCGGAACTCCTCGGCGAACTGTTCGGCGGTGCAGTAGATGTGGGCGTCGTTCATGTTCATCGCACGGACGCGCATGAGGCCAAAGAGCTCACCGGACTGCTCGTACCGGTAGCAGGTGCCGTATTCGGCGAGGCGAAGGGGCAGGTCGCGGTAACTCCGGGGCTCCGCCGCGAAGATGCGGTGGTGGTGCGGACAGTTCATCGCCTTGAGGTAGTACCTCTCGACGTGACGCGGCGGTGCACCGGCCGGGGCCGACTCCGCAGCAGTGGGAGCCCCATCCTCGGCGAGCTCCATCGGGGGGAACATCGACTCGGCGTAGTAGGGAAGGTGACCCGAGGTCTTGTACATCTTCTCCTTGGCCAGGTGCGGGGTCCGGACCCGGACGTAGCCCGCCTGGAACTCCGTCTCCTTCGCGAGGCGCTCCAGCTCCTCGACCAGCACGCCGCCCTTGGGCAGCCAGAGGGCGAGTCCGGGCCCGACGTAGTCGGAGTCGAACGCGAACAGTCCCATCTCGGCCCCGATGCGCCGATGGTCCCGCTTCTTGGCTTCCTCTTGGAGCTTCAGCCAGTTCTCGAGGTCGTCCTTGGTCTTGAAGGCCGTGCCGTAGAGGCGCTGGAGCTGCGGGTTCTTCTCGTTGCCGCGGAAGTACGCACTGGCGACGCGCAGCATCTTGATCGCTCCGGGCTTCACATTGCCGGTCCGCATCACGTGGGGGCCGGCGCAGAGGTCCACGAACTCCCCGTTCTGGAAGAAACTGATCGCTTCTCCCTCCGGGATGTCGGCCAGCCGCTCCAGCTTGAACCGCTGTCCCTTCCCCTCGAAATGGGCCCGGGCCTCATCGCGGGTCTTGATCGACTTCTCGAAGACCTGGTTCTCCTTGGTGATCTTCCGCATCTCCTCCTCGATCTTCGGGAAGTCGTCGGGGGTGAACCGGTGCTGGAGGTCGAAGTCATAGTAGAATCCCTCGTCGGTCCAGGGGCCGATGTCGAGCTGGGCGTCGGGCCAGAGCCGGAGGACGGCGGTGGCCAGGATATGGGCGCACGAGTGGCGGAGGCGGGCCAGCTCGTCGATCTGATCACGCTGCTCGAGCGTCTTGCGCTGCACGTCCGACTTGGCGGCTTCGAATTGGGACGGGTCGTTCTGGTTCATGGGACTGTTCTGGAAATGAAAACGCCCCGGACCGGTTCTCGGTGCGAGGCGTCAGGCGTCCTCTCCTGCGGGGAAAGGACGCTATCGGGTGGTCGTTATAGGATCGATGCCCCGGGTCACTTCACGATCAAGCCAATCGCCCCCCGATTCCGCAACGGGATTCTGGGGAGGGACTCACACGGGGACGCGAAGACGCGGAGGAGGGGAAAGAGAAAGAGGCTTCATTGGATCCTGTCCTTGGGGCTGGGTGAGCTAAACGAGACGATCGGCAGGGACGCCCGGGCCAGGGGAGGAAGGAGAGCGTTTTGGGGGCGTTGTGGCACTGATCCCGCACCCAGCACCTGTGGAGGGCCAGGAACGTGTCGAAATCATCACAGCCGGTTCTCGTGGTCTTCGTCCTCTCCGGCCTCCTCCGGGTCTTCGCGTCACCGTGTGAGTCCCCCCGGAATTCGGCTGGTCATCGAGACCGCAGTACGGATCTGCTGGGATCACTCCCATGCATTTGTATCCGCCTTCCGTTTCCCGCCGTGACTTTCTCCGTGCCGGAGGAGTCCTGACCACCTCTCTCGCCTTCGGGAAGGCTCCAGCACTCCTCGCGGCGGAGTCCCCGTCACGACGCATCCGGGTCGGGGTGATGGGACTAGGTCGCGGGCGCGATCATGTGAATGCCTTTCTGCAGGTGCCAGGGGTGGAGGTGGCCTGGGTCTGTGATGTCGATGAACGCCGTCTGGCTCCCGCGACCAAGGCGGTGGCCGACAAGACGGGTCGTGAACCCCGCACGACCCTGGATTTTCGTCGGATGCTGGAGGATCCGGGCGTGGATGCTGTCTCCATAGCCACTCCGAACTTCTGGCACGCCCCGGCCACCATCCTCGCCTGTGCTGCAGGCAAGCACGTCTATGTCGAGAAGCCCGGAAGCCACAACGCCCAGGAGGCGGAGTGGATGGTGGCGGCGGCACGGAAACATCGACGCCGGGTCCAGATGGGCAATCAACGTCGGAGCCTTCCAGAGGTCCAGGAGGCGATCCAACGCCTGCGGGAAGGGGAGATTGGTCCGGTGCGATCCGCGCGCTGCTGGTACAGCGCGGCTCGCCCCAGCATGGGCCGTGGCAAACCCACACCGGTTCCCCCCTGGCTCGACTACCCGCTCTGGCAGGGTCCGCTACCCGAGCGGCCGTTCGTCGACAACCTCATCCACTACAACTGGCACTGGCGCTGGTTCTGGGGTGGGGGAGAGCTGGCGAACAACGGGATTCATACCCTCGACCTTGCCCGATGGGGACTCGGGGTGGGGCATCCCGTGCGGGTCGCCGCGGTTGGCGGGCGGTATGCATTCGACGACGATCAGGAGACCCCGGACACCCTTGTGGCGACCTATGATTTCGGACATTCCGCCGCGGTCTGGGACGGAAGCAGTTGTTCCCCTAGGAACGGGGAAAAGCTCCCGCTCGTGACGTTCTATGGGGATCGCGGGACCTTGAGCATCGATTCCCGGTCGGGATATCGGGTGCAGGATCCCGAGGGACGGGAGACCCGGGTCGTGCCGGGGCGATTCAGTGATGTCCCCCACTTCAGCAACTTCGTCGCTGCGATCCGGGAGGAGGCCCGATTGAACTCCGAGATCGCCGAAGGGCAGGTCAGCACCCAGCTCTATCATCTTGGGAACATCGCATGGAGACGCCATGCGGAGCTCCAGGTGGACCCCCGAACGGGTCGGATCATCGATGCCGACCGGTCGATGCGACGCCTCTGGGGTCGTGAGTATCGTCCGGGTTGGACCCCCCGGGTCTGAGCCAGACGTCAGCGCGGGTAGACTGACTCGATCCAGCGGAACCGCTGCGTGTCGTTGATGGGCTCACGGCTCACCCGCAGGGCCTCGGGCTTTCCGGCTGCAGCATAGGCAGACTCCACCCAGGCGGTGGTGAAACGTAGACCGACGTTGTGGAGGTTCAGGGGTTTGGGGGCGGCCAGAGCCACCGCGCCATCGAATCCCCCGAGGAGTCGGATGCCTGGGACAAAGATCTCCGGGGCGCTCATCGCGGCGTCATCGGCCACCTCCAGGTTGCCGGCGTCGGCCAGGGTCGCATCGGCCAGGCGTGCGGCCGACAGCGCCCAAAGTCCGGCGGCGTCCTCGCCGATCAGCACAATCCGAGCACCGGGGAAGATCTGCCGGGCGTAGGCAATCGCGGTGGCGACGTCCTGGACCCGTTCCTGAAGCACGGTGCGGTTGTAGGTGTTGAAGAAATTCGTGAACGGGGAGCGCGCCAGGACGGCGGGATCCCGCTGTGGCCCCGTCTGGAAGGCGTCGAACGCGAGCACGGGGATGCCTGCAGCAACCAGGTTGATGGCCTGTTTCTCCCAACGTCCACCGACCCCGATGGCGGCCTTGCCGTCGGGATGTGCCAGCACGATGGCGGCCCGGGGATTGTCGACCCGGGTCATGGCCAGACGCCGCTCGATCCGATCCCCACGTCCGGTTCGTCCGAACGCCCCGGCGATCTCCAGGCGCGTCTTCTCCGATCCATCGAGGGCGAACGCCCGGGACCACGTCGGTGTGAGGATCTGCACGAACCGCGCGTAGCTTTCGGGGTCCGTCGGACGGAGCTTCTCGAGATCCCGTTGCCGCTGCTGGATCCAGGCCGCCGTGTACTCGGCCTCAGACAGCGCATCGGGCGGATAGTCATCATCGAGGAAGACCTTGAGACGGTCCCGGGGCGGCACGGTGAAGGGCATCTCCTCGACCGGACCGGCTGGCTGCCCCTGGAGCCACCGGGCCATCCAGGCGTACATCACCTCACGGGAGATCCGGTTGTAGTTGTGGGGGAAATCGAACCGCACCGCGCTCGTGTTCCCCGGAACCCCGAGCACCTGGTAGACCTTGGCGACGTCAGGTCCCTCAACCTCAAGGGTGGTCTTGGTCCAGTCGCCGGTCGCGCCGATCAGCAGCTGCGGCCTCGGTGCCGCTGCGGCGGCAAGGTCGATGTTCGAGAAGTCCACCCGCAGCCCGGGGGCGTTCTCGCAGAAGCAGCCGCCCTGCATGGTATGGGACACCATCACGGCAGGGACGCTCACCTTGATGCGGTCGTCGACTGCCGCGAGCAGGAAGGACTGCGTGCCGCCCCCGGACGCACCGGTGATGCCGATGCGGTTCGCGTCGACATCGGGCAGGGAGGAGAGGAAGTCGAGGGCCCGCATCCCGAACCAGAGCTGCTGGCCCATGAGGCTGAGATTCCAGAGCTGGTTCGTCGTATTGCGGAAAAGGGCGACGTGGTTGTCGTAGAAATTGGTCCGTACGACCGACCGGTCCGCGTTCCGGGGCGAGAACTGGGCGGAGTCGTTGTAGCCGATCATGTCGTAGCTGAAGACGACGAATCCCATGCGGGCCAGCTGGATGCAGCGTCCGGGCACGCTGGCCGTGTCGGTGTTCTCGAGGCGTCCGCTGGCCCAGTGCCCGTGCGGGCTGAGCACGGCGGGGAAGGGGCCGGAACGCCCCTTCGGCCGGTAGAGGTTCCCGGCGAGGTAGACACCCGGTGACGGCTGGAGATGCACCTTCTCCGCCGTGAAGCCATCGCCTTGGAAGGGTTCGGTCACGCGCTCCCGCAGGGCCGACTTCGCAGGCACGGGCCAGAGTCCACAGCTGTGGAGGATCTGCGCCCGGATGTCGGTCGCGCGCGGCTGCCATTCTGCTGCGTTCGCCGGCGGGGTGAAGGGGCGTGGGGTGTTCAGGTCGCGGACCGCGGATCCCCGGGTGTCGGAGGGTGGAAGCTCGGCCTGCAGTCCGGGAACACAGGTCAGGGACAGGGCCACGAAAAACCAGATCGGGCGGACGCTCAACATGACCCAAACCTACTGGAGCGGAGCCGCCAATGCCATCCGGTCGTGCCCGCTGGTCCAACGCTTCCCTCTCGCACAGGTCCCCGGCCGACAGGCACTCTCAGCGCATCTCACCTCCATGCCGTCACCCGTTTCCTTGCCCAAATCCGGAATCTTTCCTGCCCTCTGGTTGCCGACCGATCGGGAGGGCCGGCTCATGGAATCCGCCATCCGCGGTCATGCGGCCTACCTGAACCGCTGTGGCGTCCATGGACTAATGGTCCTGGGCACGACCGGGGAGTTCCCGTTCTTCAGCGCGGACGAACGGGCCGAGCTACTGTCCCGAGTGGCGGAGTGGGTGGCCCCGCTCCCGGTCATGGCGAACATCAGCGACATTTCGCCCCGGGTCGTGGCCCGACTCGCCCGAGTGGCACAGGATTCTGGCTGTGCCTCGGTGGCGATCCTGCCACCCTGGTATCTCCAGATCAGCCAGCCCGACCTTCTAGAATTCTTCCTCCACGCCGCCGAGGCCGCTTCGCCCCTGCCGGTCTTCCTCTACAACTTCCCGGAGCGGGTCGGGAATCCGATCCTGCCGGAGACGGTCGCGGCCTTTGCCGACCGCGCCCCCCTTGCCGGGATCAAGCTCAGCGGCGGGACCTGGGATCTTCACGCCACCATGATGTCCCTCGCCCGGGAACGGGGCTTCGGCGTCCTCACCGGATGGGATGTCCGCCTGACCGACGCCATGGCCCTTGGGTGTTCGGGGTGCATTTCCGGGTTGTCGAACTTCACCGTGGAACCGCTGATTGCCGCGTTCCGGGCCATGCAGGACGGGGACCGTCCGACGGCAGACCGTGCGATGGAGGAACTCCGCGAGACGGCGGCAGGCCTCGAGGGCCTATCGTTCCCTCACGACATTCCTGCCGGCATGGAGGCTCGGGGCTTCGTCACGGGTGAACCCAAACAGATCCTGTCGGCCAGCACCATGGCGGCCCGGCAGGTCGTCACCACCCGGCTCCGGAACCGGTTCCAGCAGCTCGGACTCGCATGAACCCCGACGGCACCGGAAACGGAATCCGCCTCGCCCGTTACGCCTGGCTGGTGGTGGCGCTACTGTTTCCAGTTGCGCTGCTCAACTACCTCGACCGGCAGATGATTGCGTCGATGAAGTCCTCCGTCATGAAGGATATCACCGACATCGGACGCGAGGCCAACTGGGGCTACATGCTGGGCCAATTCAAGTGGGTCTACGCGTTCCTGAGTCCGCTCGGCGGGTACCTGGCGGATCGGTTTGGCCGACGATGGACCATCTGCGGCAGCCTGATGGCATGGTCGGTGATCACATGGGTCACAGGACGCGTCACCAGCTTCGAGGGCCTGCTTTGGGCGCGGACCCTCATGGGAGTCAGCGAGGCGTTCTACATTCCGGCAGCCCTGGCGCTGATCTCGGACTATCACGTGGGCCCGACTCGGTCCCGCGCCGTGGGAGCGCACCAGATGGGGATCTACTGCGGGGTGATCCTGGGTGGTTTCGGGGGCTATGTGGCGGACGCCCCGGACTGGGGATGGCGCTCGGCGTTCAACCTCACGGGTCTCACCGGGATCCTCTATGCGATCCCCCTGGCGCTGCTGCTGCGGGATCGGACGGCCTTGATGCCGGAGACACGACGATCCGGTTCCACCTCGCCTCGAGCGGTGGTGGCGGAGCTCCTGACCAATGTCTCATTCCTTCTGCTGGTGCTGTACTTCACGCTCCCGGCGCTGGCGGGCTGGGTGGTCCGGGACTGGATGCCCGCGATCCTCCAGAAGAGCTTCAACATCAGCCAGGGCATCGCCGGGGTCTCGGCGACGCTGTATTGGCAGTCGGCCGCGATGGTGGCTGCGGTGGGAGGGGGATGGCTGGCCGACCACTGGATGCGGCGCTCGGACCGCGGTCGGATCCGTGTCAGTGCCCTCGGCATGATGCTGATCATCCCGGCGCTGTTTGGCGTGGGCAATTCGACCAGTCTCAACTCCTTCTCTCTGGCGATCGGCTCCCTGGTGCTTTTTGGCATCGGCTGGGGATTCTTCGACGGCAACAACATGCCGATCCTATGCCAGATCGTGCGACCCGAGCTACGCGCCACCGGCTACGGCTTGATGAACCTCGTCAGCATCAGCTGCGGCGGTCTCGCAGACTGGGGGTTCGGGGCGATGCGGGATCGGGGGGTCCCGGTGAACCTCATCTTCTCCGTCTTCGCCAGCGCCTGCGTGGTTTCCGTCGTGCTGGTGCTCTTGATCAAGCCCAGCAAGAGCGTCCGGTAATGGGGTGGGAGGCTTCGTGCTGGGGCTCACACGAAGGAGAGGGAAAATGAACTCATACGGTGACGCGGAGGAAGACGGGAGAGGCGGTAAAAGAGGAGGGATGGGGCGTTGTGAAGTTGAGGTCTTGGAGAAGATTCATCCCTGAGGGATGTCAGCCTATCGGCGGCGGTTAAGCGGAGTGACACCACGGGAACCCGACGCCCCAATTTGCTGCACCCTGGAGGGGTGGCAGCCCCAGGGAGGCGTCCCGTATCTGCAGGACGATACCGTGACGGAATGAACACGGTTGGGGTTGCCTCAGTCGGCCTCTGCCCGTCCATCCCCCTCTCTGTCTTTCCTCCGTGACTCCGCGCCACCGCGTGAGTCTTCGCCTGACCACCTCCCAACCCAACCGGGTCAACCGGGCCGATCGTATCCTCGGATCAACAGGAGTCGACGCGTCTCCGGAGTGACTTTGAAGAGCTCTCCCGGCGGCAGGCTCTCGACCCAAAAGATTTGGCCAGCAGCTGTTTCCCCGATCACGAGATGTCGTCGAACCGCCGCCGGAATCTTACGGTTCACAAACAGATCCTGGAGCTTGGAACTTCGCTTTCGACCCAGCATCTGGAAGCGGTCTCCGGGGTTCCAGTGCCGGAAGATGACCGAGGGTCCAACGGCTTGGGCGTCCAAACACTCCCATCCCGGGATTCCAACGAGCTGGGGATCAGAGCAGCGCGTCGGCTCCAAGCGCCACTCTACGAATCGATTTCCGAGCGCCTGGGTGCCGCTGAAACCAAGGGAGATCTCAGCACGTTGGGACGAGAACCGGTCGTGGGATTCACGCCGGGCGAATCCGCCACCGGAGCGCCATTCCAGGTCGATCCCCGGAGCAACGGTGACGCTTTGCCGCCCCCGGAGGCGTTCCAGCGGGTCGAACCCCACGTCATGTCCCAGCTCCCAGAGTTCCTGCCGCAACACCCAACGCTGGAGGGCAGGGGACAACGACGCGAAGGGCAGACGATCCGGATTTCCACGCCACGCCTCCGCCTCATCCGCCAGGTGTTCCGCCTCATCGCCCAGCAGCTCGGCGGTGCGGCAGAGCACCCCACGAATACCCGGATTGAACTCCCGCTCCAGCAACGGTAGGAGGTCGTGTCGGACCCGATTGCGCAGGAGAGTTCGATCGGAGTTGGAGGAGTCCTCCCGAAAGGCGATGGCCTCGCTCGTTGCGAACCGGAGCAGCTCTTCGCGATGACACCGCAGCAGGGGGCGGATCAGTGTGAGTTCCCGCGCTTTGGGAATCTGAACCGGAGCGAGACTCTGCCAGGTCATGCCGGCGAGCCCCTCGCTTCCGGCACCCCGGAGCAGGCGAAGCAGCAGCAGCTCCGCCTGGTCGTCGGCATGATGGGCCGTTGCCTCCGTGCCGATTCCCTCCTTGGCGGCCGTGGACGCGAGGAATCGGTGACGCAGGCGACGCGCCACCATCTCGAGAGATTCCTTGGAACGCTCGAGTGTTTCGCGGACCCGGAGGGTGCCGACATGACACCGGATCCCAAGGTTCTGACACGTCGTCTCGACAAACGCCGCGTCGGTATCGGAATCGGCCCCACGAAGCCCGTGGTTCGCATGGGCGACCACGAGGTCGAGCCGCGGACGCCGCATCCCGGCCAGCACGTGAAGAAGGACCATCGAATCCAGCCCACCCGAGACAGCCACAAGGAGTCGTCGATCCTCGGGGAGCAGCTGGTGTGACTCCAGCTGCGCAAGAATCTGCCGACGAAGATGCGCCACAGGCTGAGGCTAGAGCCGATCAAAGGTACTGGGGAACCCAGAATTCCGGGCCATTGGGCAGAAGCTCTCGAATACTCCGTCGATCTCAGGCTTTTCCGGGCCAACTGCCGTCCTCGAAATCTGGAACCTCGGAACTCGAGCCAAGATTCCTAAGCCAGAGCGGTTCAAGTTCCACCCGCAGGGTGCCATCGAACCCTTGGAGAAGGGCCCTCGACCGCAATATTTCCAGGGTGGAGTGTGCAAGAATATCAGGTTGATTCCGCGTCAGGGAGGCAAAGTGGCGAAGGGATCCCAGAAGCCGTTTGCCAGGTTTGAGGTGGCGCCAGAGAACGACGGATCCGTTCCGGATCTTCAGTGCGCGGAGTCCCGGGCTCGATTGGCGTTTCGAGTAGGTGTCAATGGCCTGGGCGCAGAGAGAGGGATGCTGGACAATTTTGAGACCCGCCTTCTTCGCCCGCAGGCACAGGTCGTCATCCTCGGAATAGGCGAAGAACCGAGCGTCGAACCCACCCATCTTTGTGAATCGGTGCCGATTGAAACAGGCGAGGCCACCGATGAAATAGTCGATGTCTCGTGGACCGGTGGGTGCATCGAGATCCACCCGTTCAATCCTCATTGAATGGACGGTCAGATTGCTACCGGCATAGTGGAAAGAGCCATCCCTGTTGCGTATCCAGCCGACCACCGCAAGGGTATTCTGGAACTGATCGGACACCGCGGAACGAAGCGTTTCGACGAAGCCATCTGGGAACTCAAAATCGTCATTGGTGACGAACACCCATTCGTGTCGTGCCTGGCTGACATTGTGGTTGGCCATTGCGCCGAAGCCGTGGTTCTCGCGCGCAAAGAAGCGGACATTCGGCTTCGACCACTCCGAGTCGAGGCGGGTTGAGGGACCCGATTGATCGGTGATCACGATCTCATCGTCGGGACGGATCTGGCCCATCAGGCTTCGCATGCACTGACAGAAGGCCTTGGGCCTCCGAAACGAATTGATCGCGATGGAGAGCGGCGGAAGCATTTCAGAGAGGGCGTCGACGGCCGTCCATGCGTTGAATTCAGGCTATCCCGCACAGACGTCACGTCGAGCTGGGAAGTGCGATCCCAATTCAGGCCATGTGGAGCCGTTCTGGAACGCCCCACTTCCCCGCTTGGCGCGCGGATCGGCTATCCGTAGCGTCGCGACCTCGAATGCGTCTTACCCCCTGGGGACTTGCCATCCTGCTGACCGCCTCCGCCGTCGGACAGGAGACGTCGTCGTCGCAGCCCGAGGCGGAGATCGTGATCACCTCGGCTGACGGAATGGGGGAGGTGGAGATCGACCGGAAGACCAACATCGCAACGGCGCGCAACGGTGTCGTGGTCCGCTTCCGCACCGCCATCCTCACCGCCCAGCGCGTGCGGATCAGTGCCGACACGGGGACCATCGAGGCCGAGGGGGATGTCTCGATCCAGGAGAACCGAGCCGATGGCGCAGCCGTCCTCTGGCGGGGTGAGCAGGTGAAGTACGACTACGTCAACCGCAAGGTCGAGTCGGAGCGCTTCCGATTTGGTTCTCCCCCCTACTTTGTCGGCGGTGAGAGCCTGAGGGCTGGGTCCACCAACCAGGTCCAGACCGCCACGAATGCGTTCGTGACGACCGATGACGTCGCGGAGCCGGGCATCCGGATCAAGGCCCGGAGCCTGACGGTCACCGACAACAAGACCCTCACGGCACAGGATGCCACAGCCTTCGTGGGGCCCGTGCCGGTGATGTATTATCCGAAGTTCACCGAGTCCCTCGGCGAGCGGCGGTTCTCCTGGAGCGCCAGCCCGGGGTATCGCAACACGTGGGGCGCCTTCGTCCTCGGGTCGTACAACCAGAACTGGAACGAATCCCTTCAGACCGCGCTCGAGCTGGACTACTACAGTCGTCGTGGCCCGGGTGTTGGACCCACGGCCAAGTATGACCTCGGTCAATGGGGGCAGGGGCAGGGGCAGGTCTACTATGTCAATGACCGGCTGGGTGGAACCAACTTCTTTGGCGGTCCACTTCCGGAGAACCGGGGACGGGTCAACTACAGCCACTTCGCGAATCCCTACCAGGACTTCTACCTCAAGGGGACGGTCCGCTATCAGAGCGATCCGAACATCGTCCACGACTTCTTCGACAACGAGTACCGGTC
>SXGQ01345039.1_pt1 | contig 11578 bp, 11 predicted proteins | sample 3178371 | NCBI WGS metagenome assembly SXGQ01 (sample SAMN11356859, study PRJNA531348) | freshwater metagenome | isolation source: freshwater sample F1-20 | place: China: Fuxian Lake, Yuxi | collected 2017-12-25 | reverse complement strand
GACTCTTGCGTGTTTTTTTACGCACAACTTTTGTTCGCTTAATTGATTTGTGTCGTCGTCTTGTTTCTCTCTTGGTTGAATATCTGGATATTCTTTTACGACTAGTTTTTTTCCTTCCACCATGTTGATTTGTTTCGTCATCGGTCATGTACGTATTTTTAACCGACATGGTAAATGCTGTTGGATCTGTAAGTCCATCATCTATCATACCTACTATTGCATCTACATGGTCTAGGACGGGGCAATCATATTTCTGTTTTATACGATTTAATAATTTAATTTGTTCATTCGTAAATCCAGCGATTCTTAGTCTATGTTTGTCTTGTGCATCAAATGGGTCTTGGCTTCCACCTCGTTGTTTATACTTTTGTGTTTTCATTTGTTCTTATAAATATAATATAACGTATTATATTTATTTATTGAAAGAGTCTTTTCAGCTTGTCATAGACATTTATAGGCCTCCAGGGAAACCAACCAAGTTGGCACCGATACCGAAGCCAGCACCAGAACGAGCAGTCACACCGATAACAGGAACATATGTATCTAGGATGCTAAAAGTGGCAGCGGCGGTTAACGCAATCATACCAATTTCCTCTAAATTCAATGACTTCTTGGGGATGGCATACGCAGCCAAGGCGACCATTAAACCTTCCACAAGGTATTTTATAATTCTCTTTACCAACTCGTTAATGTCGAAAACGCGATTCATTATACTAAATAGATAGAAAAAAACAAATAAATATATATAATAATTAAATCACTTAAAATTATGAATCTTACATACAATATAATGAGTCAATCTAAATTCGAGAGAAAACTACAGCCTAATGGCAAGCCAAATCCTAAATATATTGATTTGCTAGAGGAGGACAAGCCCTTGGCAGGACAAAAATTTGTGTGCGTTTCATTCGTTTCGCCCGAAAAAATCCTGAAGCAAAAGGAACTTTTCTTTTTTGAAGAGTTCCTAAAGAAGTGGGATTTGAACAAGTCTATGGAAAAGTTTGTGCAGTTTTTGAATTTTGCATCATTCAAGTATAAGTTGACGTTTGATGATGTCATGAAGGACTTTCAAGATTTTATCACGGAAGAAAAGGATACTATTACCGCTACCACACTTGCTGATGATTACAAGACATTTGTGGATAAGAACGAGGAGGAATTGGAGAAGTCCTTCAGCATTGCACACAATTTCCAAACGCATACAAGAGGCATTAAAATCCGTGGCTCATATCCTTCTATTGAAGAAGCCGAGCTAAGATGCAAGATGTTGCGCGAGATTGACCCTCATCACGATGTGTATGTTGGTCCCGTAGGATTGTGGATGCCTTGGGAGCCTGAGGCCTACAAGACGGGTCGCGTGGAATACATGGAGGAGGAGTTGAACAAGTTGATGAGTGAAAAGAGCAAGAGCGAAGAGAACGCCAAGAATGCTTTTGAGCAACGTGTCAAGGAGACGAAGAAGAAGGCCATCGAGGACAATATTAAAAACGCAGAGAAGAGCGGCAACACGTTGACGCAAACGATTGACGATGCAGGAAACCTCATTGGTGTTGGATTGGCGAATACCCAAGAGAAGACGCTTGCGGGTAAGGGTGGCGAGATTTCAGTTGCGGATATTCGTAGCGAGTTGTTTGAGGGTGAAAATATTATTGTTGGCAAGTCTGACAATGGACAAAGTAAGTTAATCAGTGGCCCATTTGCGTCCAAGAAGAAGGATTAACGTTCTGATAATTTAATAAAAAATATAATATGCAAAATACATATTATATTCTATCTTGGGAAATGCACATCAGTTTAAGCCATTTCCAACTCCTTTGAGGCCGCAGGTTTATTTTTGAATGCTTCTTTTCTCTTTGCAATGATAGCCTCAATAGTAATCAACATCTTGTATTGCTCTGTGTAAAAATCGCCACTATACACACCTCCGCCATCAATCAAGTTTTGGTTAGTAAATAACGTCTGCACAATAATATCCTCGGTTTCAAACAATACGTCTACTTGACCTTTTCTCTCTTCATTCTTAACTACTACAAAAAATATTCCAACTGCGTTGTTGGTTCTTGTTTTTAAATAATCCGAGAAGGCGTTAAAATATGTAAGCACACCTCCGTATCCCACATTTAATTCATATTCGGCCATTCCCATAATAGGATGCACATATAAATAAAACTTTTGTTGAGGCAAGGCAAGTATCTTTTTGAATCGTTCAATACATCGTTGAAAATATTGATAATCCTTTTCCTGTCGGATATCATGATGGGACATGGCAAGTTTCATTCCATATGTTCCAATTTTATTTTCGGTTTTCTCGTAGATATATTCATCTTCATAGTATTTATTATAAATAATGTTCTCGTTGCAAACATGGGTCTTAACATCGTCGCACAAATTAAAGGTCTCGCTTTGTTTCTCTACATAATTCTCTACGCGCAAATATTCTACAAAGTCCGTCTCGATGCAATGAACCAATACGTCCAATTTTGATACAACCCAGTCAAATGGATATGTTTCAAATTTGTGTCTCATTTCCTTAATGAGAGATGCAGAGGTACATCTATGACCAACTGAAAATAAAATGGTCTTTTCTGCAAGTTTGTTGTCAACAAGTCCGTCGTGCAAATCATCAGCTGCCATATTTATAAATTAAATTACTTAAAATATAGGATTTTAACTAATTTAACTTAAGCAATCTCCACCGAAAAGGCAACTAAATAATGGCCATGTCAGTATAATTGAATTGCGATAAAAAGCAAATTAAATATTCACAAATATAAAATATGGAAGAAGTACCTGTAATAATACATCACACTGGCGGAAATCAAGAATATTTCCAAAATTGTGTGCGAATCAATTCGCAAAAAAACAAAGTCTACTTAATCGGAGATGATGCGAATAAACACACTTTTAAAGATAATAAGAATGTAGAACATGTGCATATAAATAAACTGGATAGTAATGAAATATCCGAATTTAAACAGCATTTTGTAAATTATGGTAGCAATGGTCATATATTTGAGTTGAATTGTTTTCTACGTGTGTTTTATTTAAAACAATTAATTATCTTGAAAAAATTAACAAGGGTGTTTTATGTGGACAGCGACTGCGTAGTATTAGACAATATAAGCGAAATACTGCATAAATGCCCAGATATAAAGATTGGTTATTCCATACAAACGTTTACACAAGAAAGTAATCCTTTTCATATGGTAGGTTGTATTCATAACTCTGTAATCAATTTGGATTTTTGTAATAAATATGTCGAGCTGTGTTTCGATATTTATAAAACAAAAACAAAATTCCATTTGATTGAACCCAAGGTGAATCATCATAAAAATGGTGGGATAGGTGTATCTGATATGACAATCACGTATTTGTGTTATGTGCATAATATATTCAGCGACCCTATAACAGACTTGAATAACATCATAACCATAGATGGTGAGGAATGCACATTTGACCATAATGTATATGAACAATATGGATATCTAGGTGAAAATACATATCAAGTTGCATGGAATACAAGTATAAGTAGATGGTGTGAAGTAAAAACCATACACAAAATAAATAATAAATATTATGCAACTACACGAGACAATAAACGTATTCGGTTGTTATCAATACATTTTCAAGGAGGTGCAAAGGACGGGTTAGCGCGGTTTGAAAATATACACTGGCTATAAACCTTTTTGAAATGTAAAATCGGACAAAATCCGTAAAATATAATAAAAAGATACGTGTTTTTATTATATATTGCACATTGTGATTTCAATCTATTCTTTTCCTTTACCATTTTGTTTTTTTCACGCTTATTTTTGGCCCCGCTCCCTTTTTCTTACTATTGCCTGGGTCATACTTTTCCTCCTCATCATCAGAGTGCATATCCTTCGAAAGTTCCCAAAACTCTTTTGACCCCAATTTAAAATCATTATGCGGGTCTGCCTTATACCAAAAAACCTGCTCTTGTAGTTTATTTGATTTTGCATTGTTATTGATTACCAAACACTCATAATTTTCTGTGCACTGGTCCATTACCTGACAAAACGATTCAAATGTGGGAAACATACCCGCATAATTTTCAAAAATACGCTTGCGGTTTGCAATATATGGCTCACGCAGAATAAAGACATAATCAATATTTGTACGAAGGGCGGGTGGAATACCCAACGGATATTGCATAGTAATTATTAACATGACTTTCCAATGACGCCCATTCATAAACAACAAACGCATCATCTTGTCTCGTGACCATGTATTATCATATAAACAATCATCCAAGATGACAAATGTGCGCGGGTCTATCGTGCTACGCTTAAACGTTTCAATCTCCTTTTTTATTTGTTTCAGGACAGACCGCTGACGCTTTAGGATATTCTCAACGATTGCAGTATTGTATTCATTGTGAATAAATAGTTTTGGAACCATTTTACTATAAAATCCGTTGCCTTCTTCTGTCCCTGAAATTACTGTGCCAATAGGAATATCTTGGTGATAAAATAATAAATCACGAACTAAAAAACTCTTACCCGTATCACGACGTCCAATAAGCACAACGACGGGGCCCTTGCTTTCATTTGGCTTAAAACTTATACTTTTCATGTCAAATCTTTTTAATTCTAATGTCATATCTTCTGTTATATATAATTCATTTTAGAAAAAGTGGGCAGGATTCTACGCAATCAATAGTGCAAGATATTTACACAATAACTAATTTATACAAGACATTACTTCTATTTGCGTTGAATCCCTTCCACATTTTCTAAATGCGAAGTATATGAACGATATAGTTAATTACAAGAAGCGTAAAAACACTGAATTATTCAAATCTTTAGAAAGATTTGATTTAGTTCAGACCCAAAATTATATTCCAATTTATACTAAACTAATGACGTTAAATGAAACAAATTATAATAGTATCAATTTAAATCATACATTGTATATTACCAATGTTATTAACAATATTGAGGGGAATCAAAATTTATACAAGTGCTCATTGAAAAATTCCACCGACGACCAACTAAAAATAAAACCTAAAAATGTCTTTTGTAAGATGGCGCCTTTATTAGACCCAATAAGGTATTTGATAGGTAAATACGATGTAACCGATAGTTCATTGATGAATTTGCCTTCCATAAATTCTACGGCTTCTTCTGTTAATTCAAAACTATTAGATGTAAATAATTCGGCTTATGTTGACAGCTTGTTTTCTCATCTAACAAGTCAATTGTTGTTTAAGCATGGATTCATACATGGCATAGAATTTTATGGTTCATTCTTGTCTATTAAAAAAAACTTTAAACTAAATGTCTTTGATGACTTGGATTATTTGATAAAGTCAGATTTTTTCAACAAGAATAAAAATCAGTTATTTCAGATTGAAGATTATAGTGCTTTATTTGATGATGACACAAGTAAGAAGAATCTTCCTGCTATTAAAATTGATGCAACGGGTCAGGATTGCAGTTTTTCAGTTGAACCGATAGAAGATATACTTTTTGATGAAGTATTCGATACTTCCCCAGCGGATGATAATGTATGCGCGTTAACCACAGATAACTTGAAAGAACTCAGCATGGAAACATTTGCACTTAATACGCTAAGCTCCCATAATTCCGAGTCTGGGGGGTCAGAAAGCTCATCATGCTCTTCTAGAACAAGTCATACTAGAGACTCGGATAGTTGCGGTGATGAGAACTCCACCGAAGAATGGACTGACGATAATAGCGAGGGGGAGGGTCAGATGAGCGAGGATGAATGTATATATGTTACGTTTCCGAAATATCCTGTGCAAGTTATTTGCATGGAACAATGCCAAGATACGTTGGATAATCTCATGTTGAAAACTGACATGGACGAAATTCATTGGATGTCCGCATTGATGCAAATAATCATGACATTAATTACTTATCAAAAGGTATTTGCCTTTACACACAATGATTTACATACAAATAATGTAATGTATGTGCCGACAGATAAGAAATTCATATATTATTGTTTTAAGAACAAGTATTATCGTGTTCCGACATTTGGTAAAATATTCAAAATTATAGATTTTGGACGCGGTATTTATAAATACGATGGCAAGCTTTTATGTAGCGACAGCTTTAGTTTTGGTGGCGATGCAGCGACCCAATACAACATTGAGCCCTATTTTAACGAGAAAAAACCGCGATTAGAGCCGAATTATAGTTTTGATTTATGTAGACTGGCATGTTCTATGTTTGATTATTTGGTCGATGATATGGATAGCATCAAGGATTTGAGTAAGTGTGATACTATAACAAGAATCATCGTTGAATGGTGCTTGGATGACAATGGATTGAATGTGTTGTACAAGAATAATGGTGCGGATAGATATCCTGATTTCAAGTTATATAAAATGATTGCGCGGTGCGTGCACAAACATACACCTCAAGCTCAATTGGAACGCAAGGAATTTAATGCATTTACATTTCCCAAGAAACAAATTCCCGGAAATGAAAAAGTAATTAATATTGATGAATATCCGTCTTATGTATAAATAATATCCTTATTCCGCAACGTATAATAAAAATCTTTGTAAAAATTTTATTATACTTTATATTTCTTAGCCAAAAATATTTATCTTCCATAATTATAAGATTCTTTCATGTCGTCGTATGGATTTATTATTACTAGGCACGTCAATTCTGAAAAAACAAACAAATATTGGAATCATGCAATAAGAAGCATACGACGATTTTATCCATTTAGAAAAATAGTCATTATTGACGACAATAGCAATCAATCGTTTGTAAAGGCCGATTTTGACTACAAAAATATCCAAATTGTGAATTCCGAATATCCTGGCAGAGGAGAATTATTGCCCTACTACTATTTCCATAAAAATAGATACTTTGATAATGCGGTTATTTTGCACGACAGCGTATTTTTTCACAAACGAATTCACTTTGAAAAGTTCAAACAAGAGAGAATTATTCCCTTGTGGCATTTTGACCATGGAATAGACATTAATAAAAATATTGTAAACTGCCAACGACTATCAAAGTATCTTAATAATACATACGACATTCAAAAACAAATAATACCTGATGATAATATGTTCACATTAAAGTCTGTTAAGATTTGGCATGGGTGTTTTGGAGTTCAGAGCTACATTAATTATGATTTTCTCTCTACAATACAATCAAAATATAACCTTTTCCACTTGTTAGATGGAGTTTTGACTCGTGCTGATAGATGTTCGTTGGAACGTATAATGGGTATTATATTTCATATAGAATCGCCAAAGTTATATAAACGCCCGTCTCTCTTGGGAGACATTTGGAAATATCAACAATGGGGATATTCTTTTGAATCCTATTCTGCAAATTACAAAAGCATACGTAAACCATTGGTTAAAGTTTGGACTGGACGTTAGCCAACGTCTCTTCAAAATGTCGGATTATCAGTAAATGCAATTTGAGTAATCGGAGCGCCACCAGTCGAGTCTTGTATGATGGGCTTTAATTGTTCCAAAATCATAAAGGCAACTATGGTGCAAACATATACCAATAACGTATCCTTTACTATCATCTTTAAAGGCTTGCTCTCTCTTTCGACAAATCTCATCTCAATAAACTTTCCTAAAAAAAATACAAATGCTATAATACCCGAGATAATGTATATATTGTCCATGTAAAATATACATGGACAATGTTTCATAACAATTTTACGCATATTTTAACCTAAAACTTCAATATCGTCGATTAATAAATCAGGAATAATTTCTAGACGTTGTGGTTCAATATCATGGACATCCAACTGACCCAAACTGACATTTTCGTTAAATATTTGTATTTTACCACCTGAACTATCAGCGTCATCGTCGTCATCAGTCTCCAACTTTCGTTGTTCATTGCGTATATTACTTAACTCTTCTAGTCGTGCAATATCCTTGGGAGCACTGATTTGTTCTTCCTTGTTATTCATATCAATCGCCATGTCCACATTGTTAAAACTTAACTTGGACGACATTGGTGTAGCTGGTTGCGCCATAGGTTGCGAGATTGGAGCAGAGCTAATACTTTCAGCCAAATTCTCATCTGGCATCGGCGTTTCTTTGATTTCTTCAACAACATCATCTTCGGTCGTTTCATCCAAATAGGCACGCAAAATCATGTCAATTGGAATACTCTCTCTAACAGCATTCAAGATACACTCTTGAATGATTACTTCCAATTCTCGGTGATTTTTTTGTGTTTGAAGAGGGGGGAGATTTGCCTCAAATAAATAGACATTCTTGTAAATCTTTCTGGCGACGTGTATATAAACTTTATGAATAAAGTCTTCAAATTTTGGAATTTGTATGTCCACTTTCTTCTGCTTTGTGCCTGCGCGAACAGCGGTCAAAAGCTTTAATTGTATGATATGAACACAAGTAACCAAATCGTCTAAATAAGTGCAACCACTTTTATCACAAATGCGCTTTCTCTCATTTTCAATAATCGTAGGATTCCATTTTGGAATACGACTGATGAAATTCTGAAACGTCATTAAATATTTATCCATCTCATTGTTTGCTTTACACAAGTTGAGAGATTCCTCAAATATGGATTTAAATCCTTCCACGATTAGTGGGGTTAATATAGTTAATAATCTGGCACCCCACTCGTTTTTTGATTCATGTAAGGCACTTACGTTAAAATCATCCATGGTATATGTAGTTTAATAATTTATTTTAAAAGAAATTTTAACTCATTAAAATAAATTTGCACCTCCAAAATCCCAAATTCAATAATTGTTTACATGAATGAAATATTGTCTAAAGAAGCTTCTACATCCAAAAATATAAAATGCAACATGAAATATATCAAGTTTTTTTCATTTTTGATATCTCTTCTTACCTTGTTAAAGACCATTAGAAACTCATACAATTTTACTTGTTCAATATGCGTGAAATAATTGGATTCCAAAAGAGCAAGTATATCTAAACCACTATACCCTTTTTCATACAATTTAAGTGTCAGCTGAATAACATCTTCATCAGTCTGGATGGGTTTTACTAACTCCTTTTTAAGCCAATCAACACGTCGGGTTTTGTATGTTTTTAAATTAAATGCTTCGTTCAAATTATATTGATATAAATTTATCATGCGGTCATTATGCTCAGGCTCATATACGTATATTTCGCAGAATCTCGATAAGATGGGTTTTAATAACTTGTATTTATCCTCAACTATAATAAAAAAACGCGTTGTGTGATTAAATAACTCAATGCATCTACGTAAGGCAGATTGTGCATCCATTGTTAATTTATCTGCATTTAATAAAACGATGCTTTTAAAAATATCTCCCCCGTTTGATTGAATATGTGTCTTTGCGAAAAACTTCAACTCTTCGCGAATAAATTTTATCCCCTTGCCATGTGCACAATTTACATATCTTACAAATGATTTGATACGTTCGTTGTCGTTCTCATAAATAGTATTGATAAACTCGTGTACTATGGTTCGTTTTCCGCTACCCGATGGTCCGTGAAATATAATATTGGGTATTTTGTGCATAGAATGAAAATATAATAATTTAGTTTTTATCTCGGCATGTATGTTTAATGCCGAATTCATGGTATACTAATATGATGCTGTATTTTTTAATATAATATCAGAACGTATATTTGTAACAAATGATAATTACAAATATATTGTGGGGAGGGGAGGGTTCTAACTTCTCTCTTCGTTTGTTTATACAGAGGTTGTTAGGCTATGAGTATATGGGTTTGCGCGGAAAGCGTTCAAAATATCTGGAGTGTTTCGCTGCATCTCAATTGCCGTATTTAATTGTTGAGGAGTTCCAATACGACCATAATTCTCTTTTGCTGGAGGCAATGGTACGACGGAGTTGGGTGCAAAAGGACGATTATCCATACAATTTGTATCTTGTCTTGGCAATGATACATTCATAGTCTGATTAAAAATCTGTGTGCCACCCATATTTGGATGGTTATAAATGGTCTGCGACTTGATATCATTGTTGTGTTGTCTGTATGCAGAGGCATAATCCATTGCAGCTTCACGATTGTTTCCAATATTGCCATACGTAGAATAGTTGGTAGAATCACGTTGTGTGCATTCTAGTGGTGTATGGGTATCTACGTATTGTTGAGATGACTGATTATTAATATTAAATTGCGGTGAATACATCGTGGTCTCCTTCATAGTAGTAGGAGTAATATCATTCGGGTTGTTAACATATCCCATTGGCACCGTGGTTCCAACCTCACCATATACACGAATATTTGAACAAACCTCTTCCTTGCGCGATGGTCTCAAGACATCCATGAATGGCGCAATAACTGCACCAATAGCACCGCTAAATCCAGAGCGCATAGTGTCAACTGCTCTTGTGGTGCTTCTATTATTATTATAATTCTTGAAAGAGCCAATACGCTTATCGCCATCTAGACCAGGTGCACGACCAACTGCGCTACAAATAGAGGGTTCCATTGTGCCAGACTTTTGTCTTTTGCTTTCCTCAAATGCGGTTGGCGCTCGTCCTACACCCACTTCAACTGCGCTAGCTGGGCCAGTATAATCAAGCTTAACATCGTTTCTTCGGATGACACCCATCTCTTGTTCAGGGCGCAACATTTCACCCTTTTCAGAACCAGTTGTCGTAAGCCATCTGTCTTGACTATTTACAAAAAAGGTATCGGGTGTATGTTTTTCAACACGACCAATAATGCCTACATTTTTAACTGTTGCATAAGATGGACCTTCTAAATTATTCAAGTTGTATTCAAGCTTGGGGTTTGTCGTTGTTCTTAATTCGTCTACAGTTTTGGGAAGCCACTTATCGCGCGCCTCCATTCCTGAGTTAAAACCACCACTTCCACTTGTAGAAAAGCCGTTGTTCAAACCAGGACCAACATTTTCACTCACAAATGGCTTTACGTTATTATTTCTTGAGCCAGGATTCACGCGTGATTGATAAAAATCGCTTTGGTTTGGTGCGCCATAAGCCCAGTTCATATTTGCCTCAGGTTTGAACAAGGGCGCCTGCTCAATCTTCTTGATTACCTGACTCCCTGTTCCAGCCATATTATCTAAAACAGTCTCGGCAATATTCATGTCATAAGTATAGCCCTTGATTTTTCCACCATTAAACGGCACCATGTTATTGTGCTTAAAAGAAGCACTATCTAAATAATCACCTGAGAGAGAATATATCTGCTGTGGCATATTTCCAACTTTGACTCCTGCATTCTCTTGCTTCTCATAATAGTTTTGGTCAAAATACTTGTCCGTGCTTGTATTTGGATTGGGATACAAGCCAATAGTATCTGCAAGTTGTTTATTGTTTGTCACTGGATAATTCTGAGGAGGGATATCGGTATTAGGAATATAATTATCTGTTTTAACACCCAAATTACTTCTTATTCCCATATTTGTAAAACTTTCAGGTTGCATTTTCTTGATAGTCTTTTTTTTCTCTGGTTTTTCATTGTTTTGATTTGATATAACATATAATCCACTTAATGCAATAAAAGGCAACGCTAGTTCCATTATTATATATATCATAGAATATATTATTAATTGTAAAAACACTCAAAATTATAAATTTT
>SXGQ01145157.1_pt1 | contig 11578 bp, 8 predicted proteins | sample 3178371 | NCBI WGS metagenome assembly SXGQ01 (sample SAMN11356859, study PRJNA531348) | freshwater metagenome | isolation source: freshwater sample F1-20 | place: China: Fuxian Lake, Yuxi | collected 2017-12-25 | reverse complement strand
GGTAAGAGCGCACCGCTTGTTTGGCGACAAACAAGGCATGGAAAACCCCACCGCGTGCAAGCGCAAGCAGTCCTTGTTGGGAAACCAACTCCCGTTGTTCGCGGGTAGGACGGGTCGCGTGCTTCGAGGCCATCGGCAACGCTGGTCCAGAGAGAAATGATCGCCACCAGCGAAAGTTGGTACAAGATCCGGCTTATTTCCAAATTCAGCCACGGCGGGTCCCAGGACTCGCCGTGACTTTTTGCGCGCGCATGCCATGCGTTTCATTGGCGATATCACTCACCGCTGCGGTATGCCGCTTTGAATGTGAAAAAAAATAAAAGAATTGTCTTGAAGTGGAAGATCGGTTGTGCCATAATGGGACTTATGGAAAAAAATTCGCTTAAAAGAGAGTCCCAAGACCCTTTAAATATAAAGCCAAATGGATTCCAGTCCTATGTCATGCTGGTCTATCGCAAAGCCGTGCATCCGGAATTTTTCGGCATTGAAGGTCGCCGTCGTATCACCCATCCAGACTATGAATTTGAAGGTTGGATATTCAAGGGCGGCCATGCGGGTCGATTTCAATTTGCCAATTTGTGCGTGTGCGAAGTCGTGGTTGAAGGCGGCGCAAATCTTCCAGACCGCGGGCTTCTTGCCAATCTTCCATGCGCTGGCGAGCGCGATCACACGGAGGTCATGAGCGACAGTTTGACCTACATGACCACCATTCAAACCGAGACGCTGTCCGAACATTTGTACAGTGGAACGCACCGTGAAATGGTGGCGCACATTCGCGACTCCAATTCGCTGCACAGCATTTGGACCGACTCCAAGGGTCGCCAGAATGTCTCGTTGATCGACATGCAACGCTATCGCAATGAAGTGCATATTCAGGGCTTTCATTTGCGCAGCGATACGGGCATGGTTCTACGCACGCAATCCATGTTTAAAATGGGTGGTGAGCACGCGCCTTCGCCAAAGGCCAAGTCCAATAAGAACAAGCTGGCTTAATTTTCCAGCGTTGCAGCTTCAATTGACCGATATGTTTTTTCATGCGCAGCGTCGCGTCCAATGTCCCGCGCCCGCTTGCAAGCGTGTGGATTCGCAAACACAGTTAGTATTGGTAAATGATGATTGAACGCTCTGGCGAAATCGCCGGACTGGCCACGAGCGCGCTGTGGGTTGTTTCCAGCATCGCGTTTGCCGCCGCCGGTCGGCGTATGGGCGCTACGCGATTAAATTTGCTACGCAGCGTGTTGGCTGCGTTTGTGCTGCTGGCTTTGCAGGCCTTTCTGAAAGGCAATCCTTGGCCAAACATTGGCTCGGACCGCACGTGGTATTTGGCCGTCAGCGGGTTGCTTGGCCTGGCCATTGGCGATCAATTTCTTTTCGCTGGCTATGTGTTGGTTGGCGCGCGCACAACAACGTTGCTTATGACGCTTGCGCCCGCGGTGGCGGCGACGCTGTCATGGATTGTCTTTGGTCAAACCATGGTCGCAATGGCGATTGCTGGCATGATCATCACGCTATTTGGAGTGTTGTGGGTTGCTGCAGAACGACCGTCTTTGACAAGCTCCATCACGCGAGCTCAGCAACGCAAGGGCGTGTGGTTAGGCGTTGGCGCCGCTCTGTGTCAAGGCGTTGGCATGGTGCTTGCAAGCAACGGTCTGCGTGGCGATATCGATGCCATGTCGGCGCAAACGGTGCGTATGAGCGCGGGAGCCGTGGGAATTATTGTGATTGCGTTTGTAGTCAGCCGCATGCATGGCGCGCCAAGCAAGGCGACTGCGTCGAGTGACACATCCACCATGGAAAAATCGCTGACGCCTTCAACCATCATTGCGCTCAAAAGTCCGCACGAGAATGCGCTGTGTGCAACGGGTATTGTCACCATGGTCATTGGAACATTCACCGGACCCATTCTGGGCGTCTGGTGCTCGCTGTACGCGCTGCAAAAACTGGATGTTGGAATTGCCACCACACTTATGTCGTTGGTGCCCGTCATGATCTTGCCATTGACGCGCTTTACGGAAGGTCAATGGCCCTCGGCGCGCGCCATTGCGGGCGCATGTGTGGCCGTGGCTGGCGTGGCCGTGATGGCGAGCGCCTCTTGAATCTATTTCCCCCGCATATTTCCAAAGGCAATCTGATACGTTGGGTCGTGGAGAACATGTCTTGAGTCAAACCATTCATTCCAAAATGCGCTCGCTTATTCTCGCCGATCAAGCCATGGGATTGACCATGTCCCCCAAGTCGTTGCTCCAAACGCCTGACTCCTCGGTGGCAGGGGAGCGCGCATGCGCGAGTGAAGCGCAGCCAATTCCAAATCAGTCGCCTGCGCCACCCCAATCATTGATTCAGTCGCCCGCCATCCAATCAAGTCCACAAGTCGCTTCAGTTATGCAGTGGGGTATCACGCGCGCGCTGCCACATTCATTGCAAGAGCGTGAAGATGCGCTACAGGAAATTTGCGCGCGCCATGACGCCACATGTCCATTGTGCACCACCCATGTCGGACACACGCGCACGGTTCTAGGCGAAGGCAGCGCCGCGGCCGAATTGGTTTTTATTGGAGAGGCGCCAGGTGACAAAGAAGACGCAACTGGCAAACCATTTCAAGGTGACTCCGGAGCAAAGTTGGATGAAATGATCAAGGCCATGGGCATGAGCCGCCAGCAAGTCTTCATCACCAATGTTCTCAAATGTCGCCCGCGCATCAATCACACTCCTACCGCGGAACAAACGGAGCAATGCGCTTGTTTTTTAAGCGAGCAACTTATGGTGATTCGTCCCAAAATCATTGTGCCCATGGGGGGTCCAGCCGCGAAGCATGTCTTGCGCTTGGATGAGGGGATTTCTATGTTGCGTGGCCAATGGGGCGTTTGGCAACCTCCAACTGGCTGCCAAGTTGAGCCGATTCCGGTCATGCCAACTTTTCATCCAGCCTATCTTTTGCGTAATTACACGCTAGAAACGCGGACTTTAATGTGGTCGGACATGAAATTAGCCATGACCAAATTGTCCGCGAAATAATTTCGCACAAATTGAATATTTTTGAATCAAATTGGAACCCATCTGCGTAATGGAATTTTGGACCTTGTATTTAAGCTCTCATTTGACAGGCTTTGTTCGAATCAAAATAGCCCCCACGAGGAGCCCGTTGCGGTGAATAACTGTGGCGGGCTCTTTTATTTGCGACGGCTCAGTGCTTCAAGTTGAAAAGGCGATCGCCGCGGAACTGACCAACGATATTCCATTGGGGTCTCGCACTTGTTGATAATCGATCAAATCAACATTGTTGGGGCGCAAAATAGCTTGCGCAGCAAGCATGTTTCCAACGCTGCACCAACGCGTGCGGTTTTGATCCTTGGTGAATATTGCCTCAAATCCGGAGCAGTCCTTGTGGCAATACGCGGCCAGTCGTTGGCGATCTAATTTCTCAATTTCAGTTGCGGAGGCGTCGTTGATTTGTCCTTGGTCGCCAAATTGAGGACCAACATGGCTCAAGTCACTGCTTGCGATCAGCAATGTGCGCCCACCAATCTCGGTCAGGGCGGTGCGAACGGCGGCGACAAATTGCGCCGTGTTGGCTCGCTCGTCATCATCGGCAACCGGTGGCACCAACGCATTCGGAATCAGCGCCGCCAACAGTGGCACATCGCCGTAAAAATGTTGCAGCCATGGAATGTGAAATTGCACGGAATGCTCGCCAAGGTGGTCAATTTGATCAGCGTAAATACGCTTGGAACCAAGGTTCTTTTCAAGAAACGCCAGCATAGTCTTGTCGGCGTTGGCTTTGCCCAAGGGCGTCATAAAACCAAACTCGCTCACCACCACGCCATCGCCAATTCCAAAATGATTCGTTCCCAAAATAATCACGCGATCCGGCTTTTGATCTTTCTTCAACGCGCGGTACGCCGCGGCGTAGCCAGGCCAGCCCCGTTGATAATCCAAATGCGGCGCGACCAATCCAAGTATGGTGCCGTCAATTTCTGGGTCCTCCATTTCAGAGAGCCACTTGTCCATTTGCTCCGAGCATGCTTGCGCGTCCTTACCCATTGACAATGAACAACTCATAGGAAAATGACCATGCGCGGTGATCTTGGCTTTGGCCACGCGCTCAAGTTCCTCAAAGCGCGGTCCCCAAATCAATCCAACTTCATCCATGCGCGTGACCAAATCATGCAACAGATGCATGGGCGCCTGGGTCTTGGCCGCAATTTCGTCAAGCGTTTCGCGGCCTTGAAATAACAACACCAATTGCAACACTTGGGGCATGACGGCCATTTGTTGCTCGGTCAACATAGATGGATCGCGCAGCAAAATAAATGATTTACCCTCCTTTTCAAAGCCCGTGGGTTGAAAATTGCGAATTTGTGGCCGATTCAAGTGCTCCGCAAGTGGTGCGGCTGGAGTGATATCGCTTGGCGTGTTACTCATATAATTTTATCATACCTTGAAGCGATCAATTACTGGGAAGATTAATCTTTGAATCATGCGTTCACAATCGAACCATAATGGTTAATATAGACAATTCATTTCTTTCGCCTTTGAATGGGACTTTGTCCCGGAGACAATTCACTATGCCGAAAAATTATTTCCGCTGTTCCATGTTTTCATTGTCACTGTTGATGGCTTTGGCTACCGAATCTGGGGCACAACAAAATGCACCCGCGACCGTGCCTCCGCCCGCAACCGCGCCCGCTCCTTCCAAGCCTAAATCAAGCCCGCAAGGCAAAGATGTGAGTTTGAAGGAAATTCAAAGGGAAAAATCCAACGCCGACTTCATGGTGCCATCCACGCCTAAGAATGAAATTATTCAGGAACAAACAGCCACGCCACTGAATCCCGGCACTATGCCGCCTGGAGCCACCGCGCCTGGAGCCACAACCACCGCACCGCTTGACTCGACTCCTGTGATTAAAATTGAACCTGATGTTCTTGATCTGGGCGAAATGACTCCTGACACGGCCAAAACAGGCAAAGTGAAGTTGATCAATATCTCGAACAAGCCCATCTTGATTACCAAAGCCGTGACAAGTTGTGGTTGCACAACCGCGGGCGCCCCCAAAGATCCAATTCCGGTTGGTGGCTCGGCTGAAGTTGAGATTACCTTGAAGCCTGGCCCAAAGGCCGGCGCTCCGCTGAGCAAGCGCGTGACATTTCAAATTGATGGCCACACTCCCATGATGGTGACGGTGCAAGGCACTGTCCCTGCGTACATCACCATGACCCCCGACGTTCTGGAAGCGCCAGCCGAGGGCAAGACCAATGAAGGCGCGATCACTTTCAAATGCCTAGATGGAACGCCATTTAGAATTACAAGCGCCGTTCCGCCGATTGTTCCAGATATCAGTCCAGAAGCCAAAGCCGATCAAGTTGTGCATGTTGATTGGAAGGCCTGGGAAGAAACAGGTCGAACAATCAAATTGACTTTCTCAACAGATCATCCAAAAGTTCCATCACTTTCCCTGTTAATTCGTCGACCAGCCACCAGTGGCGGTGCCACCGAGCCGCGGGCGCCTGGCACGAATCCGACTGACAAAGCCGCAAGTGCGTTGGTGACCGCCGCCCGCGCGGGCGATGTTGAAAAGGTAAAGAAGGAATTGGAAGGCAAGATTGATGTGAACGCCCCGGACAGCGCCGGTGGTCGCAGTGCGTTGCACTGGGCGGCGAAGGAAAATCGCGTTGAAGTGATTCCAATTCTTTTGGCGGCCAAAGCCGATGTGAACAATCGTGATCGCGCCGGAAAAACTCCGCTGTGCGTGGCCGCTGAAAGCCGCGATCCGAAATGCGTTGAATCCATGAAGTTGCTGATTGAAGCTAAGTCGGATGTCAACAGCAAGGATCGCCTGGGTGGTTCGCCACTTTTGTGGGCCGCAGGCTTGGGCACTCCCGAAGCCGTGGATTTGTTGATTGTCTCTGGCGCCGAAGTCAGCATTCAAGACAAGAATGGTCTTACGCCATTGTTGTGGGCGGCGGGTACAGGAGATCCACGCTCCGTGCAGATTTTAGTCGATAAAAAAGCCGACTTAAATATCGCCGACAATTTGACCGGCGACACCGCCGTCATGCGCGCCGCGCGCAACGGCAAGTTTGAAAGTTTGGCAATCCTCATTCAAGCGGGCGCGCCACTTGAAGTGAAAAATCGCCAAGGGATGACCTCTTGGTTGGTGGCTGCCAACAGCGGAACCGTAGAAAAGTTGAAGGCTCTCAAAGCCGCCAACGCCGACATCAACGCCAAAGACACGCGTGGCTGGAACGCCTTGGATTACGCCAAGAATCGCGCAGATCAGAATCGATCGGATGTGATCAAGTATTTGGAGGGCGAGTTGAGCATGAAGCCCGCGGCCAGCACGCCTTCACTTTTGACTCCGCCACCTGCTGCGTCAACCGCACCACCAGGTATGTGATCATGACAAGCGCAACCGCAAGCACACCGGCGACGCATAGCGCGTTCACTCATTTATTTGCTGGCGTTCAAGAAGCGTATTTGCTCAATAGCACCGCCAGCATTTTGGGCTGGGACCAAGAGACCATGATGCCAAATGGTGGGGCTGAGCTTCGCAGCCGCCAGCTTTCCCAACTGGCGCGGCTTGGGCATGAGTCTTTCACCTCACCCAAGATTGGCGAATTGATTGCGGCCGCGCAAGATGTGGTTCATTCCATGCCCGCGGATTGCGCCGATGCGGTGAATGTGCGCGAAATTAGCCGCGACTACCACAAGGCCACCAAATTACCCTCGTCGCTCATTGCGGAATTGGCGCAAACCGCAAGCCAAGCGCAGCACGCGTGGGTGGAGGCCCGTCGCGAAAGCAATTTTAAGAAGTTCCAGCCGTGGCTCGAAAAGACTGTTCAATTAAACATTCAAAAAGCGCAGTGCTTGGGTTGGCCCAAAGGGGGTGAGGCTTGGGATGCGTTGGCGGATTACTACGAGCCCGCGCTCACCGCGGCCGATGTGACCAGGGTGTTCGAACCGTTGCGCGCGCGCCTACAGAAATTACTGGATCGAATTCGCGGCGCCTCGAAGCAGCCATCCAACGCCTTCAATGAATTGGCGTTGCCCATTGAGGCGCAGGAAAAATTTGTGCGCCACATGGCAAAGAGTATTGGATTTGATTTCAGTTGCGGTCGCCTTGACCGCAGCGCTCATCCATTTTGTGGAGGTAGCCATTGCCGCGATGTGCGTATGACCACGCGCTATGCTCCAACCTGCGTGTTTGACGCGCTTGGTTCCACCATGCATGAATCGGGCCACGGCATGTATGAGCAGGGGCTTGACTTCGCGCAAGCGGGTCTCCCCATGGGAACCGCGGCTGGTTTGTCGGTGCATGAAAGTCAAAGCCGCATGTGGGAAAACCAAGTTGGACGCAGCATGCCATTCTGGAAGTGGGCGCGTCCGCAACTGGGCGCCTTCTTTGAGGACGCGTGCGATCACCTCACGCTTGAGCATCTGTATCAAGCCGCCAATGTTGTGGAGCCTGGATTTATTCGCGTTGAATCCGACGAAGCCACCTACAACATGCATGTCATGATCCGCTTTCAATTGGAGCGCGACATGCTCAACGGCAATATGCCCATCGCGGAGTTGCCTGCCGTTTGGAATAAAATGTACAAGGACTATTTGGGTGTGTCGGTTCCAGATGATCGCCGCGGGTGCCTGCAAGATGTGCACTGGAGCATGGGGGCGATTGGCTATTTCCCAACCTACACCTTGGGCACGCTCTTGGCGGCACAGTTATTTGAGAGGGCCCGCAAGGATATTCCTGGCCTGGAAGATGGCTTTACTCGCGGCGAATTTGCGCCGCTTTTGTCCTGGCTGCGCGCCAATGTGCACTGCCACGGTCGCCGCTATCGACTGGATGAGTTGTGCCGCAAAATCACGGGCGCGCCACTGTCGGCTGACCCCATGATGCGCCATTTGGAAGCCAAGTTATTGCCTCTGTATGGTTTGGAATAATTTTAATTTCCGCATCGAATTCAAGCGAAGTTCAGTTACACTACGGGGCTCATCATGGAATTTAGAAATGTTGCAATTATCGCGCATGTCGATCATGGAAAGACGACTTTAGTTGATGCCATGTTGCGCCAAGCCGGCGCATTTCGTACCAACGAGGCTCTGACCGAGTGCGTTATGGATTCCAATCCGCTTGAACGCGAGCGTGGAATCACCATCCTCTCTAAAAATTGCGCCGTGACATACGAGATTCGTTTTGGTCCTCACAAGGGAACCATTTTGCGCGTGAACATTATCGATACGCCGGGCCATGCCGACTTTGGTGGCGAGGTTGAGCGCGTGTTGCGCATGGCCGACGGCTGCGCGCTGTTGATTGACGCGCTTGAAGGACCAATGCCGCAAACCCGCTTTGTGCTGCAAAAGGCAATTCAACTTGGCTTGAAGCCAATCGTTGTGGTGAACAAGTGTGATCGACCAGACGCCCGCAGCGACGCTGTGGTGAATGAAGTATTTGACCTGCTGATCGAACTCGGCGCCGATGAAATTGCCCTGGATTTCCCCGTGCTTTGGGCCAGTGGACGCGATGGCTGGGCCAGCCGCGACAAGAACGACAAGGATCGTGGCGTAGATGATTTGTTCGATGCCATTCTCACCCATGTGCCTGCGCCAAAGATGGACCCAAATAGTCCGTTGCAATTCTTGGTGACCAATCTGGATTACAGCGAATATGTTGGGCGCATTGCCATTGGGCGCGTCATGCGCGGCAGTATTAAGCCAGGCATGGCCGTTGGTTTGTGCCGCGCCGATGGCACCATGGATCGCGGACGCGTTTCCAAAGTCAACCAATTCCAAGGCCTTGGCCGACGCGAGGTGCAAGAAGTATTCGCCGGTGACTTGTGCGCCGTCGAAGGCATTCCGGACATCACCATTGGCGATACGGTTGTGCACCCTGATTTTCCAGAGCCATTGACTCGCGTGAGCGTGGATGAGCCAACGCTGCACATGGTGTTTCGTATCAATGACGGACCACTTGGTGGTCGTGAAGGCAAGTTCGTCACCAGCCGCCAATTGTCCGAGCGCTTGGACCGTGAACTTCGCTCCAATGTTGCGCTGCGGGTAACGCCTGGCGAAACCTCGGAGGAATTCCATGTTTCGGGCCGCGGATTGCTGCATTTGGGTGTGTTGCTTGAAACCATGCGCCGCGAGGGATTTGAATTGACCGTGGGCAAGCCGCAAGTGATTGAGAAGGAAGTCAATGGCGAAATGTGCGAGCCATGGGAACGCCTCACGCTTGATGTTGCGGAATCCGGAATGGGCGCCGCGCTGGAGTTGCTTGGAAGCCGTGCCGGTGAAATCACCAAAGTCGATCCCCGCAACGGTCGCATGCACATTGAGGCCGACATTCCCGCGCGTGGCCTGATTGGCTTGCGTTCGCGCTTGCTCAACGCCACTGGCGGCGAAGCCGTCATGCATCACGCCTTCGCATCGTGGCGCGCTGTGAATCCCGGTGCCATCAAACCGCGCGTGCAGGGGGTATTGATCGCCAACGAGGCTGGCCCAGCGACCAGCTACGCCATTGAACCGCTGTCCGACCGCGCCGTCATGTTTGTGAAGCCCGGCGACATTTGCTACCAAGGCATGCTGGTTGGGGAGAACACGCGTGAGAATAATCTGGTGGTCAATGCCACCCGAATGAAGCCTTTCTCCAATGTCCGAGCCATTAGCAAGGACGCCACGGTGGTTTTAAAGCAGCCGCGCATCATGAGCTTGGAGCAGGCTTTGGAATATATTGAAGAGGATGAACTTGTCGAGATCACTCCAACCGCCATTCGCATGCGCAAGCGATTGCTTAACGAGACCGAGCGCAAGCGCGTGGAGCGTTCCGAAAGAAGCCGCGCCGAGGCATCTTCACGCGAAGGATAATTCATGCCCACACGCGTGATGAAGTTCGGTGGAACTTCGGTCGCTGATCCGCAACGCATTCGGCACGCCGCAAGCCGTGTCGCCGCCGCCAAGGCAGATGGTGATCGTGTGGTGATGGTGGTCAGCGCCATGGGCGACTCCACCGATGACTTGATTGATCTTGCAAAAAAGATTTCTAGCAAACCTGCCAAGCGCGAACTTGACGCGCTGATGGCAACAGGCGAATTGGCAAGCAGTGCGCTGTCCGCCATCGCGCTTGAGGACTTGGGTCTGCGCGCCTGCAGCATGAACGCCTATCAATGCGGCATCCGCAGCGACGGAGAGTTTGGCCACGCGCGCATTGACGCCATTGATCGCGCCAGCATGGAGCGAAAAATCGACGGGGGGGTTATTCCGGTGATCGCGGGCTTTCAAGCGGTATCCCCAGAGGGCGATCTCACCACGCTTGGTCGCGGTGGTAGCGACACCACGGCGGTCGCCATTGCGGCCGCGCTTGATGTTGTTGGAAGCGGCGGCTGCTGTGAAATTTACACCGATGTGGATGGCGTCCATACCGCCGATCCGCGCCTGGTTCCAGAGGCTCCGCGCCTGACACAAATCACCTACGAGGAAATGTTGGAACTTGCGGTTGTGGGCGCTGGCGTCATGCATGAGCGGGCGGTTGTGTTTGCTCAACGCTATGGTGTGCCAATACATGTGCGCCACAGTCAACGCTTTGAACTTGGAACGATGATTCAAAAGGAGACTTCATTCATGGAATCAATCGCGGTTATTGGTTGCGCCCTCAAAAGCGACTTGGGTCGCGTGGTGCTCAAGGGCTTGCCCGCAAGCGCGGATACCCAAGGCGTATTGTTTGGCGCCATTTCGCAAATGGGAATCTTGGTGGACGACATTATTCAGAATGATTCCGATCAGATCACCCACAAGTTCATCGACCTCAGTTTCACCGTGGACCACGCGGAATTGCCCGAGGTCAAGATTGCCGTGACGCGGGTCCTGAAATCCATGGGTTCGGGAACTATGGACATTGAAATTGGCCTGGCCAAGCTCAGCGTGGTTGGCTCGGGAATGCGCCATCACTCAGGGGTGGCGGGCAGACTGTTTGAAACCCTTGGCAAGGCAGACATAGCGATCCGATGCATCATGACCAGCGAGATAAAGATTTCATGTTTGATACCCCAGGAGCATGGCAAGAGCGCCATCCGCTTGGTGCATGCGGCCTTTGGCCTGGAACAGGGCGAGCGCGTGACCATTGAACGCCAGCTTGGCCGGGTCTAATTCACACATATCAGCATGATTGCCCAGCATTTCAAAGGGTTTCGTGCAAAGGATACGATTTAACAGAATACCAATTATGGGCGCAAAGGGGTCTAAAGCCATTCAAGGCATAATTGTTGCTGGGTGCTGAATTCGCGTTGCAGCGCCTGGATTCAACTCAATCTCCTTGCCTAACTCTATTCACTGTGATTCATCATGGAGTGTGATCAAGTCACACCTGATAATGATGAGCCATGGACTTGAAAAAATTTCGAACTGGTCTGCTTGGACGATTTGTGAAATTTGGCATTGTTCCTGACGTCATTGTCATTGCGGGCGTTCTATGCGTGAACATGTATTTCAGCCTTCTGAAATTTGAACTTGAAGCAACTGAACTTGCCCGAAAAATGACCCTTCGATTTTTGAAGCCAATCGCTGAATCCAATCCAGATTTCGGAG
>SXGQ01783863.1_pt1 | contig 11579 bp, 12 predicted proteins | sample 3178371 | NCBI WGS metagenome assembly SXGQ01 (sample SAMN11356859, study PRJNA531348) | freshwater metagenome | isolation source: freshwater sample F1-20 | place: China: Fuxian Lake, Yuxi | collected 2017-12-25 | reverse complement strand
TTTCATATCTAATCCCTGGCGCTGTAAATTGGCTATAGCAACATCGTAATATTTTCTTTGAATATAATCATGCTGTTCTTTTTTAAATTCAGCTTTAAAAGTAGTAGCAATCTCTTTCCATTTAGCATCAAAGGAGGCGGTTGCGGGCTCAAGCCCGTCAAACTTATCTTTATACTTGGAATTATTTAAGAACTGTATGACCGGTGAGTTCTTAGACGATGGTCTGGCTTTACCATTACTCATAAAAGCTGGCAAGAAAGAGGCCAATTGATAGGTACCATAAGATGCCCCTCCCAAGTCCCCACCTGCAGCACCATTGTATGCATTAATAGTTCCTGGACCCTTACCTCCTGATTCATATTTTTCAGAGGTCTGACCTAACTCCCAACCTTCCACGGCAGGGGTGCCTGCCTTAACGGGCTCTCCTTGACCATCGACTACAGAATTTCCTGAACTATCTTTAAGCGTACCATCACTGGGATTAGTTACAGCAGGTGGATCTTCAGTAACAGCAAAAGCTTTCTTAGCTGCCTTGGTGGCAATAGTACCAAAAATGGCTGGCTGCTGCATGTCCTCGCCATCTAAGAAGAAACCAATAACCCAGGTACCTTCCACCGGGCCAAGGGGTGAAGATCCTATGCCTGAGATAGCAGCTGAGGTGATGGGTTGTATAGGTGTTGCCCAGGCAAGATCTTTAGTAGGTAGAATAACTTTACTATCGGTATGATACCCGTATATTCTTACTCTACATCTACCCATTTTTTCTGGATCCATTCGGTCTTCTACGACCCCGATCCACCAATTAAATCCGTCTTTGTTAAAAATTCTTTGCATAATTAAGCTCTGTTGTTACTTTCTTGATCGACCAATAAAGAATCTTTTATTACTTCCATAATCATTTCATGAGATAGTCTATTTACTTTATGATGAATGGCTGTTATAAGATAATAACCAGAGTATAATTTATCTTGACCGGAAGACCCGGTATCACTGGCATCTTTAGGTCCCATCGACGGGTAATCAAAATAAATTATTCTTCCAACTTCCGCATCTGTTCTTCCTGGTACCGTCATATTCATTTTTATGTTGGTTAATTCTAAAAGACTAGATAACCGATTACCATATATTTCTCCCATCTTCTCACTTATATTATCTGCATAATCATTGAATAATTTAGGATTTTTAGGATAAAAACTTATACTGGTTGCAAAATTTCTAAATGTTTCTCTACTAAATACTGGTTTTGCATCTGCACCCTTACCTGATGAATGATATTGTTTATCATAATTAGTAACATGATCATAATCTATTAGTTCATATTCTTTGTTAAAAATATCCAAGTATACTAATCTATTACCAAGATAACCGTTGGTATAGTTTTTTATATAATCTGTAGTTTCAATCATCTCTACATCTTTAGCTAAAAACATCTCTCGATTTACATCTTGAGAATTGCTGTCTTCCCTTATGTTAGATGCTGATATTAAATACCGTCCCAGGTAGTTTTTATTTTCGTGGGCATCTCTAAATAACCCCTCTAAAGTACAAAAATAAAAGTTTTTATTTGACTCAAAAAATATAAAGTTTTTAGCTGTACCATCTTTAGGTATAGCTTTAGTTGCCAACCAGTTTATACATTTAAATGGTGACCAACCCGGAGATACAAATTTTACTTTATTCGATGTTTCATTTATAACATAAAGATCGGTGCCTTTTGGATCTTCTCTTATCTCACTATTAGTATCACTGACATTAAAGTTACGAGAAGAGGCAATAAAGTTGGTAAATATCTCACCGGCTACATCTGTAATATTACCTTCAAAAGGTGAAAACAGAGGTAAATTCATATCGTAAAAGAACTCAACTGAAATAAAATGCAATACAAAATTTTGAGTATTAGTATCTCTTACAATAGTTCTATCGGATAATTTAAATACTCTGAAAGTTTTTTGTATAATTTGAAAGTCTGGAAAAGAAGGTGTTCTTAATTTTACATTTAATAACTCTTCCCCGTGAATATTAAATCTATCAATAATATTTCTACTGTCAGTTAATAAGATAGTTCCATGGAGGTAGTTTTTAAATATATCTTCAAAAATATTAATCTCTATAAGAAATTCAGTTAAATCTATAACCTCATCACTTGTATTAATGAGTTTAAGTTGCTCTATTCGAACTTCACCTGCCTTTTGCAGACCTTGCTCACCAATCATTATTCACTCAATTTCTTTTTAAAATCACTTACTACTGCATCCACGTACGATGCTTTTAGTATTTTAATTCTTCGTTTAGACTCATTAACGGCGTCCTCATAAACTAAATTAGTTATAGGGGTACCCGATAGTACCACGGTGCTGGTAATGTTTGCTGTAACGGATGTATTGGTGGCTTTCTTAATAACATCACCCGAAATAAATCCCCCAGTAGTTACTGTTACGATCACATTTGAACTACTATGCTTGACAGTTATATAACCTGTACCAATATTGGTGTTATTAGTAATTGCATCGTCTACACTAAAATTACTGAAGGCATTTGAAGATAACAATATTACATTACCGTTTGCATAATTTAAATTAGCATCTTCGTAATGATGTATACCATTAACGCTTGCGTATTTACCTTCAACGTATTTGTTTAAATCATTCGTAGATAGCGGTAGATCAAATCTAGGATCTATAATATCGTTATAATGTAATATTAGCCAATGCAGCTCCGGATTACCGTATACCTTATCGGCCAACAACTCAGGTGTTTCTCCATCTTTTATGTCATACTCATCAAATAAACTTAAATTTTGTTTTACTTCATCCGATAAAGCCACACGATTAGTAATATTAGTTACAACTTGTACCGTGGTTGTATTATCTAATGAATAAAAAGTATACGGAAAACTTTTAAAATACATTAGAAGCCTTGATTAATCATTTTTTTAGTAAGAACTTCCAACTCTCGGAAAGTCAGAGACATATTGATTTCGGTTGGAGAGCCATCTGTAAATGACGAGAACTGTTCACCCCCATAACTAACATCCATTGATTCTAGCACGCAGGTGGTAAATTTATGAAAGTAAGAGTTAACTTCATTACCGAAATAATAAGTTATATTAAATTCAGAAGGATATATAAAAAATAAATTACCATCAGACATTTCAGGATGCATATGAAACTTGAAAGTATTAATTATTCTATAAACGTCATCTGACTCTTTTTGATTTTTCGGAAAAAATTTATATTTAAAAGCAAATGATCTAAAGTCAACAGATTCAAAAACCGTCTCTTTAAATGGATTCAAAGCGGTACCAGAAGATGCGCTAAGAGCATCACCTAAACCAGGTCCGCCGAATGCACCTGGTAGCTTTGCAAGTGTAGCTGCAACAGCACCGGCAGCCTCACTTGTATTATTAAGTGTTTCCATGCCTCCAGCTAAAGCTCCTACTAATGATCCGAGATCTTTATTGGCATAATTCATACTATACTTAACAGTAGGAGGACCGTCAATATATAATGCTATAGCATCAGAAATTCTAAAAGTAGTATCTGGCTTTAAAATATCTGCAAAGCCTACTGTAGCTGCACCTCCAATAGCAGCTACCCCGCCAAGAGTATTAGCTACCAATGCAACTTTAGTTTCCTTCTTTGCTATCTCAATTGGATTTTTACCTCCAGTTAAACCAAAAGCTTTTGCAAAACCATTTGCTAATGAAGTTACAGCTTTACCTGCAACAGCTCCTACTACAGCACCCGTTGCTGCTCGTACACCAAATCCAGCTAACTGGTCTTGAGTTAGATTAGCAGCATCTGGATTTCTTTTAACTTCAAATTGAGTTTTATCTTGATTAAACTTAGATTTACCTCTGATATTAATATTAAAGAGTACGTAATGTTTAAGATTATCAGCAATCTGTAGATCAGATGGATATTGAGTTATACTAACATTAAATTTATTTTTATCAAATTTATCCAGCCTCGATCCTCGTAAATCTAATGTTTGCTTTTGATATTTTTCCAGTGCTTCTTTTCTGGCTTTTAATAAAGTTTCTGTTGCCATAGATTTCCATAAATAGAGGAATAGTTATATTATATTTATCCCAATATGTACAAAGCAACTTACAAAGGCCGTTACAGGATCTCTAATCCCTCAAAGTACAAAGGTAACATTCATGATGTTATATATCGTTCGTCTTGGGAATTAAAATTCATGAAATGGTGTGATACCAATTCTTCAGTTCTCGAGTGGGGTTCTGAAACAATGATTATCCCCTACAAGTCTCCTGTAGATAGTAAAGTACATCGTTACTTCGTAGATTTTTATATTCGGGTAAAAGATAAACACGGTGCAATTACTAAGTATTTAATTGAGATTAAACCTGAAAAATTTACGAAACCGCCAGCTATACCTGAACGGCAGACAAAGAGATTCATTGACGAAGTGTTTCAATATGGAGTTAATCAGTCAAAATGGAAAGCAGCCAACGAGTATTGTGTTGATAGAGGTATGAAGTTCCTAGTTTTAACCGAAAAAGACCTTGGGTTATAATGGATAAATATAGTTATGGCAACTGTAAATCCCTTTAAAGATATCAGAATGAAGGCAGGCGATGTGGATCGCTCTCTTAACTGGTACCAGACTCAGGTAAAGAATCTTAAAAACGTCAGACCTAATCAGCTGATGGCAAATACACCTGAACTGACCACTACCATCTTACCTGGTAATATGTATATGTTTTTTTATGATGCTAAGTTAAAAGATAAGTTACCATATTGGGATTCCTTTCCTCTGGTATTACCTTTTAGAAAAGTACAAGGTGGGTTCTTTGGTTTAAACTTACATTATATCCCGTACATGGTTAGATTTAAATTACTGGCAGCAATGCATGATTTAGCTTATGATGCTAAGGTTACAGAGAATACCAGGCTCCAATTAAATTGGAGAATATTGAATGCTTCAACTAGATATGCCCCTGTTAAGGCTTGTGTTAAGCACTATCTATTTGATCAGCTTCAATCTAGATTTTTGAAAATACATTACCCCGATTGGGTCACCGCCTCCCAGCTTCCGGTGGAGAGGTTTGTTGGAGCTAACAAACAAGAGGTCTGGAGAAAATCCAGAGAGAAATATTAATGGGAAAATCTAATTTCGATCTAAGCAAGTTTATCGGAGCTGTACGTTTTGATAGCCTGGCTCGGGTAAATCGATTTGAAGTATTTATAAATCCTCCTGAAGGTATGATAAACAAGAACCGGTCGAACGCCGGAGCAGTAAGTTTGTATTGCGAGATGTCTAGCTTGCCTCCAGTTAATATATCTACTAAATCTTTTAAAATATTTGGACCTACCTATCAAAGACCATTTGGTGCAGAGTTTGGTGGTGAAGGTATATCCATGACATTCCATGTTGATAGGGATATGCAGGTTAAAAAGTTTTTTGATGATTGGACATCAACCATTGTAGACCCTTCTTCAGGTTTTGTTAATTATCAAGACCAATATACCTCCACTATTATACTCAGACAGTTGGACGAACAAGATAATGTTACATATGAGATTGAATTAGAAGAGGCTTTTCCCAGAAGTTTAAATCTTTTAGAATTAAATAACTCCGCTCAAAATCAAACTCATAGGCTCAACGTATTGTTTGCATACCGATATTGGAGACAAACCCAGGTTGGTATTAATGATAAGTTTTTACAGCCTTCGCCTACGGTTAAACTGAACCAACCCCCTGGTTCACAAGAACTCTTTGGTAATGATTTTTCATTTGATAGTAGTAATGCCTCTTTTGATAATCAAAATCAAACTTTCGATCAAGGTTAAAAATGACTAAGCAAGTAATTAATACTGGTACAAATAATAACGATGGTACCGGTGATACGTTAAAAAACGGTGCTACTAAAATAAATTCAAACTTTAGTGAAATCTACAGTAATTTAGGAAACGGCACTGCAATACAGTTTATTGTAGATTTTACTTCTCCTCCAACATCTAATCAAATTTTAGCATATGATAGTGCTACTGGTAAGTTTTTACCAGCTAATCCTAGCTCAGGTCCTACGGGAGCGACAGGGGCTACAGGTGCTACAGGTGCTACCGGCGCCACGGGTGCTACAGGGGCTACAGGGGCAACGGGTAATGCGGGGCCTACTGGTAACACCGGTGCCACAGGTAATACTGGTGCTACGGGTAACGTAGGTGTTAGCGTTAGTACAGCAGTAATTACTAATGGTAATTTAATTCTAACTCTGAGTAATACATCATCTATTAATGCTGGTTATGTGGTTGGTGCAACGGGAGCAACAGGTAACACCGGTGCTACGGGTAATACGGGCGCTACAGGAGCCTCTGGTTCAGGTACCGGTGATGTAAATAGTACGGGGGGTGGGTATACAAACAATGCTATAGTCAGATACAGTGGAACTTCCGGTAACGTTATACAGAATAGTCTCGTAACTATAGATGGGGATGGAGCAATTACTGCACCAGCAGTCGGTAGTATTATACCATTTTTGTGGTCTGATGCAAATGCTTTCCCTAGTGCTAATACCTATCATGGAGCTATTGCCCACAGTCATGCGGCAGGTAAGATGTACTTTGCTCATGCAGGCAATTGGGTGGCGTTAGCTAACTTCAGTGATTTAACCCCCGGGCTGACTGGCAATACAGGTGCTACGGGTAATACTGGCGCAACTGGTAACGTTGGTGTTGGTGTTAGTACAGCAGTTGTTACCAATGGTAATTTAATATTAACTTTAAGTAATACCACCACCATTGATGCTGGTTATGTTGTAGGCCCCACTGGCAATACCGGTGTTGGCGTCAATACAGCAGTTATAACTAACGGCAATTTAATTTTAACTTTAAGTAATACTACCACCATCAATGCTGGTTATGTGGTTGGAGCTACTGGTAATACGGGTGCTACGGGTGCTACGGGTGCTACGGGTGCTGCGGGAGCTAATGCAAGTATTTCATTCTCTATATCAGCGAGTGGATCATCAGATTATGTTTTCAGCGGACCTGGGATACAGGCGGGTAATACCAATGACCCGGTCTTATATTTGTACAAAGGTTTTTCCTATACCTTTGTAAATACCACCGGTGCAAGTCATCCATTTGCTATCAGGGTAAGTAATGGTGGTGCAGCCTACACATCGGGGGTAAGCGGGAGTCAGACAGGTACTCAAGTATTTGAAGTACCCATGGATGCACCCTCTACCCTATACTATCAGTGCACCTTGCATAGTATAATGGGAAATACTATTAATATTGTTTAATGAATTTAAAATGAGGATATAAAATGGCTTTACCTAAATTAGATACACCAACGTATGAATTGACTTTACCATCAACAGGTTCTTCAGTAAGATTCAGACCGTTTTTGGTTAAAGAACACAAGATACTTTTGACTATGTCAGAGGCAGATAATGGGGAGGTGTCAAGAATTATTAAAGAGTTAGTAGATGTTTGTACGTTTAATAAACTTAAAATTAAAGACCTTCCGCATTTTGATATTGAATATATCTTTATGCATTTAAGAGCAAAGTCAATCAGTGAGACGGTAGAGGTTGTCGTTAACTGTGAATGCGGTGAAAAGATTGATACAAGTTTTAATATTGAAACCTTACAGGTTGTTAAACCAGAAGGTCACAGTAATAAAATTATGATTAATAATGAAATTGGTATTGAGTTAAAGTATCCTAATATTGATGATGTAGTGGATGTATTTGCTACTAAAGATAATCAAAAAGTTATTGATCTAATTATAAAGAGTATTAAAGGTGTTTACAATCAAGAGGATTATTGGGTTGCAGAAGAGCAGACAAGGGAAGAGTTAGAAGAGTTTGTTTATTCTTTAACCAAAGAACAATTTGATAAGCTTGAGCAGTTCTTTGTAACTTCTCCTAAAATTGTTCAAACCATTGAATGTGATTGTCCTAAGTGTGGTAAGCATAATGTTTCCAAGCTTGAGGGACTACAGAATTTTTTCGTATAGCCCTTTCCCAGGATAGTTTAGTTAATTATTTTACTCTAAACTTTTCATTAATGCATCATCATAAGTATAGTTTGACTGAGATTGAAAATATGATGCCGTGGGAGAGGGAGATATACGTTTCGTTATTGATTGATTATATAAAACAAGAAAACGAAAAGCTGAGAATGCTTAAACAGAATGCAAGGAATCTATAATGTTTGATAAAAAAGAAGAGCCCGTTGAGGTAAAAGAAGAAGAAAAGAAGCCGCAAGAAGATTGGATGACCAAGAAATGGCGTCCGATGATGGCAATGATGTATATGACATGTTGTTTGATGGACTTTGCTGTCTTTCCTATTATGTTTACTATCGTACAGTTCTGGGAAACCGCTATTCAAAATGATGCATTCAGACAATGGGCGCCTATTACACTCCAGGGCGGCGGTCTATTTCATGTAGCGATGGGTGCCGTTCTTGGTGTTTCTGCTTACGGGCGTACTCAGGAGAAGGTAGCTGGTGCATCAAATGTTTCAACGAGTTTTCAAGGAGGTGGGGTAACTTCAAGCGGTAGTTTTAATACCTCACAATCTATGCAAACATCTAGTTTTGGAAATCCAAGTATGGGGTCGCGACATGACCCCGTGTTTAACAGCAGTCCAAGTTTTGGATCACCATCAACTCCTTCCTTTGGAGCCTCCCAGTCCTTTAATACTACAGAAACTGTAACTGAATTTAGCATGAGTCCTACTCCTACATCGACACCCGGTGGTAGAAGACCAGTAACTCCTAACTTCAACGTATAATGCAATCCCCAACAGCATCAGATCCTAGCTTCAAGGCGTTCCTGGAAAAACTTCAGGAACAAAATAGTCGCGGCTTTGCTACTCAGTTGTTTCAGTTAAAAGCTGAACGAGAAACTGCTGGTGAGGATGCTGATAAAAGAGAAGAACAACTAGAGGAAGTTATTTCTTCTCTTAAAGAAGTTAAAGTTGCAGTTACAGGAATTGATATTAATGTTGATATAAGTCCTTTAGTAAATATTGGTGAAAATCAAACCCGTTTGTTAGAAGAGTTATCCAGAGAAAGTTCGTTAACAAGAAAACTAACTGAAGGTAGTGTTGAATATGACAAAGAAGCAGCACAATATAGAAATACCAGCGGGCGAGATATAGAGAGTAAAGTATCAGGTAAAATATCTAAAAGCGGCGGATTTTTAGATTTTGAGACTGCTAGAGATACTTTATCCGGTCAAAGTGAAAGAGCAAAAAAAGAAAATGCATTTAATCTTAAATCGATTGGATATACTCCAGGTAAAGCTACTGCAACGGCTGTAGGTGTCAGAGGTAAATCTGAAACAAAAGAAGAAGAAGTAGATAATTTTGATCCTAGTCTAATGGGTAGACTTAAATTTTTTATGACTGATGGTTTATCAGATAAACTTGCAAATTTACAAGCGCAAAAACCTGCTACTGAAGTAGTAAAGAAGGAAAGAGAAGATAGGGTATCTAGTCCAAGAGAGGTAAATCCAGAAGCTGATAATATAACTACGACAGATGAAGTTCAAGCAGATGCTGCTAAGAGTGATCTTGAGTTATCTAAGCAAATGCTAGATACAACAAGAGAACAACTTAATGTTCTTAAAGAAATTAGAGACGCTTTAGCTCCTAAAACTCCAACTGAATTAACTGAACAAAAGAGTGCCCCTTCTGCTACTAATGAAAAAGATGAGAGCAACGAATCTAAGACTCCAGTAATTCCTAATATAGATTTACCTGATAGAAGAAGAACACCACGAAGAGTTCCACAAAAAGATGTTAGACCTTCTAATACAGGTAAATTAATGAAAGTAGGGGGCGCTGCGCTTGCAATTGGCGCAGGCGCCTATATGGCTTATACCGGTGTTACAGAAGCAGAAAAAAGTAAGCAAGAAAAATTAGAGGAAGTACAAACTCAAGTTGAAGCTGGAGAACTTGCCCCTGAAGCAGCAGCAGCTCAAAGAAAAGAAATAGGTAATACTGCAACTGTTGAAAAAAGTAGCGCTGTAGGTGAGGGTACAGGACTTGCAGGAGGTGCAATTGCTGGGGGTCTGGCTGGAGCAAAAATAGGTGCAACTATAGGTACATTTTTTGGACCTGGTATAGGTACAGCCATAGGGGCTGGGGTTGGTGGGTTGGCTGGGGGTGCTATTGGAGCATTTGCAGGTTCGGATGCTGGAAAATTTTTAGGAAAAAAAATAGGCGAAGGAATCAATACGTTAAATAATGGTATTACAAAAGATGAAGCTGTAGCGGTTTTAGAAAACGGTTCCCCGCGAGATATTGAAAAGTTAGGGGGTAGAGAGGCCTTAATGAAGATAGCAGGTATTACACCTGTTTCTGGAGTAAGTACTGAGGCAGCTGCAGTAGCAAGAAGTAATTACGCTGCTGTAGATCCAAGAAGAGTAGATTCAGCTGGTAAAAACGTTGCTCAGACTTCTACCGAGAACGCTGATATGGTCAGAGAGACAAGCGGTAGAGGGGGCGCTAATAATACCGTTGTATCCAATAACGTAAGTAGCAATAACACTACCAAATTTGTTCCAATGAAAGCAAATCCAAGACCGGAGTACACAGGGTCTGCTCTAGATCGATATACCAACCGAATAACGGTTTATTAATAAAAAAGGGGCATTTAAGCCCCTTTTTTATTACTTCTTCTCAGCTGGCTTATCTGCCGGCTTTGCTGCAGGCTTCTCAGCCGCTTTCACCTCTACTGGTTTTGTATCGACTTTCTTATCGGCAGGCTTTGCTTCTGCCTTCTTCTCTACTGGCTTCTTTTCCGCCTTCTTGACAACGTGGCAACCATCTGCCTCCGTCTGACCTTCTTTACAAGGCTTTTTAGGACCTGGTGCATCGGCAGCAAAGGCAGTCAAAGCAAGCGTAGAGATAACAATTGCAAAAATACTCTTCATAAAAATCTCCAAAAATTAAATTAAAGTTACACTAAAATCTAACTAGCTCGTCACCCTACCTGAATCTAAGTTACCAAAGGGTAACGAGTATTCAGGATCGGGCTAAGACTACCTAATTAATCGTCATTCGCCAACTTGGCGAAATAAGATAGGGAATCATCGGCGTTATCAAAGTCTGCCTTTGGCTTGGCGGCAGGCTTTGCTGCTACCGGCTTTGGCATATCTTCCTCAAGGCTTGTTGCATCTGCACGGGGAGCGGAAGCGCCCGTTGCTGCTAAGACCAGGTGAAGCTTGGACTTTAACTCATCGTATGACTTAAAGTTTTTAGGATCAACAAACTCAGCTAATGAGTGTTGCTTCTTCCAAATAGTTTCCATCTGCTCGTCTTCAGCCAAAGGTGTTGCTGAATCAAATTCAGACTTATCGTAGTTACGATAACCTTCAACGTTACGAATCTTAAGCTTAAAATTAGCGCCCTTCCAGAAGTCGAAAGGATTAACTGGATCCTCATCCTCAAACTGAGGTTGCATCACATCCTTAATCTTATCAAAGATCTTCTTACCAAACTTATAGAGTTTGACAGTACCTTCGTTCTCGGGGTGTGCAGGATCCTTAACCACATAGATATTAGCAATATAGGTCAGGCGACGTTTTTGCTT
>SXGQ01274635.1_pt1 | contig 11579 bp, 9 predicted proteins | sample 3178371 | NCBI WGS metagenome assembly SXGQ01 (sample SAMN11356859, study PRJNA531348) | freshwater metagenome | isolation source: freshwater sample F1-20 | place: China: Fuxian Lake, Yuxi | collected 2017-12-25 | reverse complement strand
ATTATAATTAATTGCGTATATATCCCTTTTTTCTTCCTTTTGTTTTATATAATCATCTTCAGAAATAGACGGATCATGCTTTTTAGTTATTTTTACAAAATCCTTCTCGTTATCGGTATCAACTGCTATTGACTTATAAATATCAACACAATTGTCAAAAAGGTCTTTTACTTCCTCTGAAAGTAAACCAACGTGTAGTTGCTTGTTTTTATAGTATTTCCTGTCCTTAGAGTCCTTTTTATCTTTACTATTTATCTCGCATTTTAAAGCGTAACTATAAACTTTAAGCTTTCTTACCCTATCTAGATAATTATTATTTCTCTTCTCTCTAATTGAGTACTTTTTTTCTTTAGAGCTAGATACATATAATTGTCCGTTAGCCCCAATATAACTTTGATAACTGCTAGAGGTATCATAATCATAATCGGAAAATATTATGCCTAGAGTATTAAAATTCTGAATTAGCTGGATATATTGACCATTTAAAACTATAGCCGAACCTTGTGCACCGCTACTATTCCATGAATCAAAACACATAGACCTTAAATTTCCATATGTATATCTACCTATATTAGATAAGTATAATGCGTTTGGTCTAATATACATACTTCCATAAAAAGGTGCTCCTAAACTTGTGCCAAAAAACCAAGCACAAGGATTATCATTGCTAGAAGAAAATTTTGTTAGATCATAATGAGTAATATTGCCAGAACTATCAATAATCATTCTTAAGCTGTTATTTGTACCAAACTTAATAGAAGAGCTAGATGAAGACCACATATAACCCTCATTAGTAGAGTTATTAAATCCAAACTGTACCCCTTGATTATTATTCTGATTATAAAAACCTATACCTGTTACATATGCCGAAGAATTGGAGTTATAACTAGTAATTACCTCAACCGAAGCATTAGAAGTATTAAATGTTACTGGGAACTGTGTAACTGGATTAGCCCAAACACCATCACCTCTTAGAAATAACGTAGAGCTAGAGGGATAATTTTGCAATCTTGAAATATTTAATTGTCCTGTTGTACCATTGTTAATATCTATTATAGGTGTTGATTGAGAACTCCATGTACCATCTCCCCTTAAAAATAAAGAACTATTAGCAGGATAACCAGCTAATCTATTAATTGGAAAACTACCAGACGAAGTAACAAAAGTTAATTGACCCATTGAATTAACAGAAAAACCAGCAGGCCAATCATATGTTCCAGCTGTAACACCTGTATTAAAAATATTTACTAATGCCTGACCTCCGCTTGTATTAACAGTAAGACCACTATTTGAAATTATACTTGTTATTGGTTGATTGCCAGCATTTGCCCCTATTACCTGTCCCTGTTGATTTATTGTCAAACTATTAGGCCAATTATAAACTCCCGCTAGAAAACCGCTAATATTAGCAAGTGCAATTGTTCCGCTTGCCGTAATAGTACCTCCGCTTAATCCAGTGCCAGCAGTAATACTGGTAAGCGATCCAGTACCACCATGAGAAGCAACATAACTTTGTAAATATGCTAAATTTATTGCATCGTTGTTATTTACAGGGTCATTTAGGTCAGTCATTCTAAAATTGTTCATTGATAAATTAGCTGTAGGAACAGCAAATTGATTTAATGAATTAGAACGAACAGCAGTGTTAAAATCTGTAATCTGTGTTGATATCCATGTTTTATTATCTACATATCCCCTATTTGCCCCATCAGTTGCAATCAAAGGAGTTGATACGTTATTTAAAAGGAAATTACCAATATTTATATTCCCATTGTTTGATATCTGATTTAGAGTTTTCTGAAAACTAGTGTTAATAGATTGTCCAACTAACCCGTTACCTATAATATCACCTTGTAAAATTATCTGATTAGGTAAATTATTAACTAAAGAATCAACATAAAACTTATTTGTATAATCATTATTTACAAGCGGAGCATTACCTCTTGCATATACATTGAAAAATATATTATCAGTATTAGCAGTAAATAAAGGAGTGCCTACATTGTCATCAAATTGAAAATAATTAAGACTAAAAGTTCCTGCATTACTTGCAACGTCTGTAATGTGCCTAAATCTAAAACCACTAAAATTAATATTTGTAAAATCAAGATTAGTTCCAGTGTTCAATAAGCTAGTAGGAGCAAACCTATTAAATAAAACAAATGAATTAAACTGATCATAAAAATTGAAATACTGGCTATTACCTAATATATCAATTCTTGGATGAATATGTGCAGGAGTTAACAATGTATCTGACATTATAAGAACTCTACTATAATTTTGCCGTTTCCTCCATTAAAACCTATAATACCAGTTCCATTACTTCTACCAGTCCATCCCATACCAGTTCCATCGCTAAACTCTGGATAACTTAAAGCTTGAGTAGGAACAGATGTTTGATTACCTTGATATGTACCAGAAAGAATAGAATTATAACTGGAAAGAAAACCGCTAAATGTTGTATTAATATATCCAGAACCACCAGAGGAGGATTGACCATCACCTCCAGAGCAACCGCCCCCATAATAACCATCACCCCCTCCGCCAGTATCATAACCTTGACTAGTTAAATTTCCTATACCGCCAGCACCTTGTAAAAATCCTGCTTGTTGGAAAGATGTAGGGGGATTTAATGCTGAAACACCACCGCTAGATTGAGAACCGCCCGTAGAATTTGTATTTTGTGATTGCTGCCCAGTTAAACCACCACCAGCACCGCCATAACCACTATAGCCTGTACCACCTCCTCCTCCACCAGCTATAGCTAGCATAGTAGATTGTCCGAAAGATTGAAGTGCTGTACCAATTCTAATATCACTTCTTCCACCACCTCCTCCTGGATAAGTATCGCCAGAGATACCATTACCTCCATTAGGATAACCTCCAACACCTCCTCTTATATAAGAAAGTCCGCCCTCTCCACCTCCTCCAACAACTATTTTTAATTCATAATTAATATAATTCGTGGTGCTAAATTGATAAACAGAAAAACCACCTGCTCCACTACTACCATAACCACTAGAATAACACCCTTGTCCACCACCTCCGCCCATCATTCTAATACGGCAAATATTATTAGCTGATACTGGAATAGTAAGAGTTTTTATTGAACCATCATAAAGAAAAGTAAATATATTTGTAGGAGTTGAGGCAATAGCTACAAATTGAGATGCGCCGTTCCAAATATAAATATTATTGCTAGAATCTTTAAAAAACTGAAAAACATCTATAGAATTTGATGTACCTGTTAAAGAAATTCGCCCTCCTGTTGTCCCCTGTCTATAAATACCAGCTGTTAAAGTTAATGTTCTTCCTCCAGTTGCATCCTGCTTTACAATTAATGTTCCTCTAGTAGCTGTTCCGCTTGTAATCGTAAGAGTAACGTTTGTATTTAAGGTAATTACAGCAATATTACCATTTGCCCAATTCCATGTAACAGAAGACGCAGAGGTTAAAGTTTGATAAGTATCACCGCTGCCGCCTCCTCCTGCTGGAGTAGTCCAGTTACCATCACCACTTAAATATTTTGTACTATCATTAGGAAAGTTACTAATCCTTGATGGTGCTATAGTAGAAGTATCAGCATAATTTCTATTTACTCCATCTGTAGAAAGTACTGGAGTAGCTAAATTAATTATTTTCTGGGAATTAGCATTTAAAGAACTAGTTGGTAATGCCATTTGATCAAGCCTACTTAATCTCACTTGAATATCAAAATCAGTGATTTGTGAAGCTGTCCAAGTCTTCCCCTCAATAAACCCTTTGGTTGCTGCATCAGTTGATAAAACTGGAGTTGCAAGATTAATTATTTTTTGAGAATTTAGATTAACACTACTAGTTGGAGCAGTGATTTGATCAAGTCTTTTATTTAAAGTTGTTGTTATGCTAGAACCAGTATTGCCAGAGCCAGTAACATCACCAGTAAGAGTAACAGCTGTTGGTACTCCGCTGATACCTGACGTTATAGAAGATTCAACGAAAGACTTAGTTGTAAGATCAGTAGATAAAATAGGTGTCCCAGAGCCAGTTATTCTATAAGTATTTAAATTAAGATTAGCATTAGGGACAGCAAATTGATCTAACCTAAAAGCTATAACAGCAGCATTAAAGTCCGTTATCTGTGAAGTCGTCCAAGTTTTACTATCGACGAACGCTCTATTTGCCGCATCACTATTATTAACAGGATTAGCTAAGCTAGTAATAGTGTTGTTATTTAAACTTATATTTCCAGTTGGAGCTAAAAAGTCATTTAATTTATAACTTCTAACCGCCACATCAAAATCGGTAATACTAGAAACAAGCCAAGTGTGATTATCAACATACCTTTTATTTGCAGCGTGTAAATCTTGTGTAGGATCGTTAAATAAAGGGGCAATAGCAAAATCAACAGCAGAATTAAAAGTTAGAGCGTTGTTATTTACAGTGAATATATCTGTCCCAACAGGATCATTATTTACATAGCTCTTTAACTTAAAACTACCTAGATTTTGATTAAAAGGCGTTTGGTATGTAAACCTAAATCCGCTAAAACTATTATTGGAAAAATCAAAACCAACTAAACTAGGTATATTAGCTGTCGGTATAAAATCATTTCTTAATCCAAAATAAGATGTACTATCAGAAAAAATAAATCTCTGGGTATTACCTAAAATACTAAGATCAGGTTTTATCCCTTTTACTATTATATTACTTACTGCCATGTTATATTGACCTCATCTTGTAATAAATTCCATTCAAAATCCAAATTCACTCCGTCCGTTTCTATTTCAGGGGATTTTACATTAATTAGTTTATGGTTGGTTACATCAAAATCACGTGTTACATTAAATTGAGTATAAGTAATTCCGCCTATTGCTCCGATTGTTATTATATCCCCTTGTAAATTAACATTTCCAGAAGGGATTGCTGCAATAGCGGCTGCAACAAACGCTTGCATAAAACTAAGAGGGACTGCTGCTGATGGAAGCGTAGGAGTTGCCAAATTAGTTATCTGATTATTCTTAACATCAATATCACCTGTAGTATTGATGTTATTAAGAGTTAAACCATTTATAGCCGAATTAACTGCTGAAGTTACATCAAAAACACTTGCTTTACCTAACATTTGTAATTGTAATAGTGCAATAGTTATCCCAGCTGCTGTAACCGCAGCAGACGCTCCCGCTGCTGTTACTTCTGCTGCTGCTGCCGTAGTTGCCGCTCCTGTAGCAGTAGTTGTTGCAACTACTATTTCAGCATCTTGAATCACATCTTTAGCAGTATTAGCTGCAATAGCAACATCTTGAGCAACATCTTTTGCCGTTGTTGCCGCTACGAATAAATTATATGCTATTTGTAATGCTGATAATAAAGATGATATTGTTGATACTGTAGTTACTAAAGTTTGAAATGTAGAGGGTTGAACATAATCAACATCTGGCTCAGCCGATTTTAACTCTCCCCCTTCAATCGCTTTTACTAACTTATTAACAGTAAGAGACGTTACTGCAAACTTGGTAAACTTAGCGGCTATTCCTGTTAAAATATTAATTATATTAGGCGTAGGATAACCAAACTCGTTAGGGTCATTTCCTCTTGTGCTAAAATCAGTCGGAGCAATTAATTTATGCCCAGAAAGAGGATATAACGGGTCTAATATAACTAATTTACCTATAGGAATATCTGCCGTATTAACATAATCCTCGCCGCTAATTGCTTTGGATAAAGTACCAGTTCCATTATTAACTGTATTTTTAAGTAATCCAGTCTCTAGGCTTCCAAGTGATTGTGCTTTAGTAAATGTATAAGTTGTTCCAAGCCCGTATAATTGCTTTAACGGCTCTGGCATTAAAGCCATTTTAGGATTTTCCCAATTAAATTCTACGACAGAAGACCCCACAATGAAATTAGCATTGTCAAACCGCTTCATTATTTGTGCTGCTCTAACTTGCGTCATCGCTAAAGATGAAGAAATGTCAGTTCCTATTGGGTTACCGAATGTATCATATTTAGTTGCATAAATTTGAGGTAAGAATGGTCCAGACATTACCCAGTCAAAAGGGGATAAATAGTCAAAAGTAGGGTTTGGAATCCTAAAATCACCTATAATTGGACTTATAGGGTTTGGAAACACCGCCTCGGCTAGTGGAGGTAAATTTATAACCCCAATATGTAATTTTTCTTCTGGCTCGTTATAATAATTACCTATCCATATTCTATTATAGTCAAGCTTATTTAATTCTTCAAAATTACTAATCTTACGTCTTAAATCAATTATGTCTTGGCGTACGTCAATTAGAATAGGCGAGACAAAAGACCTCCCGTCTTTATCACCAAGTAAGGTATAACCTCTATCTATCGGTAATTTACCAGTTACAGGTGAGATAAAATTATATAAACGATCGTACTTCATGCTGTTAAACGTGTTAATATACTGGAAATCTTATCACTCTCATTCGCATAATGAGTATCAATTAAATTAGCTAGCTGACTAAACCAAGCTGGAGTGCTATTATCAAGTTCATTCGGGAATTCCTCCGGAAATCTTGGTTGAAACTTATAGAAATACACATCTTTGGCAAGTCTGTTAGTTAAGTAATCAAGTGTATATCTGCTCCACTCTTCCGCTCCAGTCATTGCAACGTTCATAATGGTTGCTGCTCTAACAACGGAATGTTCTAAATCTGTTGATGCCCCGCCACTGCCATCAAAACTCATGTTTCCTATTCCAGTCCCAGCGTCAACTATAACAATTCTAGTAGCGTTAGGTTTAACAGTTAAACCTACATTGATTGCCGCTAATATTGCATCGTTAGCAAATAAACCTCCATCACTATAATAATGTCCGTTAAAATTATGAGCTGGCAAATAAATAGGTGCAGCAGAGGAAGCACGGCAAACATTAACTATAGTTTCATTTCTACCTATAAAATAGCTTGGGTCATTGAAATTAGAAAATACAACATATCTGCTCATATCTTCCTCATAAGCAGGTATTACAATAGGGGTTTTGAGATTAGCTAAAGTATTCGTGCCAAAATTATCTACAAGAACTTGCTGGAGTATATTACTTCCATAATTTGAATCTTCATAAGCAGATTTATAGAAAGCGTCATCAGTCGCAAACATAAAAGCTTTTTGAGCTAGATTAGGTCTGTTTGAATCGCTACTAGCATTATGACTACCAGAAGCTACATCTGCCGCTGTCCTAATAGTAAATACTCTTTTCGCATCATTTAAAAAAAAGCTTTCCATATAATCAGGAGTTTTACCAAAAGAATAACCAGACGCAAGTATAGCTCCAATAGATGTACCGCACATAACATCGGCGTATTTCCAGAAATCAGCTTGCGGTATTCCCCATTGATGCAGGAACTTCTGCATAAAACGATTAGAACCATAGCCCTTAGTTCCACCGCCGCAAAAACTGAATATTCTGATTGTATTTGTATCCATGATTAAAAAGGAGTCTCTTTTAATATGTTATAATTTACCTCACAATCAAAACTTTGTGTAGGACTATCCGAAAAACAAATTAATTTATCTCTAATTTCAGGATTAATTTGATAATATAATTTAATACCGTCTAATTCCAACTTCTTAAGTAAATCAACTGTTTGATATCCTTTTACTTCCAGATATTTTGTATAATTCATAATTATACTGGATGTAGATATTCTAAATTTTTGAAGATTTATACGAATAGTTTCGGATTTTAGATTAAAAATAAGTATGTTCTCAATAACAACAATATTAGGTATTGTGCTTGATCCCGTTTCAATGATAATTGTGGGTGTTTTAGTTAATCCAGAAAATATATTACTTTTTTCATCAATAAATGTTCCCATACATTATATTTCTTCTCCCGGTAAAAATGGACGTGGATTATGTAAAGCTACAGGATCTTTCTTAATTAAAGGTGGTCTATTCTGATCATTAGGAACATCTAGAAATTCCTTTGCCACCATAAGTCCATTCCAAACTTTTTTATTACCCTGCCATTCATACTGTTTATATACTTTATCAACCATTAATCCGCTACGATCACACAAATAACGTCTTTCATCTAACATCGTATTTACTCAAATCATATGAGATTGTAATATCTACATGTTCAGCGTCCATTGAAGATGCCTCACTGAATTCTTGATCATACTGCATTTTAAAACTATCTGCTACTTCCGGCTTATATTTAACGGCTAAACGCCAAGCAAGACCGGCAACTAAAGCAGGATACATTTTAGCAGGAATCTCAGGTGTATTAAAAAACTTACCTGCATCATACATAGATCTTATAAAAGAATACCTTAAAACTTGAAAAGTTTTACTAGGACTTGGATATAAATATAATTTAGGACTTAATTTTTTATCATAAAAATAAACTGTCGGGCGAGAAATAAGATTCTTATTACTAAATGATTCATAAGTATCTTCTGATACGGAAGTAATAGCAGTATCTATAGTATTATTACAAAAATAAATTTCCTCTAAATCAAGGGTATATCCCCCTGTTTCTCTAATTCTATAACTTCTAGCATTAATTGGAGATTGGATATCCCACCATTTAACAACATTAGCTTGATATGGAAATAAAGGCGTAAAAGTATCCACATTAAACCAAGTAATAGTATCTTGTGATGCCTCTAAAACCAAACTATAAGGACGATTGGAAACATAACTCTGAATACCGACAAAATTTATTCTATTAGTTTTACCGACACCGTAATCATAAGATATATTACCATTCTGAACATTTTGTGTACATCTTGTACCTATATCACCATCAAAAGCAAGAGCAGCATCACCTCCACCACCACCATTATAAGTATCGGCAGTATTACTTTGAGCTACCCCACCAAGAACTCTTGTAAATGTCCTAAGATGAGCACTTCTTATATCAATAACAGAAGATCCAATATCATAACTTTTCTGTCCTTCATTTAAAGGTAAATATAATTTATTTATTGTCCATAAATTAACACTTTTATTAATCCATTCAAGAAGAATAAAATTAATACTTCTTCTTGCTGAATTAATATATACAGGAGTTAGTTGATCTCCAGGTATACCTATTCTCTCAAAACCCTCAAGAATAAGTTCATCGTTTTCTATACTTTGAAATTCAAAAGTTCCTGATACCCAAGCCATAATTTATATAAAGAAATAACACCTCTATTATACGAATAGAGGTGTTATTTAAGATTACTTTTTCTTAAGTGAAGTTTTAGATGTACTTTTTGGATAATCTTTTTTAGGTTTATCCTTTTTATTGCCGCACATAATATCAGCAATAGGTCTACTATGAGAAGCCATAATTAACCTCCTATACCATTAAACCATAAACAGAACGCCAATCAGTAGCATCAAAACTGTATCTCTCAAAAGCTGAGAACCAGTTTGTATGCGAATGCTGATCTACCCACTCATTATTTTGAATTTTTTCACGTTCATAGTGAATCAATCCTTTGATATCAGTAATAATCGCCGCAAAGTTTTCATTAGTTAAATAGTTATCAACAATATAACCTTTAGGGAAAGTACTATTATGATAAATAGGGTTAACATCGTTAACTCCAGAAAAAGCGTTATTGTTAGCAGTACCGACAGAAGCTCTATAATGACTATTAAGTAAAATAGTTGCAGCAGTTTCATTAGCAGTACCAACAACAAGTAACTGAGGTTTTACTTGAGCTGGAATACCTGATAGCTGTTTATATCCTCTGATATCCTTAACTGCTTGCTGAATACCTACTTCACTTAAAGCGACACCAGCATAGTTGGAATTAGTAACACCGTTATCAAGAGGATGAGCAGTATTAAATAGTGTAACACCGTCAATAGTCATGGTAGTAGTATTACCTAAATTCAAAACGTTCATAGCTTCCTGACATCTAGTAGCACGAAGAGAATCTCCAAGTGCTCTTAGTCTATCAGGGAAAACAGTTTTATAGATGTTATCCTTAATAGCTTCACGGCTAATAGGAAAACTAAGACCGTAAGTAGCATGCCTGATAACCTTTTGATTACGAGTAGACATACTATCTTGAGAAATAGGTACACCTTCTTCTTTTTTCCGAGCAAATCCAAGATATCTAATTTCTTGAGCTATCTCAAACCCATGTTCGGAAGGTTTTGTAGTAAAAATTTGTTTCCAATTTTCAGGTAAACTGTCGTATTTGCCGATAAATCCATCGATCAGCGGCCTCATTAACTGAAATATAGAAGCGGAATTAATCATATTATTTTACCTCTTTATTTAATTAAGCCGGTGTAACACTTACAGATCCAGGTCTAAATACATGATTGTTAATAATTCCAAACACATTTAAGAATGGGGTATTAAAATATGTACCAGCAGTCCCGTTAGCTGGTTGACCGTATGTATCAGGAATATTTTTAGGATCATCACTAAAACCAAGAACTTTAAAAGGCATAGTAATTACTCTATCATATTCATTTCTACCATCTTGAACTGCAACGTTAGCTGAAGTACCAGCAATAGATGGACAACCATAGAAAGTTGAAACACCCCAAGGATTTCTTGGTGTATTAGCAGTACCATAATTAGCAATAAGAGGATTATCAACATAACCAGCATTAACAATACCGACACCATTCCATCTATTAACGGTAGTTAAAGATGTAGTACCACCAGCAACAGCTCCAATAGGACCTCTACCTGTTAACAACATAATATTAGTTCCAATTATTGCACTATTTGCTACCGTAGGGTTAGCTGCTCCTGCACCAGTATTAGGCCAGGTACCATCTTGAGCTTGCATGCTAGGCAGAACAAAGAAATTATTACCTACTGAACCAAACCATGTACTTAATTGAAGTTCCCAGAGAATATCCGGATCATCGTAAACTACAGCTTCTACAGAAGAAGTAACAGGAGTACCGGATACCCAGTATTCTTGTTCAACAAACTGACCTGACCCGTCTTTATATTTACAACCCATAAATACACCTATTATAGGCGGATTATTTGTTATAGCTGTTCTTGTGTTAGCTGGGTTTAAAGTAACAGTAGGATTATAACGTGTAATAACTGTTTCCCCTCTTTTAAAATATTGACTACTAACTGTTGATGCAATACTCGGTTGAATGATAACAGGATCACCTTTATTTAAGGTAACTCCGGCTACTTGATCAATAACATATGAACCTCTTGAAAGAGATATGTTACTGCTACCGCCTTGTAAATGCCCAATAGGTTTTAATCCAAAAGGAGAATTTTGACTATATGACATATATCTTATCCTTTATTAATTAATATTAAATTTAAAATGAAATTAAAGTGATAAAAACCACTTTTATAAAGACTTTTTTAAGAGACTAAAGCTTAACTCAAAAACTTTTTTGTAGAGATTAAAGATAACTCAAAACCGCTAAAGGGTATATTAATTTTTATTATATTAATTAATGTTTTTTAAGTCAAATTAAATTCATGTTAAAGAGTATATAGTTACTGTTACACCTTCTGGGAAATCTGATAACATCTCTCCGGATGAATTAATAAGGACAATTGTTACGGAGGTTGTAGTTCTTATTATATCCTGACCTATTCTTGGAACTAAAGGAGGATTTGAATTATTATT
>SXGQ01268631.1_pt1 | contig 11580 bp, 10 predicted proteins | sample 3178371 | NCBI WGS metagenome assembly SXGQ01 (sample SAMN11356859, study PRJNA531348) | freshwater metagenome | isolation source: freshwater sample F1-20 | place: China: Fuxian Lake, Yuxi | collected 2017-12-25 | reverse complement strand
CTTCGTGCTGTTCCTCGTCGTGAAGGCCGTCAATCGCATGAAGGCGCGCGCCGAGGCGGTACCCAAGGCCTGATGCCGATCCGCTGAAACGCGAAACCCGCGTCAGGGGCGGCCGAGAATGAAGCGCGGCAGGTCGACGCTCAGCCCGAGAGACACACGCGCGACGCTCGTGGCGGGGTCAAGGTCTGGCACGGTACGGATGATGTCGCGCTGCTCTGGGTGGATTTCCGCCCATATCATCGCGACAGGCTCGGGGACTGGCAGCGAGAGGCCTTGACGGTTGGCGTCACGGGCTGCGGTGAGCGGGGTCGCGGGCTGTTCGCTCGCGACCCCGCTGGCGACGGCTGACAGCAGCCAGAGTGCCCGGAGCCCCTGCTCAAGGGCGCGCGCCTGGCCATCCGGGAGCTGGTCGCCCAAAGTCTGGGCGCTCGCCGAGTGACGCACACGCGAAGTGGCGGCGCGCGACCGCAACGGCCCACGATGGAGGGGATGGCTGCAAGTCGTCGCGAGGGAGTGCCGAACGGGGGCGCGGCGACGCGCCTCGTGTTGCCTTTTTGTCGGTTCCAACGCGTTGGCGCATGCTACGTCGCGAGACACGGCAACTCGGGCGCGAGGGTCGCACCCAAGCTGCCGTTGAACCTCGGCGAGGAGACACGTCATGACCCGACTCACGAAAATGTCCATTTCGCTCGCCCTCATGGCTGCGACCTCCCTGAGCGGGCCCGCCGAAGACGCCCGCGCGGACGCCTTCCGCCGCGGCGGGCGCATCGGTCTCGGCGTCGGCGGGGGTACCATCGCGTCAGGCCTGACCGCCAAGATCTATATCGGCGGACGGGCCGCGCTGCAGGCCGTCGTCGGGTTCTCGCGCTGGGGCTTGTCGTTGGGTGGTGACTTCATCCAGGAGTTCCAGCCCTTTGCGCAGACGCCTGCGGGTGACCTCTTCGGCGGGCTCGGGGCGGGCGCCGGGCTCGTCATGTACGACGACACCCTCTCGAGAGCGACCGTCTTCGGGATCTCGGCGGTCCTGCAGCTCGGTTGGCACTTCAACCGCGTGCCGCTCGAGCTCATCCTCGACTGGCGCCCCACCTTCTACTTCGGGGACTTCACCGGGCTCGGCGGCTTCTTCGCGGGCGGCGGCGGCGGCGCCATCCGCTGGTTCTTCTGAGACGAGACGCGGGCCGAACCACAGGGCGTGACATCGGGGCGCACCGGGGCGACAGCACGTTGCACGTCTGAAACAGAATGGTTCACTCGTGGAACAGAATGTTTCAACGGCCACCCCACCGACCGCGCTCGGCTCGACCAGAGGGTGCACCCGTCTCAAGCGGTGAGACATCGCCCGAGACCAGAAAGCTCGCCCAGTAGTAGGGGTGACGCCAAAGGTCCGACGCGACCGCCGACCCCATGGCTGGCACACTGGGTGGGCTTCCGGTCGGGGTCGAGGTCAACGCGGCGGTGTCGTCCTCGCCAGCGATCAGTCCCAGACGGACCTGGCGCATCGCCTCGCCGCGCCCCTCACCCCGTGCGAGCCGTGCATGGTCGGGACCAAGGACCCGCTCACGGGTGGCCAGCGCGCGCTCGAAGAGGGCCCGCGCTCGCCCGGCCTCGTCCAGACCCTCGTGCGCGAGCGCCAGGACGTTGAGGGTCCGGGCGGTCTCTGGATGGTCGGGCCCAAGGACCCGCTCGCGGATGTCGAGCGCGCGCCTCAGCAACGGCAACGCGCCGCGATAGTCTGCGCGCCTCGCCTGCGTCGCGGCGAGATGATGCAGGCTGTCCGCCGTATCGGGGTGGTCGGGACCGAGCTGGTCCTCGCGAATGGCGAGGGCCCGCTCGAGGTGCTGGCGCGCCGCCGGAAAGTCGGCCAGCTCAGGGCGACCGCCCAAGCGCCATGCGTGACGCATCAGCCCGACTCAGGCAATCGCCCCCGCATCGCGAGGGTCTGGGCGACGAGCGCATCAAACGGGCGCATCAGCGCCTCGCAAACGTCGGCTCCTTCGAGGACCCCGATTGCGCGAGCGATGGCCTCATAGGTCGCGAGGCCGCCGTCTTTCGGTTCGGAGCGCAATTGATAGCGTGTCTCGTGACCCTCGGGCAGGCTCACCCGCGGCAAGGCAGCCACCGACGGCACACGCCGCGCCATCTTGGTCGCCTGCCGCCACGACCCGTCCGGCACGACGAGGCACACGCGTGAGCCATCGGCCGTCAGGCGCGCCACCGCGGCGGGCCCGAGCGGGTCGGCGCCATGGGCGAGCACCACCCCGCGGTAACCAGCGGGCACGAGCGCCTCGGCCGGCACCTCGGCCCCCTCCTCACCCCACGTGAAACACGCGCTGTTCGGCAAGACCCGCAGCGCGAGTGCGCCCGTGTTGGTGGTCTTGCGCAGCTCACGCCGGTGGTAGACGAGCGCCACGCGCGTCGCGGTCACAACCGCCTGTACCTGCCCGCAGATGCAGCGTTCGGTATGAAGCCGGCACCCGATGCACCGGCTCGCCCGCTTGTGGCGCTTCCCCACCCAGCCCGCCTCAGCGTGTGGTCACGTCAAGCAGCCACGCCTCGAGGGTGCCCGCATCGCCCGCCGAGGTGTCGACGACCCACAGCGTCCAGCGGCCTGCCGCCTTCTTGCCGTCAAAGGCCGACGTCGTGAAGCTGCGGTCGATGTTCGCGGCACTACCGCCCTGACGGTCCGACAGGGTGGCGACCGTCCCGTCGGGGTGGACGAGCTTGACCACGAGATCTCCGCTGTAGGGGTGGTTGATCTGCACGTCGAGCTCGACGTCGTCGACGAGGCCCGCGCCGCTCAGCTCGATGACGCTCCTGACGCCAGCCGTGTCGTTGTCGGGCACGGTGACCGCGTCCTCGCTGATGCCGCTCAGCATGCCAGGGTTCGACGGCAGGTCGCACGCCTCGGTCCCACTGCACACCGGGTCGTCGCAGTCCGACAGGTTGTTGGCGTCGTTGTCACGCCCGTCGTCGCAGACCTCGGCCACCGCACCGCCCGTGAGGCCGAGCCCAAGCTTCCACTCCGCGAGGCGGCCCGTGTCACCCTTCGAGAGGTCGGAGACGGTGAGCGACCACTCGCCAGACACCTGCTCGCCGATGAGGCTCGGCAGGTTGAAGCGGCGAATGATATCGCGCCCACTCGGCAGCGTCCGGTCGTAGAGCACGGTCGCCCGCCCGCTCGGCGACGTCAGCACGAGCTTCAGGTCGCGGACGAAGGTGTGCGTGACCCGAACGTCCACGTAGGCCGAGGTCGCGAAGCCGGTCGCGTCGATGCGGATGAGGTCCTTGACGCCAGCCTCGTTGTTGTCCGGGATGGCCGCCCCCGGGCGCGACTCGAAGACGCGCGGAGCCGTGTTGCAGGCCGCCTCGCGACCACACGCCGCGATCTCCTCGCAGTCCACGAGCCCGTCGCGGTTGTTGTCGATGCCATCCACGCACGCCTCGGGCCCGAGGTTGACCGACGGGACGTTGGCGCCCATGAGGCTCGCGTACTCCTCGACGTAGCGCATCGAAAGCCAGCCGTAGCCAGGTCCGAACGCGTTCTTCGTCCCGTAGTTTCCGGTGCCCCAGCTGTTCTTGATGAGGAAGAAGCCCTTCTCGACGACCGGCTTGCCGTCGGCGTCGACGACCGCGTTGCCTTCCTTGTCGGTCGTCTGGACCTCGAGGGTGTCGTCCCAGCCGACGATGAGGATGGAGTGACCGGCGGGCTTGGCCTCGGAGACCTCCTTGTCCGCGTCGTTCGGATAGAGCACGTAACCCTGCGACATGTATTCGCTGTTGACCGGCAGGCTGCCGCCGCGGTGGTTCCAGCTCTGGTAGAAGAACTTCATGCCGGCGATGACGGCCTGCCGGTTATTGAACATGAAGGCCTTGATGCTGTTGACCCGCGACGAGACCCAGCGGCCTGGCGGCAGCTTGTGGCGCTTGGCGGCAAGCGTCGACTCGCTCGGGTCGCCGTTCGTGTAGCAGAGGACCGGCTTGTCCTTGTCGACGCAGCGGGCGTCGTTCGCCACGCTCCAGCCGCGTCCCTCGTAGGGCCACGCGGTCTCCTCGACGATGCCGAAGCGGCTGATCGCCTGCAGGTTGCTGTCGGCGTTCGAGCCATCGGTCGTCAGGAAGGACTTGACCTCGACCTTCGCCGACCACTGCAGGAACTGCTCGCTGAAGTCGGGGTTCTTGAAGGTGCCCTCCTTGATGTAGAGATGCTCCATCAGGGCCACGGTCGAAAAGATCGAGCAGACTCCGCGACTTTGCTGGTTCCGAACAGGCGACTGCAGCGCCACGAGGTCAAACTGCACCGGATAGGTCTGGTCCGACTTGGGTTCGTCGGGGAGCTTGTCGGGGTCGGGGCTGTCGGAGAGCAGGGCCTCGAGATCCGTCAGCGGAGCTTCGTCCTCGGCGACGGTGGCGGGAACGGAGGCCTCGTCACAGCCAGGGGCGATGGTGGCGGCGAGGGCGGCGGATGCGAGGAGCAGACGGCTGCGGCGCATGGGACGGGCTCCGGGTCTGGTGGGATTTCGCGCGGGTGTCCGGTGTGGCGAAAAGTTAGCGGAAGGGCATAGGGACCCTTGGGCTCAGGGTCAAGCGGCGGGCCTCTATTTTTTCCGGGTTGCAGCCAACGTGAGGCAGCCCTCCGATGGCTCGGGTGGCACACCTCTTGCTTCGGTCGCTGGCGCCTGCGGGCCACGGCTGGCCCGGGGCGTTCCCCCACCGAGGTAGCGTCATGATCAAGTACGTTCAGGGTGACATTCTTCGCAGCAAAGCGCAGCTGATTGCGCATGGCGTGGCTCCTAACGACCATTTCACGAACGGGCTTGCGCTCGCGCTTCGTGAGCGATGGCCAGCGATGGTCAAGGACTTCCGCCACTACTGCCGGACGGAACACCCGAAGCCTGGCGCTGTCTGGCTCTGGGGCGGGCCGGGCGTCATGATCGCGAACCTGATGACGCAGGAGCCAGCCGCGACCGAGCACGCCAACCCGGGCAAGGCGACGTTGCAGGCCATCGGCGACGCCTTGAAACACCTCAAGGACCTCGTGCGCCGCGATCGCATCACGAGCCTCGCGCTGCCGCGCCTCGCGACAGGGGTCGGCGGGCAGCACTGGGCGGAGGTCAAGCCGATGATCGAGCATCATCTCGCGGACCTCGACATCCCGGTGTACGTCTATGATGTCTACCGGCCCGGGGTTGAGGCGGAGTAACCGGCGAGCGTCGGGGCGTGCGGAGGGACCCGCCTGTGCGGCCACGCACGCCCCGTCACTTCACCTGCGCGATCCGGTTCACCACGACCGAGGCGGCCAACAGGCCGAAGGTCCCGGTCAGAAAGCTCGACGACCCGTAGCCCGTCGCGCAGTCGAGGCGCGCCACACCCGCCGCGTCGGCCCGCGAGGCGCAAGTCTCGCCATCGCCTGTCGGGAAGACCTGAGGCTCGGCCGAGAAGACGCACGGGATACGCCAGCGGCCCTTCCGCGGGAAACCGTGGCGCTGACGCAGCACCTTGCGGACGCGCGCGAGCAGCCGATCTCCCTCACTGTCGGTGAGGTCGCCGAGACGCACCTGCGACGGGTCCCGCCGCCCGCCAGCGCCGCCACAGACGACAAGCGGCAGGCCGAGCGCCTGGGCGTGGCGGATGAGGGTGCACTTGTGCTCGGCGCCATCGATGGCGTCGACGACGAAGGTGAGCTCGGGCGTCAGGATCTTCGCGACCGTCTTCTCGGTGAGGAAGTCCTCGATGACGCGGACCTCGAGGGCGGGGGCGATGTCGCGCAGGCGCTCGGCCATTGTGGCCGCCTTCGGGCGACCGACGGTGGAGCCGAGCGTATGGAGCTGACGGTTCGTGTTCGTCGCGCAAATGTCGTCAAGGTCCACAAGGTCGATGGCCCCGATGCCCGAGCGGGCGAGCGACTCGGCGACCCAGGTCCCGACCCCTCCGACGCCGATGACGGCGACGCGCGCCGCACGCAGCGACGCGAGCCCGCGAGCCCCGTAGAGCCGCGCGATTCCCGAAAACCGGGGGTCGGCCTCGCCTTCGGGCCAGCTCACGCCGCAGGTCCCCAGACACGCTCGAGCGCTTGCAGCAGCGCCGCGGCCGCGTCGCTCCGGGGCGCCTCGACTTCGGACTCGAACTGGACGACCGGCGCTACGTCGTCCCAGGGGCGGTCCTCGCCGCGCGGTGGCCGCGGGACGCCAATGGGCCAGAAGTCGTCCTCGAGGCTCGTTGCGATCGACATGGCGCCAGGTTAGCATGGGAGGCGTCAGGCGTGAAGACCGGGGACGCGGCCGCGCGCGGCCAGACGTCGCGGCTCAGGTCGCGGGGTCCCGGGACGATCGCGGCCGACGGGCCCACGGAGCGGCGGGGCTCGCGGGCGCTTCACCCGTGCGCTCGACCCGCGCTGGCGGCGGTTTCACGGGCGTTTCACGCGCGGCTTCGACCCGGGACGGCGGCGGTTTCACGGGCGTTTCACGCGCGGTTTCGACCCGGGACGGCGACGGTTTCACGGGCGTTTCACGCGCGGTTTCGACCCGGGACGGCGTCGGTTTCACGGGCGTTTCACGCGCGGGCACGGCGGCCTTCACCCAGGGGCGCGGGTGCCGCCCTGGCGGTTCGGGCGTATCCCAGGGGCGGGATGGACCCTTCGGTTCGGGGCTTGGCCTGCCAGACCTTGCGGACAGCCCCGCATGGTTCGGGCGCCACCGGCCCGTCAGGCGGCAGTCGGACGTCAGCGCGCCGCTGTCCCGCAGCGTCCAGAGCTCTTCCCCAAAACACGTCTCGCGCAGGCTGGGTGACGCGAGGGCCAGCCGATCGCGGACCGCGTTGACCCCGCGAACGAGGCGGGCCCGGGCCGTCGGGTCGGCCCCCGCCTCCACGACACCGGCGAGGTCGATCAGGACCGGGCCATGTGCGGACAGCAACACCTCGCGCGGCGTCAGCTCGCGGTGGATGAGGCCCGCCACAAGCATGCGGGCGACCTCGCGCACGACCGCCTCGAAGACCGCCTTCGCCTCCTCGGGGGGCAGCGTGACGTCCGACAGCCGCGGGGCCGGGGCGCCCTCGAGGGTCCGCACGAGTTCCATCCGCAGCGCGCCGCCGCCGACCCCACGGACCTCGGGCACCCGCACCCCCGCCTTCCCGAGTCGGGTCAGGACCGCCGCCTCAAGCGCCGCAGCCCCAGGTGCCGCCTCGAGCTTCACCACGCACAGCGCGCCCTCGCTGCGGACGAGGTGCACCCGCGGCGCCATCCCGCGCGACAGCGGACGCAGAGCCGCGTCGACGACGCCCGCCGTGACGAGCGCAGCGAGGGGCGCGGGCAGCTTCAACGTCCCGCTCCGACCCCGGGACGCCGCGCCGCGTCGCCCTCCGGGTCGCGGAAGGCTAGGTGGCGCGCGAGGAAGCCGGTCAGCGTGCCGTACACGTGACTCTGCGCGGCCTTGCCCGCGATCCCGTGGGCCTTGCCGGGGTAGACCATCAGCTCGAAGCGGTGTCCGGCCCCCTGCAGGGCCGCGGCGAGGCGCAGCGTGTGGTCGAACAGCACGTTGTCGTCGGCGGTCCCGTGGACGAGCAGCAGCGGGCACGCGAGGTCGGCGGCCCGCCTGACGAGGTCCGCGGGGGCATAGGGCGCCGCGAGGCTGCCCGGGGCCCCGGGCAGCCCGAGATAGCGCTCGGTGTAGTGCGTATCATAAAGCGTCCAGTCGGTCACGGGCGCCACCGCCACCGCCGCCGCGAACGGGGTCGCCGGGTCAAGGGCCGCGCGCGCCGCGAGGAAGCCGCCATAGCTCCAGCCGAAGAGGCCGAGCCGCCCCGCGTCAACCCACGGGACCTCGGAGAGCGCCGCGACACCCGCGCGCAGATCCTCGAGCTCGACGTCACCGAAGCGCCTGTGATGGGCCCGCGTGAAGGCCCGGTCGCGCCCCGCCATGCCGCGGTTGTCGAGCATGAAGACGCCGACCCCGAGCTGGGTCCAGCGGAGGATGTGCAGCGCGCTCCGGCTCCACGCGCGGCGGACGGTCTGCGCGCCCGGTCCGCCATACATGGATACAATAACGGGCATTTTTTCCGTATCGAACGTCCCGCGCGGCTTGAACAGCCAGGCGTTCAGCGGGGTGCCGTCGACCGCCGTCACCGCGAGGGCCGTGGCCTCGGGCATCGCCATCCCGCGCAGTTCGTCGGCCGGGTTCGGGTCGATGTCGCGGACGTGCGTACCCAAGGCATTCCGCAGCGTCGTCCGCGGCGGCACCATCAGGTCGGAGTGGCGGTCGACGAAGTAGCGGCCGGTCGCGTCAAACGTCGCGTCGTGCCAGCCCGGCTCGCGCGTCAGCTGCTGCGCCTTGCCGCCGCCCGAGGGGATGGAGAAGACGTGCAGCTCGCGCCCCCGGTCCCGCCACGCCGCGTAGAAGACGCGGCCACCCTTGGCGTCCACCGCGAGCACCCGCTCGACCGGCTCGGGCTCGGCCGTCAGAGCGCGCAGCTTGCCCGTCGCCCGGTCGACCGTGACCAGCTGACGCCGCCCGGAGCGCTCGGTCGACCACAGGAGCCGCCCGCCTGGCAGCGCCCGCAGGTCGTCGTGCAGCTCGACCCACGCCGCGTCCTCCTCGACGAGGATGGTGCGCATGGCCCCAGACGTCCCGACGTGCTCGAGGAGATGCAGCGCCCGCTGGTCCCGCGTCTGCCACGCAACCCACGGCCGCCCGTCCGGAAAGAAGCCCGCGCGGGCCAGATAACCGTCCTCGGCCGGCGTCTCGAGCCGCAGCCGTGCCCCACCGTCGGCCTCGACGAGCCACGCCCGCACGACCGCGTTCGCCTCGCCTGCGGCCGGGTAGCGCTGCGCCACGAGATCCGTCCGCTCGGCGTGGATGCGGGCGCGCTGCTTGACGCCAACAGGGGCCTCATCGACCTCGAGGACGAGCAGCTGAAGCCCGTCAGGCGACCACCAGAAGCCCTCGTGGCGCCCCATCTCCTCCTCGGCGATGAACTCGGCGAGTCCAAAGCTCTGCGTCTCCGAGGTTGTTGCGGTCAGAGCACGCACCGTGCGGGTCCCCACATCGAGGACATGCAGATTGCCGTCGCGTACGAAGGCGACCTGCCGCCCGTCCGGCGAACAGACCGGGTTCAACTCGGGGACCTCCGGGTCGGAGGTCAGCTTCCTGATGGAAGGCTTGCCACAGGTCGGGAGACACTTCGGTTGTGGCTCGCCCGGGACTGGTGGCGGCGGACCGGCCGGGAGACGGGCGAGGTAGAGGTCACCCGAGAAGGGAAAGAGCAGCGTCTGACCGTCGCCTCCGCACCACTGGTAGGCGGTGATCCCGCGACGCCCGATGCGCCGCCGCTCGAGGGCCATCCGTTCGGCCTCCGTCAAGCGCTGCACGGCGCCCGCGAGCAGATCCGACGCGGCCACGAGCGTCTCTGGCGGGCCACCGGGCAGGCGCGCCCCGAAGAGGTCCTGAACCTCGGCGTCCCGGGCGCTCGGCGCGAGCCAGGCGAGCCAGCGACCGGCGGGGGACAGCGTGAGCGCCGTCGGCGGACGCCCCTCGAGCGAGGGCTCGGCGTGGATGCGGGCGAGCGTCAACTCGGCCGGTGGCGGCGGCGGCATGTTCGCGGGCAGTGCGAGGGCGATGGCGAGCAGGGCGGCGTGCATGCCCGGAGCATGCGGGTGGCGCGTGTTCGAGGCAAAGAAGTCCGCCCGCCCGGACACGAACTGTGTCTTTTCACACACCCGCGCGCCGATTTCGACAACCGCGTGTCGTCATGGTCGGATGATCGCATGCGCTCGACCTTCGACGTCATCGTCCTCGGCTCCGGCATCGCCGGTCTCACCTACGCCCTCCGCATGGCCGAACATGGCGAGGTCGCCATCCTCACGAAGCGCGAGCGGCGCGCCTCGAACACGCGGTGGGCGCAAGGCGGCATCGCGACGGTGATGGACCCGCACGACTCGTTCGACGCCCACGTCGAGGACACCATCGTCGCGGGCGACTACCTGAACCACCGCGACGTCGTGCGGATCTGCGTCGAGGAGGGACCCGCACGCCTCGCAGAGCTGCTCGCCCTCGGCGTCCCCTTCGACCGCGACGCCGGAAACCCGTCGGGACTCGACCTGACGCGCGAGGGCGGCCACTCGGCCCGTCGCGTCGTGCACGCCAAGGACATGACCGGCGCCGCCATCGAGGAGGCCCTCGTGCGTGCGGCGAGCGACCATCCGCGCGTCCATTTCTTTGAAAATCACCTCGCGATCGACCTCATCTCCAAGCATCGACTAAAGATGCGGGGAGCGGACCGCTGCCTCGGGGTCTACGCCCTCGACACGGCCCGCAACGCAATACACACCTTCCTCGGCAAGGTCGTGATGGTGGCGACCGGCGGGGCTGGCAAGGTCTACCGCTACACGTCGAACCCGGACATCGCGACAGGCGACGGGATCGCGATGGCCTGGCGCGTCGGCGTGCCCATCGTGAACATGGAGTTCTACCAGTTCCACCCGACCTGCCTCTACCACCCCGAGGCCAAGAACTTCCTGATTACCGAGGCTTGCCGCGGCGAGGGCGGCATCCTGCGGCGCAAGGACGGTACGGCTTTCATGCCGTCCTACCACCCCCTGAAGGATCTGGCACCCCGCGACATCGTGGCCCGCGCCATCGACAGCGAGATGAAACGGACGGGCGAGCCCTGCGTCTTCCTCGACATGACCCACCTGCCGAAGGAAGAGCTCGAGCACCGCTTCCCCGGTGTCATGGCCAAGCTGCTGGAATTCGGCATCGACATGCGCCGCGAGCCCATCCCCGTCGTCCCCGCGGCCCACTACTGCTGCGGCGGCATCCAGACCGACGCCCACGGGCGCACCGCCCTGCCCGGCCTGCTCGCAGCTGGCGAGGCGGCCCACACGGGGCTTCACGGCGCGAACCGCCTCGCGAGCAACAGCCTGCTCGAGGGGCTCGTCTTCGCCCACCGCGCGGCCCTGGTGTCGGCCGAGGTGATGGCCACCGCCGAGGGCGACATCGACCCCGAGGTCCCCGACTGGAACACCGGCCTTGCCCGCGACCCCGACGAGAACGTCCTGGTCTCGCACGCCTGGGAAGAGGTGCGGACGCTCATGTGGAACTACGTCGGCATCGTCCGCTCGAACGCCCGCCTCGAGCGGGCGAAGCATCGCATCGACCTCCTGAACCGCGAAATCAAGGAGGATTATTGGAGCTTCAAGCTCACACCCGACCTCCTCGAGCTGCGCAACATCGCGCGCGTCGCGGCGCTGATGATTGAGAGCGCGATGCAGCGGCGCGAGTCCCGCGGGCTGCACTACACGCTCGACTACCCCGGGCGCGACGACCTGAACTTCCAGCGCGACACGGTCCTCGTCCGCGGGCGCCGCTTCTGATGTGACTCGCGGACGCAGCCACGACCGCGACGCGAGACGCCGGGCCGAGATGGCGCGAGGCTGACAACGCCTCCATCAGACGTCGTCGACGCTGACGCCAAGTGCTGCCAGCCGGGCCGCCAGCCGATCGGCGCGGGCCTCAGCCTCGGCCCGCAGCCGCGACTCCTCGGCCCGCAGCCGCGACTCCTCGGCCCGCAGCCGCGACTCCTCGGCGG
>SXGQ01814561.1_pt1 | contig 11582 bp, 8 predicted proteins | sample 3178371 | NCBI WGS metagenome assembly SXGQ01 (sample SAMN11356859, study PRJNA531348) | freshwater metagenome | isolation source: freshwater sample F1-20 | place: China: Fuxian Lake, Yuxi | collected 2017-12-25 | reverse complement strand
GACAATATATTACAAATGGAAAAACCGGAGGATATCCTACCTTGGAATCAGTTTATTGGAAATATTTAAAATCTATTGATTTTGAGGATATACCCGACAGCCTTTTTACATACCAAAAAATGATTGATTATGTCCAAGGACTCGGAAGTTATTGGATTAGATTGGTGGAACAAATGATGCCGGCTACTACAATATGGAACACTGGTGTGAAGTATGAAAATTCCGCATTTCATAGACAAAAATTTGTTTGGAGAAGACAAAGAGGTTGTCAAATTGTACCTGTACCTTGCAATCCTTGTACACTTGTAGGCCCAATATTAACCTACGATTGTCCCGAGGCGTCTACAACATGCGACATATATCCTTGGACATCAAATCCTTCAATAGGGTCTAATTTCGGAAGTGTTCTTAATAGTGTTGTAAATGGATATACAATTGGAGCGAATTGCGATTTCAATTCAATCAATAGTGATTGGTATGTGAATATCAGTTTAGGTGGTACAGTAATAATTAACGAAAAATTCTTCGATGGTTTCGGAATAGGATTACCCGAAGGAATAAGTTATCCATCTCAATCTGAATGGTTAATAGCTTTACAAACACAATTAGATACTTTAATTAATTATGGTTTGGATTATATTATATCTAATAATCAAGTGACTGTCTATACAATAACTTGTGATGGTCTGAATTTGAATTCTGAATTCAAAATTAATGTAGGAATAAACTTTACAATATCTTGTTCATAAAAAAATGTCTTGTCCCGCTAGTTTAAATAGTTTTAGTGTAACAGGTGATTGTGGAAATAACGGAAATGGTGGTTTCACACTATATTTAAGTGCAACCGCAGAACCAATTACAATTACTTGGATTGAACCAATTTATAGCCTAATTTCAGGTCAATACACCGATACTGTTAATAGTGGTACGATAGAAATAACGAATTTGAACGCCGGTCTCTACATATTGAGACTGAACGATAGCTGCGGAAACCCAACGGCAACAACCGAAAATAACATCTCTACTATTAATATATACATTGCCTCGGCAAGCTCCTGCGTAAATGTATCTAACGTAATCGGAACTACCTGTGGTTTAAATAATGGTTCATTTTCAGCTTCTACTCTAAATTCCTATGGAACATGTAGATTTGAGTTATATAGAAATGATGAATTGATTCAAACTGATGTTATATCTCAAAATACATTTTTTTATGAAAATTTACAAAGTGGTGTTTATTATGTAATTGCGGATGATGGTGGTGGTTGTACAGGAAAAAGTGAATCCTGTATAGTTTCCTCATCGGTTGCTGTTGATTTTGGACTTTACACGGTGAATGATGCTAATTGTGGAAATGCTTCAACTGGAGTGGGTAGAATGTTCATAACCGGTTTAACAGGTACTCCTCCTTACACTTATTTGTGGCAGTCTGTGACTGACCCCTCATATCTACCTGATAGTGGTCAATCTTTAACAGGTACATCAATTACAGGTCTGACATCTGGAGTCTATAGTGTGACTGTTACCGATTCAGTGAACTGTATCACAACATTAGATGCTACGATATCCTCAAACAATCCTGTTGCTTTAGGGGAAATAATTCCAACACCACCAACATGTTTTACACCGAACGGAAGTATAGAAATTACAGTGGTTGACGGTACACCTCCATACAGATATTATATACCATCAATTTCATATATCGATGTTAGTTATTCCCAAAACTACACATTTACTGGTCTGACTGCGGGCTCATACTTGGTAGAAGTAACGGACTCAGCATTATGTAGTTTTTCGGAGTCCGTCATCCTGACCCAACCAAATAGTTTCGGGGTTACGAGTATTAACACTATAAATTCTACCTGCAACAATCCCAACGGTCGAATATCTATCATACTTGCTGGTGGAGGAAATAACTATACATACACTTTAACAAACTCATCTAACAACACAACTCAAATTGTTGGTTCTAGCACTAATACTTTCAATAATCTGATTGCTGATACTTACAACCTATCAATAACTGATGGTATTTGTACTTTCTCAGGAACATATGAGGTACAATCAACAAATCTTTTTAATATAACAACAAGTGTTTCAGGTGCGACCTGTGGTCAAAGCAATGGTAGTGTTACTGTATTTAAGAGTTCAGGAGGAACAGGGCCATTTGTCTATTCTATAGAAGGTGGTGATGGAACCATAATTCCACCTTCACCGCCAACATTTTTGACATCGTATACATTTAACAATCTTTCATCAGGTTCATACAGTATATTGATAGAAGACACGGTTAGTTTTTGTAATCAAACTTCGAATTTTAGTATTGATATTAGTGAACAATTAGATTTTGTGTTAATACCCACAAACTCAACAAATGGTACGAATGGAGAAATTTATGCAAACATATATCAAGGAAATCCACCATATTCATTGACTTGGTCATCAAACGTAAATGGGCAAACAGGTTTGACTGTATCTAACTTATCTGCAGGTACTTACTCTTTGACTGTAATAGATAACGATGGATGTGCATCAACAAGAGAAGTTGTTCTGACAGGAAATTATATTTTATCCAATACCTCTCTGTTTGAAGTTTGTGATAATACAATAACAAGTACAGGTGTTTTGACTGAAAGGACAATCTCAAAAATGTTTATTGAAGGTTATTTGGATTTGATAGATAATTGTACTGATTGTTTATTTAGTTCGGCCACTTTTTCAGCGTTCACCAACGTTGCAGGTACTGGTTTTAGTCAATCGTTCTTTACGGCGAATACCTTGAACACAGTTCCAACTGATATACAATGGTATACTGCAGTTGAAAATCTATTAAGTGGTGTTACGGGTATAGGAACTGTTGAGGTTGATACTACGAATAATACAATTACAATCAATACTGATTGTGAAGAATCAACAACAGGACTCGCTAACCAATCGATAACCGTTCAGTTGAAGATAGGTTATGTAATAAATTGCGTCAGCTGCCCTTAGAATGAAAAATATTATTATTTCTTCAATCACAGGATTAACACCCCCATATGAAATATATCTGTGTGATTTCTTAGGAAATAATTGTGTATACATAGATACAGTTTCAACAACTGTTCCTCCCGTACAAGTAATTCCATTACCTGATTTTTTTAGTGGGGCACCAGCAATAACTTTGAAAGTTAATGAGATTTTAGTTCCTTGTGTGAAAGAAGTTCCTGTAGTTTGTACACTTCTACCAGGTGTGTATGCTGCTTTTTGTAATTGTAGTGACAATTCTGTTTGCCTGTTCACAGAAAATGTTCCCATTTTAAATTTCGGAGATATCGTCTCATTAGAGAATTTTGGGCAGTGTTGGGTGTATTCAGGATTCCAATTCACAAATGAAGTCGCAATTGACCTTGTGGTGACGGGTTCCACATTCAGTAATTGCCAAGATTGTTTCAACGTAGTTGCACCTACCTATTTCAGTGCATGTTGCTCAAACTACACATTTACATTTGAAGATAGTTTCCAATCCACATTTGAACCCGAAATATCTTGGTATGTAGAAATACCTCCATCGGGTACAGGAACCGGTACAGGATATACAGGGTGTACTATTGTTATAAGTAATTATGAAACACCTGACCAAACTTACGTAAGCACTACAGATTGGAATTCAAGTGTAAATAGAGATTACTCTATAGTACTACCAAACCCAATAATGAGGAGTTGCAGTGATTGTGAAGAAATTAATCCTTGTTAAAAACATCGGATTAGATATTTATAATCAAAAATACAAGATTATTTTTTTAGTTAAAAAAAAGTTTAATGGCAACATCATATTTAAAGTCCTGTTGTGATAGTAGTAAAACATTTGTTCTTACTAATTTGGGGTCGGCACTTACTGTCGGAGATTCGTATTACGCTCAAATACCAAATAGTTTCACAGGATGTTCAATTGTCATACCGTCATCGCAATTATTACCTGGTGCACCAACATATTCATCAGTTGGGGCAACTCTAACGTCTTTCGGTAGTTGTTCAACCTGTATATCATCTCATCCTTGTGTTAGAATTACCGCAACAAGTGAGTGTGATATTATTACAATCGCTCCTCTAACTATAGAGTGTTCACCTAATATTACCGCTTCGACAATAACTATAAATGTTTCAGGTGGTACGCCTCCATATAAAATTCTTTGGGATAATGGATATTTGGGTGCGACTTTATCGGGCGCGAATACGACTACAATATATTCTGTAACCGTCACTGATTATTCTTGGCCAGGTAGTGGACCTGATTATACTGCAACAACAACCTGTACTTTAGCACCGCCCACACCAACTCCAACACCAACTCCTACACCAACTCCTGTTCCACCACCATTCACACCACAAACCATATGTTTACAGGGACCTACAACAAGTTTGGAATTTGATAAGACATCTAACATAGTTAATGGTAAGAACACTTTTACATCATCTACATATACTATTGCTTGGAATTCAACAAACAACTATTGGTTTACACAGATTGGTACTCAATTTTTAACAAATTCGAACCCTAGTAACCCACCTATAAATCAATGGCAAATAAGTGGAATCGGTTCATTTACAAATCCTACAACATCTTACATCGGGTCTTGTAGTACCCCACAAATGAGTTTCAAAACATTACAAGGTTCGAATCCAACTTGTGTAGGACAATCAAATGGTTCGATATTTTTAGAAGTTCAAAATGCGACCACACCAATCCTTTGGTCAATAGATGGTGGTCTATCGGTGTATTCAGGAGGATTGACAAGATTATTCAACAATTTAGTTGCCGGTTCTTACTCAGTTTATGCTAAAGATGCTAACAATACTATCGTTCAAAATAATGTTTTGTTGACAAATAATGCTACACCAACCAATTATAAATTGGTTGTAAACGCAACTACTACAACCATTTCGCCAACACAAAAAAGAATAAATTTCACGGTTTCTGTTTTAAACGATTCCAATCAACCTACGAGTTTACCAGTCGGTACAACTATTACTTTCAACTTAGTTGACAATATCAACTTTGCGGTATTTAGCGACAATTCTGCAGATGGATATTATACGCAATCAACACAGATAACCAAGAATGGTACAAATTTAGTAATAACTCCGACATCACAAACTAACACAAGTACGAACCCTAGTATTGGAACATGTCCCCCTGGTCAAGGAATAAGTCAACACATAACAGGTTTGACAAAAACCTATAATGGTATAACATTAACAGGTTCAGATGTGGTAAGCGGTCAATCTGTAATAACAGTGTTTAATCCTGGAAATGCTAGTTGTTGTGTAAAGGTGACAGAATTCTTAAATATAAATCAACCACAAATAACAGGATGTTCATGTTGTAATACATCAACACAAGGTCAATCTCAGACATTAACAGTTTCATCAGGAACCTGTCCACTTTAAAAAATATGGCATACATACTTAAAAATACATCAGGATTAATCAATACAAGAATAACGGACATCGGAAGAGAGAAGATGTCCCAAGGGAATTTCAATATAAGGTATTTCCAAGTAGGTGATAGTGAAATATCATATAATGCAATAACAGGTTATAATCAAACTAATACTGTTGTTTTGGAACCGGCTTTTAATTCACAAAATGGAGCACCTGTACCCCAAGCCAACTCTCAGAACGTTAAATACCCATATTATATAGATGAAATTGGTGGACCAAAATATGGTATACCATTTATGGACTCTGTAATCTCTGACGTTTACAACGTTGCACCTATGAGAGGTTTTTTTAGTGCCGACACAACAACACTTCCTACAAATTGGTACGCTAGAACAGGTTCTGAATATGTCAAAACACCAAACTACGTGGTAGATATTAGTACTCTAAGTTTCGGTTCGAACCAAGTTACTTTGACCTCCGATATTTGTAATCCCGCTTCTACATATAGTTTTTCAGCTGGTGATTTCATGACAATTTATTATCAAACCGATACAACATGTAATTGTACGTATACACCAAGCTCGGGAACTTGTTCACCACCATATACACCATATAACCCGTGCCCACCCGTGCCTCCAACAGATAGTAATTGTTTATTAGGATTTCAGAGTTGTAATCCTATATTGACATATAGAGTTGTGGAAGTTGCGGGTAACACCTTGACATTAGATAGAGATGTACCAAATTATTTGACTATGGGCGCATCAGGAAACGCGAGAGTTCTTTTTTATCCTTCAGGTATGACCAACTTTTACGATAGTGCGACTCCTGAACCACATTGGAATCAAGACGTACTTAATTTCCAATCAGCTTGCGACGTGGACCTATTCAATGTTAATATTTGGAATATGAATATTCCTTGGAGTGAATCACCGGCAGGATTGAATGGTTCAGTTTATCAAGGTTATGATAATTTTGGTTCTACAGCATATTTGGGAAGTAAAGAATACTTCGCATATAGTAATAGTACGGGACAAACTGACACAAGTTCAGTATATTATTATAATTCTTTAGGGGACCAAATTACTGTACAGGGTAAAGAACAAAAATGTATCGCAATTATACATTATACCAACAACACAATCGATTTTGTTTATGGTGAAAAATTTGCTTTACAACCATACGATTCAGAAAATGTCACAAACACAGTTGGTATGGCAAGAAATTTCAGATTACACATTCCAACATTACAATGGCATAAATCAACTAATTGTTGTCAAGGTCAGACCTTCTATGTTGACCCAGAAGGGTTCGATGAGTTAGGTCTATTCGAGGAACATTATTTAACTTCGAATGTTAATACTGAAATGAATTTACCTGGTCATAGATATTATCATTTGTGGGATACAAATGCAAATGTAGATGGGTTCCCAAGTAGAATAGGTAAAGTTTTTCCTGATTTACACACTATTGTTATCGATGATGAAGAAATAATTGCTGCTTTGTCTTACAAGTCTAATAGAAATTGGACACTACCGGCACCAAGAGTTTCATTAGTCACACCTGATGGTTCTGAACAAGGTGTACTGACAGGAAATACTCAATATATGTATATAACCTATAGAGTTTCATCAACAATACTTTTTACCAATTCATTACATTGCAATTATTATCAGAAATTACAAGGACCAAACCAAAGTTGTAATTCAGTAAGTCAAAACTTTTCAATGACATTCGGAAACGAGTTTTCATGCTTACCTTCTTTAAGTAATTTTGATTCTTTTGAGATTCTATGTCAAAAAGTGACAGGTGATATAAGACCTGACCCTGCAAATTGGAAAAAAATTGATGTATCCTCTCAACTGACAGCTTTTACTGTTTCTCAGTTGACAGCGACCACTTTTGTAGTAACTAATTCAATGTATGAAACGGCACCAACATATAATCTAAATGATTATATTACCCTACCACAATTGGGCCAAACAGGTTATACACTCAATTTTGGAGATGAATACTTTTTTTATGGTAATTTGGAAACGGAAATACAAGCAACGATATACGAGATGAGATGGTTATGTAATTTATCGCAAAATCAATTCTTAAATTCCTCAAACCCAACTTGGACACCAGGTACAACTTCTTATGTGACAGAAATAGGATTATTTGATTCCGAAAGAGATTTGATGGCGATATCAAAATTACAATCACCAATACAAAGACAAAGTATTCAGCAATTCCTTGTCAAACTTGATTTCTAATCAAAATATTTACAATTAGATTGTTTATATTACCATAGTTATTATATGGCAAAACAACAAATTAAAAACAACCCAAAAGTATTGGGTTTAGATGTAAGTACAAAAACTATAGGTTGGGCACTTTTTGATATGATGACTGAAGAGTTATTAGAATTGACTCATATCTCACCAATTGCAAAACTTAAAGAAGAAAATAAAATGAAAGAGTTGTTTTTGAAAGCGGAGATTTTCAAACAAAAACTGGTCGATTACAAAAATTTAGGAATTACAAAAGTGATTATTGAGGAACCTCTTTTAAATTCTAACAATGTTTATACCATTCAAACCCTTATGAGGTTCAATACTCTTATATCGAAAGAGATATATGATATTTTGGGAATAGTTCCTGAATATATATCAACATACAATTCGAGAAAATTCGCATTTCCTGAATTGGTAAGAGAAAACGACAAAGGTAAGTTTGTGTTGTTTGGTGGACTTCCTAAAGACATAGATAAAAAAATGATTATTTGGGATTTGGTGGCAAAAAAAGAACCACAAATCAAATGGCAGTATACAAAAAATCAAACACTTAAGAAAGAAAATTTCGACATGTCAGACGCATATACCTGTTGTTTGGGGTATATGAAACAAGAAGAACTTTGGAAATAATTACCCTAACTGAGAGGGTGGACAAATCACTTCACCATTGATAGTAGTAAATGTCACTACACCGCCAGCCGGTGTATTTCTTCCTGCCGCACTACTTGGTGTCATAGTGGGTGTTGGGGAAGGTGTTGGACTCACGTTTTGAACTGTAAAACAGAAATTTACGTTCGCACACACGTTACCTGAAGGGGTTGGAGTATTTGTCTGAGTTGGTGTGGGTGTGGGATATGTATAACCTGAAGTAGGTGTGACAGTTAACGTAGGAGTTACGGAAGGTGTTGGCATCGGGATGTCACAATCAAAATAAGCATCTACGTCTAAAACACTACAATTATTTGTAGGACTTGGTGTTGGTGTGGGACATATAGAGTTATTGAAGAAACCTTCATAAAGATTTGGAATCTCACTTTGACAACTACTACCACCAAATAATATGCAAGGTCCTCCTAAATATGTTGATAAACACCAAGATGTCGAACCCGTGTTATAATATATTACACCACCCGAAGTACCATTACCCGCATAGAAAGTTTTACCATTGAAAGTCCCTCCACTAGTATAATTTCCGTCATATTGTGATGTTGAAACGTAACCTGTAGATAAACAATAACTTGCCGCAGAATAATTAAAGAATGAAGTTATCGAACCTGGAGATTGACTAAATCCGGTGAAACTAGAATTCCCAAAATCATAACCGTTTGTGAAACCTGTATTAAATATGTCAACATCAACTTCAATAGTATTTGGACCAATGGTATCCAATCCCATAAATAAAGTTTTTCCCGAATATTCTATCGCACTTAAAATTTCCAAATATGTAGAATTGTCAAAAGAAAAATCATTTACCAATGTACCACCTGTTGTAAACTCAGATATGTAATTAATTGTTTTATCTGATTTCATACATGCAACTATGAATGTATTTTTGTATTGGTTAAATGAGATATCATTTATTGTTCTCGATTCAGGTAATGTGAATAATAATTCACTTGTAAATCCTGAGTCAACAATAGTGTGTAAGTAAATTGTTGAACCCGAACCACCAACCAACGTAGTGTTACTCAAGGCACCTAAACCTTCAAACGCCGTAACACCACTTGATGTTAAAAGTCTATTGAAAGTTGCTGAAGGGAAATCGGCACCAAGACCATTAAAGGTTATTGGAGACAATTCTAAATCAAATTCAACTAATCCAGTACCACCTGTATAAATCCAAATTTTGTCCAAGGTATTTGCAACCTCGCTAACATCACCACCTAATGGAGATGTCATTTCATTTATATAATCTGTGTTAGGATTGAAGTGTCCAATTTTTGCACCATTTACGTAAAAAACAGATGCAGAGTTGAAACAGATAAATGTTGTTGATGCTGAAGTTCCTGTGTAATCACCTGAACCATCACTCATTAAGGACCAATTTGTTATTAAACTACTACAATGACTACTACTCATATTTTAACATTCAGAATAAGTCTGACCACTATATTTTATCACAGAACATCCGTTGCCGTCAATTATTTTGACCGCAAAATCAGTCTCACCTAAAAACATCATAGGTAATTCGAAGGTGAATGGGACTGATGAAAAATTAGAAACCCAACTACAATTGGTTAGTAAATCATCACAAATATAAACATTATATGGGGATTGTCCCGTTACACCACTGATAACAATATTTGTCGGCATATTTTAAACTTATGATTATAAATATAACAGGCACCAAAAACTTGTGAATATTGATTGGTTTTAATTTTTATTGTATATTTGTGGTTGTGCAAGACGAACAGGAAATAGTTGTAGATATCGTTAGAAGTTTTTTGGGTAAAGAAAAACTTCATTACGAAAGTAAGGGTCAGTATTCTTTTAACTGTCCCTACTGTGACCAAGCCCAAAATAAAGGGAACTTGGAAATCAACGTATTTAAACACGTTTACAAATGTTGGGCTTGCGGCGACTCAAACGGAACTCACGGAGCACTCGGAAAACTAATTGATGAGTTCGGAACCAAAAAACAAAAGAAAATATACTCTTTATTCAAACCCGAAGAAGAGAAAAAACAAGAACCAAAAAAACCGAAGTTCAGATTACCTGAAGGTTACACACAATTCAAGGACTCAAACCCAGTTTATCCTGTTTACAAACAAGCAATCAATTACCTAAAAGAACGAAACATCAGTCAAGAAATTATAGAAAAATATAAAATAGGTTTCTGTGACCAAGGTGATTTTATGGGAAGAATTATTATACCCTCCTTTGATAAAGACGGAAATCCAAATTATTTTATCGCTCGTTCTTGGAATAAAACAACAAGGTCCAAATATAAGAACCCCCAAGCCGAGAAAGACAAAATCATATTCAACGAAAGTCTAATTGATTGGAATAAAGACATTTATTTGTGTGAAGGTGTATTTGACGCTGTGTTTTTGGAAAACTCGATACCTATGCTTGGAAAATCTATGTCAAAGTTGTTATTTGAAACACTTTATGAAAGGGCTAACCGAAACATAATCATCGCCTTAGATGGAGACGCTTGGAAAAATAGTGTGAAGTTATTTCACGAATTAAATGGTGGTAGATTATTTGGAAAAGTAAAAGTCCTAAAACTTCCTGAAGACAAAGATATATGTGATTTACAAGGTAAAATCGAAGAGTTCTATTTTGATATCAAATAATTTTTCCTTACCTTTTAAAAAAATACTATGGAAATACTATTAGAGTTAAATAAGTTCGCTCATATAAAATATTATGACGAACCACACAAATATTTTGTCAATAATAAGGAACTAACAAGTGCCACCACATTCATCGGTAAATTCAAAGACAAGTTCGATACCGAAAATATTGCCGAAAGTTATGCTGCCAAAAGAGGTCTTGATGTTCAGGATGTAATTAATGAGTGGGATTTGAAACGGGATGTATCAACTGTGAAAGGTTCTTTGGTTCATAACTTTGCCGAGAACTGGTGGTATAACAAGGTATTCCCCTACGACCCATTGCCTGTTGTTAGAAAGTTCGGTCAGGATATTATAAAAGAAAAGTTTGATAAGTGTGTTGATATCTTTAAGAAGTTTTATAATGATGCAAAAGAAAACCTGATTCCTGTAAAGATGGAGTTTGTGGTAGGTGACCTTGATTATGGAATTGCTGGCATGGTCGATTGTTTGTTTTACAATAAGAAGTCGGGAAAATTAGAAATTTATGACTATAAGACAAACAAAGAAATTAAAACCAAAAACACTTACGGTCAATACT
>SXGQ01088217.1_pt1 | contig 11582 bp, 10 predicted proteins | sample 3178371 | NCBI WGS metagenome assembly SXGQ01 (sample SAMN11356859, study PRJNA531348) | freshwater metagenome | isolation source: freshwater sample F1-20 | place: China: Fuxian Lake, Yuxi | collected 2017-12-25 | reverse complement strand
GGTTTAGTTCCCGAGCAATCAGGCGCAGCACCAGGGTCACGGATATCGTCATAACTGATGTCTGCGTCGCCCAACCAACCCGTTGATTCACCGTTCCTCGCTGCAGCGAACGGTCACAAACATCGGCATACCCCGGTTTGGTTCATGCGCCAGGCTGGCCGCAGCCTTCCTGAGTACAAAGCAATTCGGGGAACCGGAAGCATTCTTGAAGCCATCAAACAACCGACACTGTCGGCCGAGATCACATTGCAGCCGTTTCTTCGCTACGGCGTTGATGCCGCAGTGCTCTACAGCGACATCGTCGTTCCGCCACATGCCGTTGGTTTTGGAATTGATGTCGCACCCGGAACGGGCCCTGTTGCCGAGAACGCATTTCGTTCACCCGACGACCTCAAGCGACTGCGACCACTTGAAGCCGACGATGTTTCGTACGTCATTGAAACCGTCAAACTTCTCGTCGCCGAACTACCAACGTCGGTACCGCTGCTCGCGTTTGCCGGTGCGCCATTTACCGTCGCGAGTTACCTCATCGAAGGTCGTCCATCACGCACGTACCAAAACACCAAACGCATGATTCACCTCGAGCCAGAGCTTTGGCACCAGCTCATGGATCGTCTCGTTCAACATTCGGTGACATTTATTGATGCGCAACTCTCGGCTGGTGCTCGGGCTTTTCAATTGTTCGACTCGTGGGCTGGATCACTTTCAAATGCCGACTACCGAGAGTTTGTTCTGCCGCACAGCAAAAAAGTCTTTGATCAACTTCGTGAGTTACACCCCAAAGTCGGCGGTATTCATTTCGGTATTGGTTGCGATCACTTGCTGGAATCGATGTACGAAGCTGGTCCAAAGATCATGGGCCTCGATTGGCGAACTCGTATTCATTCTGCTCGTCAACGAATGGGCGCCGATCTCATCGTGCAAGGCAACCTTGATCCAGCACTAGTTCTGGCAGGTTCGCAGGCAGCGCTTGAGGGTGCTGAAAAAGTTCTTGACGACAACGCCAATCATCCCGGTCACATTTTTAACCTTGGGCACGGAGTCGACCCGACAACCGACCCCGCTGTCCTTGAAGACGTTGTTGCATTTGTCCACGAAAAAACCCGAATTGAAGAATCATGACTCAAAAAACTGCAGTTCTCCTCATGGCCTACGGCACACCGCGTACGCCCGCTGAAATCGAGCCTTACTACACCGACATTCGTCGTGGTCGCGCGCCGACCCCCGAACAACTTGCTGATTTAATCGCGCGCTATGACGCCATCGGTGGCATCTCGCCGCTCGCTGCTCGCACCGAAGCGCAGCGCGATGCATTGCAAAGTGCCCTGAACGCCATCGCTCCAGACACATACGAAGTTGTCCTTGGTCTCAAGCACGCCGAACCCATGATCGAAACTGCCGTCAATGATTTGGCAACCCGCGGTTTTCAACACATCATCGGGTTGGTGCTTGCACCGCACTACTCGTCATTCTCGATTGGCCAATACATGGGTCGCGCCCGAGCTGCCTCCGAGCCACATGGTATGACAGTTGCCTCGATTGACTCTTGGGCGACTGAGCCCGCATTTGTTGAATTCTTAGCCGCCGATTTACGCACGCGCCTTTGTTCAATGCCAACAAACACAAAAGTTCTTTTCACTGCCCATTCGCTACCGCAACGCATCATTGATGCTGGCGATCCTTATCCCGATGAATTGCGATCAACCGCCGAAGCTGTTGCCGCCGCAGCCGGTTTGGATTCGTGGTCATCGTGGTCAATTGCGTGGCAGTCAGCAGGACGCACCCCCGAACCCTGGATCGGCCCCGACATCTTGGCCGTCATTGATGATTTGGCTGAGAGCGAAAACGCCTCGGGCGTCATTGTCTGTGCGTGCGGATTTGTGGCCGACCACTTAGAAGTTCTTTTTGATCTTGATATTGAAGCGAAACAACATGCTGAAGCAAAAGGTTTGGCTTTTGATCGCACGAATTGCGTCAATGACGATGCAACAATCATGCAGGCCCTAGCTCAACGAGTGGTGTCAGCCCAGTCATGAGCTCAGCTACCGGTCCGAAACACATCGTTGTTATCGGTGCAGGTATCACTGGCTTAACTGCGGCATATCGATTACTCAAGATCGCTTCTGCCGTCAATTACGTTGGCCCATCAATCGTCGTCACTGTTGTTGAAGCAAGCGCAACTGTTGGCGGCAAGATTCGTACGTCGCCGTTCGGTGGAATATCAGCCGTCGATGAAGGCCCTGATGCATACTTGGCTCGCGTTCCAGAGGCCATCGCCCTGGCGCGCGAACTTCAACTCGGCGATGACATCACTCATCCGACTGCTGGACACGCTGCAGTCATGCACAAAAAGTTGCACCCCATTCCCGAAGGTCTGATGCTTGGCGTCCCCACGGGGGTGATGTCACTTGCTCGCAGTGATCTGATGACTTTGCGAGGCAAGATTCGCGCTGGACTTGAGCCAATTTTGCCATCGAGTGGTGCTCACAACGATTCGATTGGCAACTTGATTCGACAAAGGTTCGGCAAACAAGTTCAACAGTTTCTTGTTGATCCGTTGGTGGGAAGCATCTACGCCACAGATACCGACAATTTCAGTTTGGCGATGGTTCCTCAGCTTGCGGCTCTTGCGACTGGACGCAGCGTTCTTCTTACTGCCCGCAAGCAAATGAAGAACGCCCCCAAATCAACATCGCCAATTTTTGAAACTCCGCGAAGTGGACTCGGGACGCTCACTCAAGCACTCAACGACGCGATCACTTCTCTTGATGGAAACATCTTGATGTCATCAACCGTTCAAGGTATTTCTCGTGTGGCACAGGGTTATGTCGTTGATATCACTGGCGCAATATCTCGTTCAATCAATGCTGACAGCGTCATCGTTGCCTCGCCAGCCCGTGCGTCGGCAACTTTACTGAAGTCACTCAGCGAAGATGTAGCGGCACTCATGAGTTCGGCCGAGCACTCATCGGTTGTCATGGCAACTATCAAAACTGTCGAATCTGATTTACCAAAGTTGGCTGGCTTAAGCGGTTACCTCGTTGCCAAGCCAGACCAAGATCGTGTCACTGCGGCCTCATTTGGGTCGAACAAATGGTCACATTGGAAGCCCAGTGACGGCACAATGATTCTGCGCGTGTCGCTCGGTCGCGATGGTGCACCCACCCATGATCTGATTCATGAATGGGACGACGAACGCATTGTTCGCCAGGTCATTGACGAAGTGAGCCGACATACTCACACGTCAATCACTCCAGATACCTTCCGAGTGACTCGCTGGCCCGAAGCATTCCCCCAGTACCGGCCCGGGCACATGAACTACGTTGAGGCAGTTGAGTCTTCGTTGATGCGTCATGCGCCTGGTGTTTTTGTGGCTGGCGCAAGCTGGCGCGGAATCGGGATTCCAGCGTGTGTTGCCCAGGGTGAAAAAACCGCGCAGACGACTGCAGATTTCCTGAGTCACCTGCAAGACTGACCATCGTGCGTTTTCAAACAACGATGTCATCAGTAGTTCTTGGGTTCGTCATTTCGACGGCGATTATTTCTGGTTGCGGTTCGAACGATGAAACGGCAACCGAGTCAACGTCAACTTCTCTTGCACCCACAACAACAGTTGCAGCAACAACCACGAGTACGAGCACCACAACGACGACGGTTTATGCCGGACCACCAACGTTGGCGCCCGGCGAATCGCTTCCGGTGCCCGAAGCAATTCCACCAGAAGATTTCGTTGAGCCCGAAGTCATCATCGGAGAACTCGTCATACCTGCACTTCTGCTCACGCAAACCATGTATCGCGGAGTCACGTTGCCAACACTCGACAAGGGTGTGGGCTATTGGCCAGGCACTGCATTGCCGGGGCATGTTGGCAATGTGGTTCTTGGCGGACATCGAACCAGCAAGCAAAAGCCGTTCAGAAATATTGATTTATTGGTTCCGGGCGATGAGATTTACCTCACAACCGATGAAGGCACATTTGTCTACGCCGTCACGGGTACACAAATCATCGAACCAACCGACACCTGGATTATCAATCAATCAGAAGCGGCGACACTCACGTTGTTCGCTTGTCACCCACCGCATTCAACGAAACAACGAATTGCTGTTTACGCTGATTACCTGCGCAAAGAATCTGTGTGAGTTCAAAAAACAGTAATCGTCGGCGTTTTGCGCGTGCGCTCATTGCTGGGTTACTTGTTGCTTCATCAATGCCACCGTGGGGCTGGTGGCCTTTGGCCTTCGTGGGTCTCGCAATGTTCACCTCGCTCGAGCTCACTGCATCGAGCGCGCGCCAACGATTCACGACTGGTTTCGTCTTCGGTTTGGGTTGGTTTTTCCCTGCGCTCGCGTGGATGTGGTTCTTAACTGCACCTGGATACATCATCGGTGTCGTGTTGTACGCGAGTCTTCACGGACTCGCATCACTTGTCGTCGCCAGAAAAGACAACAATCGTTCATTTCTCTTTATGTCGCCAGTTGCCCACATACTCATTGAGGTGTTACGCATGTGCGTACCCTTCGGAGGCGTGCCACTTGCAACACTGGGTATTGCACAAGTAGACGGGCCTTTGCACCGCGTGGCATCAGTTGGTGGGGTCATTTTGTTGTCGTGGCTCACCTGGCAAGTTGGCGCACTACTGGCAAAACGTCCGCGAGATTTTTCAGTGGATCATCAACATCGCCGACTGCTGTGGGCGATATGTGCCCTCGTGCTTGTCGGAAGTTATTTCGCTCCTCGTGGGTCAAATACGGGACGCGATTTCCATGTTGTGGCGGTTCAGGGTGGCGGTCCACAAGGAACGCGGGCAGTCAACACTGACCCGCGCGAAGTTGTTGACCGTCACCTCGCGGCAACAAGCACAATCATCAATGATTCTGCAGATCCCATTGATTTGGTTGTATGGCCGGAAAATGTCATTGATGTCATTGACTTTGCATCAAGCGCTGAAGCACAAGAGATCGGCCTCGAAGCTGCTCGAATTGGTACACCTTTCGCTGTCGGAATCACCGAAGACCTCAATCGCGAACACTTCACCAATGCTCAAGTTATTGTCACGACCGAAGCCGAAGTTGTTGATCGCTACGACAAGGTGCGTCGAGTTCCGTTTGGTGAGTACATGCCGATGCGTTCATTCTTGAAATCTCTTGGAGCTCCAGTTGATCAAGTTCCTCGTGATGCTTTGGCCGGAACTGGTCGAGCAATTCTTGATGTTCCAACCTCAATGGGCAGCGAACGAATTGGTGTGGTGATCTCGTGGGAAGTTTTCTTCGGAGGACGAGCCCGTGAAGGTGTCAAGGACGGTGCGGGTTTCATCATTAACCCGACTAACGGCTCGAGCTACACGTGGACCGTGCTGCAGTCGCAACAAGTCGCTTCATCCAAGTTGCGCGCCATTGAGACAGGGCGCTGGGTGGTTCAGGTATCGCCTACTGGCTTCAGCGCATTCGTCGATCCCGCAGGAAACGTCTACGAACGCACCGGAGTGAGCGAACAAAAAGTGATTTCACGCGATATCGCTATTCGCAGTGGTCAAACTCTTTATGTTGCACTCGGTGACACACCGTGGATTGCGCTTTTGGCATTGGTCTTTTTGATCGGAATAGTCAACCGATCAAAAACTCGCTCTAGACATTGATCGTCACGGTGACCGGACCGTCGTTTACCAACGCAACCTTCATGTCGGTGCGGAAGCGTCCGGTTTCGACGTGAGCCCCAAGTCGACGCAGTTCTTCAATCACTTTTGTCACCAAAGGCTCGGCCATCTCTGGTTTCGCCGCTTCAATCCAGCTAGGTCGTCGCCCGCTATTCGTATCGCCATACAAAGTGAATTGGCTGACCACAAGAACATTCTGTGTGGTGTCAGCCACTGAAAGATTCATGACGCCGTCAACATCGCTCATGACGCGCAGATTCCAAATTTTGTCAGCCAACTTGGTGGCTGATTGCTCAGTGTCGGTATGAGTCACACCAACAAGAACCAACAGGCCCGGTCCAATTTCGCCGACTCGAGTGGTGACACCATCAACCGTTGAATCAACCGATGCTTGATCTACTCGTTGTACTAATGCGCGCACATCACGATCGTGTCATAAATGCGACCCGTGATGCGACACAATGTAGGGGTGATCACTTTGCAGTCACCAAATGGTAATGTCAAAACGACGGTGTACCCAGAATGTGGTGCTCGAATTGGTTCACTCTCGGCTTTTGGTGACGAGCTCCTCATCCCCGGAAACACTCACGATGATCCACTGACATGGGGCTGCTACCCCATGGTGCCGTACGCCGGGCGAGTGCGCGACGCAATTCTGGAATGTGCCCGCGAACAATTTCCACTGCGACAAAACATGTCACCGCATTCAATTCACGGAACAGTTTTTGATCAAATGTGGAGAACCCTTGACGCCACTTCATATTCGGCTTTGCTCGAAATTGAACTCGGCAACAATTGGCCGTTTATCGGCAGAGTGCAACACCATGTCCAAGTCACTAACCACAGTCTTGAGTTGCAATTGACGGTTTTTGCCATTGATCCCATGCCTGTCCAAGTCGGATGGCACCCGTGGTTCATCAAACCTCACGCAACGTCACTGAACTTTGGTGCGATGTATGAGCGAGATAGTTCAGGAATCGCGACTTCTCGCCGAGTCGCTCAACCCAAAACTTCAGTTGATGACTGCTTATGTGATCCTGAGGAACCCTTAACAATTGACATCGGAAGCGTTCACGTTGCGCTTGCAAGCGATTGCTCTCATTGGGTGATGTACGACTTTCCTACACATGCGACCTGCATAGAGCCCCAATCAGGCCCACCTAATGGTGTCAATGATGATCCATTCATTCTTCAGGCGAACACCTCGTTCACCAAGAAATTCACGATTGAAGTCCAAATAATCACCTGACATTGAGGAAATCTTCAGGCAGACTTTTGACAGAGCCCAGCCATTCGCGACTCACCTCTCGTATGAGGCGATCTTTTTACTGGCGGGAACGAAAGCATGACCACGCTCACCGCCGACGCCCAACTTGTTTCCGCCTACTTGGACGGCGATCGAACCGCGCTTGCGTCGATCTACGACAAATACGCTGCAGGCCTGTACGACACGGCAGCAGCGATGCTTTCCGATCGCCACGATGCCGCCGACATGGTGCAGGACGTCTTTTGTATTGCGGCCGAACGCCTCAACCAGTTGCGCGATCCCGATCGACTCAAGCCCTGGCTCTATGCGGTCCTTCGCAACGAGGTATACCGACGCACCAAAAAGCGCAAGCGCGCCACACCTACCGACTTTCAAGCAGAAACTACACCTGACGTCGTGGCCGCTTTTGATCCCAACGCCGATGGAGCTGCTGCTTCGTATGACGAACTCGCCGAACTTGTTCGATCCGCAGCTGCAGGCCTCGACGAACGTGATCGACTCGTTCTCGAGTTATCGGTTCGTCAAGGGCTCACTGGCGCCGATCTCGCTGATGCGCTTGGAGTCACGCCCGAACAGAGCTACACGCTCGTGCACCGCATGCGTGATCGAATTGAGAAAAGTCTCGGTGCATTCACGGTTGCGAAAATGGGTAGCAAAGAATGCAGTGAACTCGCAACGATCATCTCGGGCTGGAACGGCGAGTTCAGTATTCTGATTCGCAAACGCGTCGCGCGTCATATCGATGACTGTTCAATCTGTGAGCGCACTCGTTCAAAGTACGCACCACTTGCACTCTTCGGAGCAGCTCCAGTCTTTTTGTTGCCACTCGGCCTACGCGAGAAGGTTCTTACAGCCACACAGTCAATCCCTACGCCGTCAAAATCTGCCGACACTCATACCGGCAAGAGCTCTCGGGGGTCGCAACGTTCGCGCCATATCAAACTCAATCGCAACGATGGTTTCCCGCGCGTCGCACGTATCTCACGACACGCCCTCGCCGCTATCGCTTCAACCGTCGCAGTTCTCTTGCTCATCGCCGGCCTCGTCTTGGTCCAACAAAGCAACGAATCCCCCGATGAATCTGGCGACGTATTATCAGCCGCCCCGATTGTCGTTGATACATCAACGCCTACCGAAGACTCAGTCGTCACGTCTTCAGCGGTCGATTCGAGCCCGACCACAACTCCAACGACATCCCCAATGACGACTCTAGGATCAGTTGTCCCCGAATCAGAAACATCTATTGCCGCGGTCTCCCCGCCTCTCGTTGTTACAACAACAATGAGTCCAGCACCGACAACCACTGCACGGAGCATCAGTCCACTATCCACATCGACAAAAGTTCTCAACTTCGCTCGCGGAGTGCGCGCTTCATTGAAGTTGACTAATAACAACTCGAGTGCCGTCACGTGGTCACTCACCGAATCATCGGGCTTTTTCGCATTCGTCCCATCGTCAGGGTCGATCGGCGCCGGAGCAACGTTGACGGTGACGGCAACTTTTGCTCGCGCTTCGGCAAGCTCGCTCCCCGAAGGCGGATTCAACCTTCTCGCATCTCTCACAACCCGAGGCGCACCAGTCACGGCACTGTCGCTGACGGGAATTGTTGGCCGACCACCAGTCATCGGAGCATTCACCCCGTACTTCTCTGGGCTTGCGTGTTCTCGCCTCAATATTCAGGTTCCGATCACCGACGAAAGCTCACTCGCAAACGTCAGCGCCAAAGTCACCTACACCAATCCGCAGGCGACGCCATTGATCGCAACGCTCACTTCAACTCTGAGCGATTCAGGAAAAGGCGTGTGGGTGACTTCACTGACATCGATTCCGCCGACGGTGACTCAAGTGGTCGTCAAAGTCACGGCAAGCGACATATACGGGTTTTCATCGACTTCTGAATCTCGGATCAATCGGACAAATGGCTGCTAAACCGCAGGTCAGAGGCTCACAAGGGGTCACTAAGTGACCCGACGGTAGCATTGGAAAAATGTCTGACGCCCGCGACCCCAATGGGCCTTTAAAGATCGCTTACCTCACTTACCGTGGTAAACCCCATGTCGGCGGGCAAGGCGTCTACACCCGTCACCTCACCAAAGCCCTCGTTGACCTTGGCCATTCGGTTGAAGTCTTTGGTGGTCAGCCGTACCCCGTCTTAGACGATCGCATCAAGCTCAACAAGTTGCCGAGCCTCGATCTCATTAACGACCACTATCCCTTCCGCTTCCCCGCCATTTGGGAACTCAAGACTCGTGAAGATTTCTACGAACTCGGGCTATTCCTGACCGGCACCTTTGGCGAACCAGCAGCATTCAGCGCTCGCGTCAAGCGTCATCTCGCCCAACGCACCGGCGAGTTCGATCTTGTGCACGACAACCAGTGTCTCGGTTATGGCATTTTGTCACTCGAGAAACTCATTCCAACGATTGTCACATTGCACCATCCCATCACTCGCGACCGCGCCCTCGAAATGGAGCACGCACCTAATTGGTACAAGAAGTTTGGTGTGTCACGTTTCTATTCATTCGTCGAAATGCAGGGCCGAGTTGCCAGTCGCATGCCACGCATTGTTGTGGTCAGCGAAAACAGCATCAAAGACATTCACGGCGACATGGGCGTGTCGTACGACCGTATGCGACTCGTTCCCGTTGGTGTTGATCCTGATTTATTCAAGCCACAACCCGAGGTCAAGCGCATTCCTGGTCGATTAATCACGACTGCATCTGCCGACGTTGCCTTGAAAGGCTTGTCATACCTGCTCGAAGCTGTTGCAAAACTGCGCACCGAACGTGACATCACTTTGACGATCATTGGCAAGCCCAAGCCCGGTAAAAGCATGGACCTCATTGACAAATTGGGTCTCGCACCACATATTCAATTCGTATCTGGCGTCACGGATGAACGCATTGTTGAGTTGTATGCCGAAGCCGAACTCGCGGTAGTGCCGTCGCTCTATGAAGGTTTCAGCCTTCCCGCAATCGAAGCTATGTGTACGGGCATATGCCTCGTCGCAACTGATGGTGGCGCATTACCCGAAGTGACCGGCATTGATGGTGACACCGTGCTCGGTTGCAAAGCCGGCGATGCTGAGGGTCTCGCTGCGACGATCCGCCGTGGTCTTGACGATCCCGAACTTCGCGCCCGCGTTGGTTTGAATGGCCGCAATCGCGTTGTTGAACGTTGGACCTGGCGCAAGTGCGCCGAGCAAACCGTCGAGCAATACCGCGAAGTCTTGGCTATGCCTGCCAATCAAGAAAAGCTTCGCCGAAATGGTCGAGTGAAATAACTCATGTTGACTGTTCGATTCAAACAACTTGGGCTCACACCTGGCGATCTCGTTCTCGATGCTGGTGCCGGCTTTGGTCGCCATGCTTTTGAAATTGCCCGCCTCGGTGGGCGCATCGTTGCTCTCGACTACGCCGATGAAGAAGTGCGCATGACTCGCGCAACATTCGGAGCCATGATCGAAGTCAAAGACATTGAAGCCGATCGTTATGTTGGAGCCTTACGTGGCGATGCCACCAAACTTCCATTTGCCGACAACACCTTCGATCGAGTCATTACGTCTGAAGTTCTCGAACACATTCAAGACGACGTCTCTGCTATTGCCGAACTCGCTCGTGTCGTGCGCCCCGGCGGAACTCTTGCCTGCACTGTTCCTTCATGGTGGCCCGAAAAGATCAACTGGATGTTGAGCGACGAATACCACGCACCGAAATCTGTTGGTGGCCACGTGCGTATTTACTCACAGACCGAACTTGAGGCCAAACTGCGTTCTGCAGGTTTGATTGTGACCGGATCACATCATGCTCATGGTTTGCATTCACCGTATTGGTGGCTGAAGTGTGCAGTTGGCCCGCGTCTCGAAGACAACAAGCTCGTCAACCGCTACAAGCAGTTTCTTGAGTGGGACATCATCAAGCAACCCCGTTCGATGAAGATTCTTGAGCGTGCCCTGTCACCGGTCATGGGCAAGAGTCTGATCATCTATGCCCAGAAAATGCCGGTGCACTCATGAGTCGCATTCCACACATTGAAGGCGTTCTCAGCGCTGACGAGGTTGTGCAAACTGCCGAGTCAATTGCCGCACTTCAACTCGATAGTGGAATGATTCCGTGGTTCAAAGATGGGCACTGCGACCCATGGAACCATGTTGAAACAGCAATCGCTCTCGACATTGCTGGCCTACATCAAAATGCCGAGCGGGCCTACGAGTGGCTTGTTGACATGCAACATGCCGACGGCTGGTGGTTCAACTATTACTTGCCCGGCGGAATTGTTGAAGAGCCAAAACTCGACACCAATGTATGTGCATACATCGCCGCTGGCGTGTGGCATCACTGGCTCTGCACCTGGGATCGTGGATTCGTTGACCATCTGTGGCCAACTGTTGAACGCGCCATTGAGTGGGTCTTGTCAATGCGTCGTCACGATGGCACCATTTTGTGGGCCAAAGAAGAACATGCGAGCCCATGGGACTACGCGCTGCTCACTGGTTCATCAAGTATTTGGCATGCACTCACATGCGCCGTCAATCTTGCTGAACTCATCAATGAACCAAAGCCACATTGGTCTGTGGCCGCTGATCAATTACGGGCCGCAATTACGACGCGACCCAATGCCTTTGAGCCAAAAACTCGTTGGGCCATGGACTGGTACTACCC